>ERZ650312.1195-NODE-1195-length-14731-cov-10.962728_pt1 | contig 14731 bp, 14 predicted proteins | sample MGYA00376248_ERZ650312 | MGnify/ENA primary metagenome ERZ650312 (study PRJEB26733, sample SAMN07839316) | wastewater metagenome | biome: urban; feature: wastewater treatment plant; material: waste water | place: USA: North Carolina | collected 2016-07-28 ... | reverse complement strand
TGGTGTATGGCTTTTTACGTTAAGGATTGAGCTTCTTATGAGGCTTTTTTTGGGGCGGGATGGTTGGTATCGGGGTATGAAGTCCAATGGAACGAAAACGTACTATAAGGACTTCCTCCCGATGTCAATGGGTGCTCTGAACGCAATCACAATGAAGATTAAGATGCAGTACTATAAGCGGTCATACTGGAATATTCTGTTCCGGACCAAAATGAAAGACGCTCGCAAGAACCTCATACGCTAATCGGATATTTAACATCCTAACGTTTTCTCAGGCACCTCTTGCGGGGTCTTAACCCTTATCATATTTGCGTTGTCATCATTGGTGGTAAGAGATTTATTTAGGTTGAATAACAATTTTCGAATGATTCACCATAGTGAAGTATTGCCCAACAGTGTCGTGCATTTTTTGCAGCTAAAGCAATAGCGGCTCGCCAGTAACCACGGCGATCTTTGACATCACAGACCCACTTACTGAGCGGATCGTCTTTTCGTCCGGCGCTAGCCATCATTGAACGCGCCCCCTGCACAAGCAGACTACGAATATAGTTGTCACCAGCTTTAGTAATTCGCCCTAATTTTGGTTTCCCTCCGCTGCTGTATTGAGAAGGCGTTAAACCCAACCAGGCCGCCAATTGACGGCCATTACGAAACTCTTTTCCGTCAGAGATCGCTGATACTAGAGCACTGGCTGTCATAGGTCCAACCCCCTTTAGTTGCATCAATAGTCGGCATCGTTCATCTTGCTCTGCCGTCTCTTTAATCAGTCGGTCGAACTTTAAAAGCCTGCGCTCAATGTTGTCTATATGAAGAAATAATTCATCCATGCAAGTTGCGGCTAAGGTTGGAAGGTGAACCTTCATGCTCTCGAACTCGTTACGCAATCGCTCCGGTGATAAAGGAGCAATCACACCAAACTCAGCGAGCAAACCACGAATGCGGTTGCATACTGCCGTCCTTTCTTCATTTAGGCCCTGCCTAGCTCGGTGCAAACATTGAATCGATTGCTGCTCTTCTGACTTGATGCTAACAAATCGCATATGAGGACGTTGAACTGCTTCACAGATAGCTTGAGCATCAGCAGCATCATTTTTCCCTGCTTTGCCAGACAGTCGATAAGGAGAGACAAACTTAGGAGCGATGAGGCGAACTTCGTGGCCGACATTTTTGAATAATCGAGCCCAAAAATGAGCGCTGCTACATGCTTCCATTCCAATCAGACACGGTGGCATATTGGCTACCGTTTCTAACAGCTTGGCCCGACTTACTTTGGGTTTGCATAAAATGGTATTGCCTTTGTGGTCAACACCATGCAATGCGAACACATTTTTTGCTAGGTCGATACCTAATACAGTCACAGCCATGTTGTTATCTCCGTATGAAATGGTGAATTTATCATCTCAGAACTAACGGCTGAGTGATAGGGAGGAAGTCCATTCCATACGCTAAGACTATTCATCCAGTTCCGATGGGTGTTTCAGTGGCCGGAGTTGCCCTTTCATAACTTGTTCAGACAATGTAAACGAGTAATGTCCAAGCATATTTACATGTTTATGACTCAGTGGAGAAAGCCTCGCTTCATCATCTATCAGGATCTCGTCACCTTGTTCCTGTAGATATTCCAATGCAGCTTGCATGTAGATCGTATTCCATAACACCAAAGCGTTGGTCACTAATCCTAATGCTCCAAGTTGATCTTCTTGCCCCTCTCGGTAACGTTTCCTGATTTCTCCTCGTTGACCGTGGCAGATTGCTCGGGCAACGGCATGCCGGCTTTCCCCTCGATTTAGCTGGGTTAAAATTCGTCGCCGGTAATCTTCATCATCCACGTAGTTCAGTAAATACAGAGTTTTGTTGATCCGTCCCGCTTCAATGATCGCTTGAGCCAGACTGGATGGCCGATCACTTTTCAATAGTGATCGGATCAATTCGGAGGCATGTACGGTCCCTAGTTTAAGTGAACCAGCAATACGCATCATGTCATCCCAATGTTGTTCAATCTTGAGAGTATTGACACAATTACGCGCCAGTTCATCCAGCACCCCGTAGTTAGCTGTTTTGTCTACACGCCAGAATACGGACTCTCCAGCATCTGCCAGACGAGGAGAAAACTGATAGCCTAATAACCAGAACAAGCCAAAGATCATATCACTCGATCCAGCGGTATCGGTCATGATCTCAACCGGGTTCAAGCCTGTTTGTTGTTCAAGCAAGCCTTCCAAAACAAAGATAGAATCACGGAGTGTTCCCGGCACAACAATGCCATGGAAACCAGAAAACTGGTCGGAAACGAAGTTGTACCAGGTGATCCCCCGACTGGAACCAAAATATTTACGGTTTGGCCCTGCATTAATGGTTCTCACTGGGGTGACAAACCGCATACCATCGGCAGAGGCCACTTCACCACCACCCCATTTCCGAGATAACTGTAAAGTAGACTGATAATCCACCAGTTTAGCGTTAGCTCTGACCAGTGTTTCAGCTCGCAAATAGTTTTGTTTAACCCAATTCAAACGGTGTCTGGTCAGTGCTGGTATATGGTGTTTAATTAGCGGCTCCAGCCCGATATTGCAGGCTTCAGACAATAGAACGGCACAAATACTGATTGTTAGATCTTCGGCTCTGGCATTCGATTCACTCACATGGGTAAACTCATCGGCAAAACCGGTATGGGCATGGATCTCTAATAGTAACTCTGTAAGATCCACGCTTGGCAACAAGGCTTCAACCTGTTGTGATAGCGTGGTGAGACTGAATGGTTCGTCCAGCCTGTCAAAACTCGCAATAGTCAGGGTGGGACGTTTACCAGACAGATCCAATTCAACCGCTTTGTTGTCATCGAAGTTGGCTGCGACTTGTTTGTAAGTTGCATCCAGCTGGCGCACCAGTCCATCAATAGCCTCTTTAGGATCGAGTGGATGTCCCAGAGATCGGCAGACATTTATCCTGTTAGATTGCCATTCATGGCCTTGTAACAGCTTGGCTCGCGGATCGCCCCAGCGATCACTGTTCTCGACGTAAACATCCCGCCGACGCAAACTGTCTTGCAACTTATCGAGAAAACAAAGGGTATATCCTCGTTTGTTAACCCGTCCGTCTTTGTCAAACACCAGATGTTTCCATGGGTTAGATACAATGTCTAATGGGGCATCATCCAGTAGTTGTTTGCGGGACTCCAACAAGCTGGCCAGATAATTGTATGCATCCAACGTGTTTTCGCCTGCGGGTGCTGCTTTGAATTCAATATCATTCAGCAGTTTGGGTAAAAAACGCCTAACCCGGCCATATTGCTCTACCATTTCATTCTGAAAATTATCGTCATAAGGCCGGGCCAGCTCATGCACAGTAGCGATAGATTTTGTCAGTTTGTCGCGGGAGATTTTGGCGAATATCGTAGGGCGTAGGGTTTCATCCTGCATACTTTCATTCAGGAGCAGGGCACAGGCCTCCGCCAGAAGCAAAGCCGATTTATCCAGATCTTTTAATGATCGTAATCGCTTCTTCTGTCCTAACTTTTTTGCCTCACTGGCAATGTAGGCAATCAATAAATCCAGTACATCCAGTGCTTCATCGAGAGCAATTGTTTCATATGCCTTGGTGAATGCAACCAGAATTGCTGTGCGTTTATTCTCTGGCATCCGGGCAATCTTGTGCATGGAGATCATCCCGGCATGACGGGCCAGGCTTTTGAAACGCACAGGCGGAATACCAGTAAAATTCAACATTTGCATGCCGAAAGCCTTTAACTCCAAATAACGATCAATCGCCTCATTGAACGCTGGCCCGCTGATAGTAGTTGGTCCCTTTCGGAATCGGTCAAAACTCGATGTTCTCGATCCTTCTGGAACCTGAAGTAATGTTTCCAGCCGTGCTGTTTGTTCTGTTGATGGTAATGCGGATAATCTCAACCACAGACGGTTTGTGGCTCGTTCACGAATTTCAGAGATCAGGCGTGTCAGCGTGGTTGAGCCAGGTAAAAGGATCTTGTGTTGAATTAGCCAGCTGGTAGCCAAATCGAAGAGTAAACTTGGACGTTCATTACTGATCCAAGTGCGAGAGAAAAGTAATCGATTTAACCGAAAAGACCATGGCCAGGTAAATTCCCGATATTGATATTGGTCACGTATCAATGCGGTATGTTCGCGGCGCGTCGTTTCGCGCTGGGCATAGGTGGATAATATGGTTAGCTCAGTGATATTGAGTTGCCTGGCCACGAACCATTGTACGTTTATTGGTACAACCGATAAATCGGTGAGAAACGCTCCAAGAAACCTAACACAGCCCAGCTGCAAAGCAACTCCCAAGCGGTTTTGTTCTCCGCGCCGCTGATAAAGGAAAGTCAGATCAGTTTCGTCCAGATGAAAATATCGGGCCAATTGCACTTCATTCGGTTCGCCAGAAAACTGAGCATAACTCGCTTTTTGTTCCGAAGTTAAAAAATCAACAGGCATTTATTTTTCTCCAGGCTGAACCGGACAAATCGAAAGCAATTTCATTTGATCATGCCTCAATATTTCATCAATGTGCTTACGTTGATTTTTGGTTCCATTGCACCCCAAACCAACAACTAACTGTGATCGGACTTCAAATAGCGGTAAAACGTGGAACGAGAAATGTTAAAGGTTTTGCATATATCGTTGATCGAGTAGCTGGGGTCATCATGCATCTGTTTGAGCAGTCGAATGCTCTTGGCTTGTTCCATGGACTTCGGACGTCCACCTTTTTTGCCTCTGGCTCGGGCTGCACTCAATCCAGCATTGGTACGTTCACGAATGAGATCTCTCTCAAACTCAGCCAGTGCACTGAATATGTGAAAGATTAATTTGCCACCACTGGTTTGTGTATCGATGGCTTCCTGAAGACTTCGGAACCCGATACCTTTGCTGTTCAGATCATTAATTGACGCAATCAAATGCTGAATGGAACGACCTAACCGATCCAGTTTCCAGACGACTAATACATCGCCTTCCCGTAAAACCATTTCGGCGTCACTGAGTCCGGGTCTGATCGCTTTCGCTCCGCTGGCTATGTCGGAGAAAATCTTATCGCAACCTGCTTCTTTTAATGCCTTGATTTGTAGATCCAGACTTTGGGATGAAGTGGATACCCGAGCATAGCCAATCAGCACACAATACCTCCTAAATTAATACCAAAACCCATGTTTATTGTTAGGTATTGGCATCTTGTTTTTGAGATGGATATTGAAACACAAAATCAAAGTTTTTAACAAAAAAAGGACATGATACTTATATGTGCCAAAAACGAACGTTTTTGACACACCACCTGTATGTCTTCAAGTAGTACAAATTGAAGTTTGTTCTATTCTGATGTACAATTTGAATACACACAAGAGGGAGGGTTATGTTATGCCTCAAATGCCTGTAGAAACCAACGATCGCGTATCCTTACGGATCGCATCGGATGAAAAATTATTGTTAATGCGTGCCGCCGCATTACAGCACACCAATTTAACTGAATTCGTGATCCGTAACGTCGTGCCTGTAGCACAGAAGATCATCGATGATAATGAACGGCTGGCGCTGACAGAAAGAGATAGTTTACGGATGTTGGCATTGTTGGATAACCCGCCGGCGCCCAATGATAAGTTAATGGCGGCCGCATTTGCTTTGCCGAAGCATTCATGATGTTGCCAGCCTGGCACGAAGAGCCGATCAACAAATATCATGATCGTTCCACGTTCGATTGTGGTGATGCAGTGTTAAATCAATTTTTGCGTCTCCATGCCAGACAGAGTCACGAAAAAGGCGGAGCAAAAACCTATCTGGCCATGGCAGATGAGGATAGCAAAACAGTTCTGGGTTATTACACATTAAGCCCGGCTTCAATTGCTTATGAACGTACCCCGGAAGTGATCAAACACGGTTTGGCCCGTCATGAAGTCCCTGTATTCCGGCTGGGTCGTCTGGCCGTTGATGCTTCAATGCAAGGTCAGGGACTGGGTGGTCAGCTATTACTGGCTGCGGGGCGTCGCTGTCTTTTGGTTGCCATGCAAGCTGGCGGTGTTGCTCTGTTGATTGATGCAAAAAATGAACGGGTAGCAACCTGGTATGAAAGCTATGGTGCAATTCCGTTGTTGGATGCACCGTTGTCTCTGCTGTTATCGTTTAAAACGATCCATACCGCCTTGACTGCGGCAGGCAAACTGTAAGTGAATGTTCGGGCGGGCGAAACCATTCGCATCAAAGTCTGACAAGATTTCCCTAGGATCAGAATGCTTCATTGCCATATTTTGGAGCATGAAGTGCAAGGGATGATGGCAACTCAACTTATAAAATAGCGAAAAAAAGGACTCAAGACCAAACAGTAGAGTATGAGCCCTTATATTGAAACAGACGTAAAATGAGATTTATCAGTCAAATAAATCCTTCCAGAATGACTTATTATGTCCGCCATGATGACGATCATTATAACCATGTCGGTCATAGTTCTGTCGGTCTTGATATACAGGCGTTGAATGGGATGGCTGCTGAGGAAGTGGTGGGCTGGCTGGTATACTAGATACGGCAGTTGAACGTTCAATAATTTTATCTAGTTCCCCTCGATCCAACCATACCCCTCGGCATTGTGGGCAATAGTCAATTTCGATCCCCTGTCGCTCACTCATTACCAGAGTTGCATCTGCGCACACTGGACATTTCATCATCATATCTCCATCATAGATCTGCTCAGATCTTTAATTTTTTTCAAATAACAGGTCACTACTGTGAGATAGCAACCTGCACATTCACCCTATTTACGAAGTAACCGCAAACCATTTCCGACAACCAGCAGGCTGGCCCCCACATCCGCAAATACAGCCATCCACATGGTACCTAAACCCACTAAAGTTAGGATCAGGAACACACATTTAATGATTAACGCCATACTGATATTCTGAACAAGAATCGAACGTGTCGCCCGTGAAAGCCGGACAAACGCAGGGATTTTATTTAAATCATCATCCATTAGTGCTACATCGGCTGTTTCTATCGCGGTATCGGTGCCCATGGCACCCATAGCAAAACCAATATGCGCTTTGGCCAGTGCGGGGGCATCATTAATGCCATCACCCACCATGCCAACGACACCTTCACCGCCAAATATCTCCACTGCTTTCAGTTTATCTTCAGGCAATAGATCGCCCCGAGCCTGATCGATGCCAACCTGTTGTGCAATTGCATCTGCGGTGAACTGATTATCACCCGTCAGCATCACTGTTTTCACACCTAAACGATGCAATTCACCGATAGCCGCATGGCTACTCTCTTTTACTGTATCGGCAACTGCGAATAGCGCGAGTACCCTGTGTTCATCTGCCAGCAACACAACTGTTTTACCAAGCCGTTCCAGTGCTTCAATCTGTGCTTCATAGGCTGGTGTACAGAGATTTAGATCATGGATTAGCCGGTGATTACCTAACGCATATCTTTTGCCATCAATAACACCGCGAACACCGCGACCGGGAAGGGCTTCGAAAGATTCTACAGCCAACACCGGTGTTTGAATCGCTACTGTAGCCGCCGAAATGGCACGTGAAACCGGATGATCACTTCTGCCTGACAAGCTGGCGGCTAAACTGCGACAACGAACCGCATCCATATCCACCAAGGTTTCAAAGTCTGTCTGTACAGGTTTCCCATGCGTAATCGTTCCGGTTTTATCGAGCGCCAGCCATGTTAATTTGTGCCCTTCTTCCAGATAAACACCACCTTTGATCAGGATGCCATGACGGGCGGCTGCCGCTAATCCGCTGACAATCGTCACTGGTGTCGAGATAACCAGTGCACAAGGGCATGCAATGACCAGCAATACCAACGCCTTGTAGATCCATTCATGCCAGCTAGCGCCTGCAACTAATGGGGGTAATATGGCGACAAGCAACGCAACGATGAATACAGCCGGAGTATAAATACGGGCAAAATTATCAACAAACCGCTGTGTCGGCGCCTTTTTCCCCTGCGCCTCTTCTACTGCATGAATGATTCTGGCAAGCGTTGTATTACCAGCTGCTGCGGTCACCTGATATTCAAAAGAGCCGGATTCATTGATTGTCCCGGCGAAGACAGCATCACCTTCACTCTTTTCCACCGGCAGACTTTCGCCGGTGATTGGTGCCTGGTTAACGCTCGAATTTCCTCGGATGATGTTGCCATCCAGGCCGATCCGCTCGCCCGGCTTGACCCGCACCATTCGACCAACATCCACGGCTTGTGCTTCAATTTCACGCCAGCTGCCATCAGGTTCTAATACAGTGACGGTTTCGGGCACCAGTTTCAGTAAGCCTTCAATCGCATTTCGTGCTCGATCGAGCGATTTAGCTTCAATCAATTCGGCAATGGTAAATAACACCATAACCATAGCAGCTTCCGGCCATTGACCGATAAGTAATGCACCGGTAACAGCAATACTCATCAGTGCATTGATATTCATGTTGCCATTACGAACAGCGATCCAACCTTTTTTGTAGGTTGTGACCCCGGATAAAGCCACTGCCAGTATGCCCAGCAGAGCTGCTGACCATTCGGGGAAATCCATCCAGCTGGACATTTCTGATAACAAAGCAAACAGGCCTGACAGTGCCAGAGGCCACCATGATTTAGCGGGTTCTTTAGCTGCCGCAAGCTTTCCGCTGTTATCCGGTAGCTCCGGACTGAAACCCAGAGAGCGAATAGCCTCCAGCACTGATTCCAGTGCGTCTGGTTCATGTACTACCGTTAAAACTCGTTGCATCAGGTTGAATTCCAGGCTCTTCACAGCAGCCATATTGCCGAGTTTTTTCCGGATCAGATTTTCTTCAACCGGACAATCCATTTGCATGATCCGGATTGGTGTACGCATACCTTCCGCAACCGTTTCAGATGCTGTTAATCCAGAGAGATTGAGTGAGACTGGAGCACAGCATGAGCCACACGAATCACCATGGTCATGGTCATCAGAACAGGCTGTTTCACGTGGCACGGCAACCACTTTATTTTTTACAAAAAAATGTGCCTGTTCAACAGGTGTCATCGTCTTAAATTTGGGCTTTGAACTCTGTGCTATTTGCTTATCGTGGTGGTCATGATTACAACTTCGGGTCATGATGCTACTCCGTCTTTTCCGTCTTGTTATCATTCAACACTATGAAGTAACTACAGGGTCAAGCTGTGATCAGAAAAAGGTCTCTGATACTAAACGGAGATTAATTTCTGGCAGATTTTTCCTGACTGAAGGACAAACAAACCATAATGAACACTGCTGTCATTATAAAAATATCAGCCACATTGAAGATGCCGGTATGCAAAGGGCCGATGTCCAGATACATAAAGTCAATCACCGCCCCATGATTGAAGGTGCGATCAATCACATTGCTTATACCTCCGGCAATCAGCAGGACGGCAGCCAGAGAACCCATGAGAGTTAAATCCTTTTCCTGTACTACCCAGATAAACCCAGCCAATAAGCAGGCCGGGATGATCCCGGTGAAAATAACAATCCTCATAAACTCCGGTATTTGTGCGCCTAGCCCAAGGAATGCGCCTTGGTTTTCAGCAAGTATGAACTGGAATATTCCGCTCAGACATTTAACAGATACTCCTTGCTGAAGCCATTCCTGTGCCCAGACCTTTGTTTGTTGTTCGAAAGCAACACAACTGATGATTGCTATAGATAGAATAATAAAGCGTTTTAGCATGCGGACCTTTTTCTGCATTCACTGTAATTTTCTTATTCAACACCCTGAAGTAACTATAGGGTCAAGACGAATGAAAATATTCATAACAATACGTAATTCACGTTGTCACCTCGCTATAATTTGTTAAATAAACAGTGATATTGATAGAGGATTTTAAAATGTCGGTGCATCACTTCTGGTGGAGAGAATAAAGGCATGAAAGGGCGTGAAAGTGGAATGCCCAGTGAAACTTACTGGGAAACATTTTTTAATGTTGAAGCCACCCTTGATATTCTGACGGGCCCATCAATCGCGGGAAATGTTCTTGAATTCGGGTGTGGTTATGGTTCTTTCACCCTACCAGTCGCCCGACGAACCACTGGCTATGTTACCGCGCTGGATATTGACCCTGAAATGGTTGATTGTGTGCAGCGCAAACTTGCCGTTGATCATATCTCTAATGTGCTTACAGACGTCCGAGACTTTGTTGCACTAGGATCTGGCGTAGCAACTGGTTCTCAATCCCATGCGATGATTTACAACCTGTTGCATTTGGAGCACCCCATCATGCTTTTGCACGAAGCATATCGTTCTTTACAGGATGGTGGGCTACTTTCCATTATCCATTGGCGCAGCGATATTCCAACTCCACGAGGCCCATCGCTGGCAATACGACCAACACCGGAACAATGCAAAGTTTGGATGGCAGAGGCCGGATTTCGCCAGATTGAATCAATCAATTTACAGACTTGTTGCCCGTTTCATTTTGGATTATTGGGCAGACGCTGATCAATATTCATCGGAGAACACCATGAAGACACTGATTATTTTTAACCGGGAGCCATACGATTCAACAGATGTGACCTGGAATGGATTACGCCTCGCCGATAAATTATTGGATGCAGGGAGTGAAGTCCGTATTTTTCTGATGAATGATGCGGTCGATTTAGCCCGCGATGTTTGCCGTCCACCTGAGAATTATGATCAGGATTTATCTGCAATGCTCAAAGCACTCATTACACGGGGTGTATCCGTTAAGGTATGCGGAACCTGTATGGCGCGCTGCGGCATATATAAAAATCATCCCTACTTTGACGGCGCAGAACAATCCACAATGCCCGCACTGGTAGAATGGGTGACTGACAGCGATAAAGTGATCACATTCTGAAACCGACCAGCCCCGCCTTATCGCAGAGAACACGTCAGCCACAGCTAGATCTAATTAAGTGGCTGGCATTACTGCTTATGGTTGTCGATCATCTCCGGTTTGTCTCGTCTCAGTTTAGTTGGACCTTCTTACCTGGACGGTTAGTATTTCCGCTTTTTTGTTTGGTAATAGCATTCCATTTACAATTTTTTCTCGCAGGGTCGGGAAATACGCTCAAAATACGACGATATCTGTTCTGGCTGGTGTGCTTCGCCATTTTATCTGAGTGGCCCTATGAAATGCTCATGCCTAAGTCTCGTTCATACAACATATTCATTACGCTGGCTCTTGGTGTTATTTTTGTCTATCCCGTACATAGCCGATTTCTCAGCAATATATTCAAAGTGACCGTCATATTGATCACTTTATTTTTGCAGGAAAAATTAATGTATGGCTTGTATGGCGTCTTACTACCACTCGCATTCATGCTGGCGTTACGCAGCAACGGAGGGTTGTGGCTACTCCCGGTTATGCTGTGTTTTTTCGCAAATTATCGATATGTTACAGCTGACATCTTCATCGAGCTGAATATCTTCCAGATCTCTGCTTTATTGATTGCATCGATGACCCCACTTGTAGGTAAGTGGATTTGTGAACAAACAACCCCGCTAAATATCTGGCCCGTTAAAAAATGGGGTTACTTTTTCTATCCGGGCCATTTACTGATCCTGTATGGATTAAAAGTTATTTTACAATAATCCATCACTAACCAGTTATTTATGACATTCTTTCAAAGAATGTATCGCGTATTAACTTCGTTTTTCTGCTAAAAAATTAATCAACTGAAAATACTCTTCTGCACTGTTAATACCTTCGGTTTTAACCCGGTATTTTTTATTAACGATCACCATCGGTACGGCATCTATCTTGTTAATGCGGGTATTCTGATTGTATTCAGCGACCATTTCTGTCACCGCTTTACTCTCTATCGTTTTATCGAACACCGCACCATCAATACCCGCTTTAACAAATACAGCTCGAATATCTGCACGATTTCCTGGTTGTTTGCGCTCTTCGTGGATCTGACGGAACAATGTAGCAGAGACTGGTTCTTTGACGCTCAGTAACTGAGAGGCCGCATAAGCCCGTTGCAATTCAGCACCCATATCCCCACCAATAAAGGCAACCGGAGTTTGTTTGAATGTAACGCCTTGCGGTAACTGTTTTTGCAACTCCTCCATCACGGGTTCAAAGCGATAACAATGCGGGCAGAAGAATGAGAAATACTCCATCACTTCCGGTTGGGCTGAAACAACAGGCTGGATCACCTCATAATTTACATTCTCTTTAAACTGTGGCGCTGCCTGAGTAAAGGGAACCCACAAACAGACAAATAACAGGGCAACTTTTTTCAACATAGATGTTTCCTTAAATTTAAAATAACTTGCCACATTTAAAAGCCTGTAGTCACTTCAGGGTCAAGTAATATCAGGCATGCTGAGTGGTTAATCATGTCTATGTTGATGGTGCATATCAGGGAAGTGAGCATGAGCATGACGCTGTGGATCATGCTTATGCAGATGGCTGTGCTTAACACCATCCTCTACAGGGAAATCATGACGATGCAGATGATGTTCATCATGAGTATGTTCGTGATCATGTTCGATATCGGTATGAATATGCTCATGTTCATGATGCTCTGTCAGATGCAACCAGATCCCAACAGCCATGAAGCTGCCAGCAACCACTAAGGTCAGCGTTAATGGTTCTCCCATAAGCAGAGCAATCAGCGCACCAATAAATGGTGCAATCGAAAAATAAGCACCAGTTCTGGCGGTACCCAGATAACGCAGTCCAAGTACAAATAAAGCCAGACTCACTCCGTAGGATAGAAATCCGACCACCATAGCGCCTGCCACAGAAGGCAGCGCGGGTAATGATGCACCCAACAATAGAGCCAGAATAAGGTTAACACCTCCCGCAGTCAGCCCTTTGACGGAAGCTATCCAGGTTGCATCAGAAAGAGATACCTTTCGGGTCAGATTGTTATCAATCCCCCACGCCAAACAGGCCCCCAGAATTGCCAGAGACGCCCATACATCAGAAAACTCTGCTTCGCCCGGCCAGCTTAACAGGATTGCCCCAGCAACAATGGCAACCATGCCGAGAGCAATACGACGATCAAAGTTTTCCTTGAAAGCAAACCATGCCAGCAGCGCAGTAAAAACACCTTCAGCATTAAGTAACAATGAAGCCCCAGACGCAGGTGCATGCGTCAATCCAAACATCAGTAGCACAGGCGCAATGACTCCACCAGAAATGATGGCGCCAATAAACCATAACATTTCAGTACGAGCTAACCGGCAAGGCTCAGCCCGGCTAATAAGACGGTAAATAGTTAGTCCCACACCCGATCCCAGATAAAGAAGTCCAGCCAGTAACCATGGACTCACTGAATCAAGCAACCATTTTGCCAGTGGTGTTCCGGCTCCAAACAGCAATGCTGCAAATAATGCAGCCGGAACACCCTGCTGTCGCAGTCCGTTTATTACTTTCATCACTTAATCCCATTTAGTTGTGACCGTAGATGCTGATTTACATCGTCTTCCTGATAAGGATCTTCGCAGAGAATATGTTACTGAAAAAGTCATTTTTTACGGTCTATGCTGGCTCAGTATTTGAGTTATCTCTGAGGTACTACAGCAAAAAACGGATGTAATATTAATTATTCGCCAGTTAGTGAAAATATTGAGTTAATGAAACATCACCTCAACTGCCATCAAAAAACACTTCTAAAGATTAATCGCGATTAAACTCGTGTTTGCCTGATTTCCAGGGGAAATGAATTAACCCCAAATATGCAGTTCTTGTCCATTTTTTTCTTAGCGTACGTTTTCGTTCCATTGGACTTCATACCCCAAAAACCACCATCCATCGCTATCTCAAGGAGATCGAGGACGCTGAGGGGGGATCGCAGACGCCTCAAGTAGCGGTAAGCGATGCGATCATGCGCCTGTCTGCACAGCTTGCTGGCCAGCTGCGGGAGGATGCCGAGGCCCAGGTACAGCGCATCTCGCAAGAGCTTGAGGCTGCACGCGCCCAGTGGAACGACGAGCGGGGCAGCTTGCATGATGAACTCAGTGCCGTTCGTGGCGAGTTAGAGCGGGCCCAGCTTGCGCTGGGCGAGGCAGAAACCGCACGGCTGGCCATGCAGCAGCACCTCGCCTCTAAAGAGACGGCGCTTGTTCAACTGTCGGAGCAGCTCAATGCCTTAAAGGAGCAGTTGGAGCAGGCTCGACAGCACGCCCGCTCCCAAGAGGAGCGGAGTCGCCATGCACAGCAGGCTCTGGAGCACTTCCGTGGCGCGGCCAAAGATCAACGTGATCAGCTCCAGCGCCAGCATGATGAACAGCTGCAGTATCTACAGGCCGAGATCCGACAGCTCCGTGACGCCAACGCATCGACTCAAAACGCGCTCGCGGAGCAGCGGCAGGTCGCCAATGAGCGCCAATGTGAGGTTGTCCGTTTAGAGCAGATGGTGGCGGCCCAGCGTCATGAGCAGCTCGTGCAGGAGCGTGAACTCAAACGACTGAAAGACATTGAACAGCAGCATGCCAACGCCGCCACCCAGCTTGCGGCAAGCCAAAGCAGAGTGTTGGCCCTGGAGGCGATGACCACAGACGCTGTTGCCGCTCGGGACGAGCTAACGGCCGTGATCAAAAGACTGGAGTTACAACTAGATGTCGCGCAGGCGACGGCGGCCTCGCAGGATCAGGTACTGCGGTCGCTCTCTGCGTTCATCGCAGGTTTGGATAAAGCCAATACAGAACAATTGATTACGCCAAATTCGTGAGGATTTTCAGTTTTCCCGGCCGACCCTCAATATGCTATACTGCGCTTGAGTAATTCCTTTTTTCCTCAAACGCTCAATA
>ERZ650312.1193-NODE-1193-length-14756-cov-5.217400_pt1 | contig 14756 bp, 17 predicted proteins | sample MGYA00376248_ERZ650312 | MGnify/ENA primary metagenome ERZ650312 (study PRJEB26733, sample SAMN07839316) | wastewater metagenome | biome: urban; feature: wastewater treatment plant; material: waste water | place: USA: North Carolina | collected 2016-07-28 ... | reverse complement strand
CGACCCGCCGGGCGAGGGCCTTCTCGATCTCGGCCTCGACGCCGTGCAGGTCGAACAGCGGGCGCTCGCCGGTGTAGTGCTCGAGGAGCGCGGCGACCTGGGGCATGTATTCGCTGGCGAAGGCGCTGAGCTTCTGGAAGTTCTCGCGGGAGTCGGCGACGATGCGCGTGGTGTCGGCCGTCACCAGGTCGCGCAGCACCCGCTGGGCGAGGTTGAGGTCCTGGTACAGCACCGTAGGTGGGCGGGCGCCGATGGCGCGGTTCTTGATTTCGGCCCACAGCTTCTTGAGGTAGGCGATGTCGGCGGCGAGCTCCTCGTCGGTGGCGTTCTCGGCCATCGTGCGCACGATGTAGCCGCCGCTCTCGTCGGCGGGCAGCAGGCGGTGCACCCGTTCGCGCAGGGCCTCGCGCTCGGCCTCGTCGCCGATGCGCTGGGAGATCCCGATGTGCTTGTCCTGGGGCAGGAAGACCAGCATGCGGCCGGCGATGGAGATCTGGGTGGACAGCCGCGCGCCCTTGGTGCCCAGCGGGTCCTTGAGGACCTGCACCATCAGGTTCTGGCCTTCGGCGAGGATGCGCTCGATCGGGCGCGGGCCCTCGCCGGCGTGGCGGTCGCACCAGATGTCGGCCACGTGCAGGAAGGCGGTGCGCTCCAGGCCCACGTCCATGAACGCGGACTGCATGCCCGGCAGCACGCGCACCACGCGGCCGAGGTAGATGTTGCCGACGATGCCGCGGCTGGCGCTGCGCTCGACATGCACTTCCTGGACGACCCCCTGCTGCATGAGGGCGACCCGGGTCTCCTGGGGGGTGAAGTTGATCAGGTATTCGTCGGACATGATGGCAAGGGCAAATGGTGATGGGTGAGGGCGGGCCACGGCCGGGCCTTCACCGATCGCCACTCGTGCAGAAACCCGGCCGCTCGGGCGGCCGGTGGCTGGATCTTCCTGTGGTGGGGGCCGGAGGTTTCCGGCGCTCAGTCAGAGAGAATAGCCGAATTCCCGCAGCAGGGCCGCGGTCTCGAACAGGGGCAGGCCCATGATGCCGCTGTAGCTGCCGCGGATCTCCTCGACGAACATCGCCGCGCGCCCCTGGATGCCGTAGGCGCCGGCCTTGTCGGCGGCTTCGCCGCTGGAAACGTAGTGGTGGATCTCGTCGTCGTCGAGGGTGCGGAACAGCACCTGGCTCACCGACAGGCGCTGGGCAAAGCGGGTGCCGTCGGTGAGCACCACGGCGGTGAGCACCTGGTGGCTGCGGCCGGACAGGCGGCGCAGGATCTCCATCGCGTGGGAGGGCGTGGCCGGCTTGCCGATGATCTCGCCGTCGAGTTCGAGGGTGGTGTCGGCGGCCAGCAGCAGCTGCTGCGGCAGGCCGCGCCAGTGCATGCGCTGGATGCCGCCCTCGGCCTTGGCGCGGGCGACCCGCTGGACGTAGGTGAAGGCGTCCTCGCCGGGGCGGACGTCCTCGTTGATGTCGTGGTCTTCCCGCCCGGGGCCGCGGAAGAGCAGGGCTTCGTGGCGGACGTGGATCTGGTGCAGCAGTTCGCGCCGGCGCGGGCTGTTGGAGGCGAGGTAGATGGACATGGTGCGGGGGCGGGGGCTTACTCCCGGTGGTAGGGGTGGTTCTTGAGCACGCTCCAGGCGCGATAGACCGCCTCGGCCAGCATCACGCGGACCAGCGCGTGGGGCAGGGTCAGGCTGGAGAGGCGCAGTGTTTCGTGGGCGCTGGCCTTGAGGGCCGGGTCGAGGCCGTCGGGGCCGCCGACGATGATGGCCACGTCGTCACCGCCCTCCTGCCAGCGCTCCAGGCGCCGGGCCAGGGCCTTGCTGGTGAGGTCTTCGCCGCGTTCGTCGAGGATCAGGCGGCGGCAGCGCGGCGGCAGCACGGCTTCGATGCGCGCCGCCTCGGCGGCCATCATCGCGGCGGCGGTCTTGCCGGTGGTGCGCGGCTCGGCCTTGACCTCGACGAGCTGCAGCGGCAGCTCCCGCGGCATGCGCTTGGCGAAGTCGTCGAAGGCGGTGTCGACCCAGCCGGGCATGCGGGTGCCGACGGCGACGAGGATGAGTTTCATGGTGCGGCGGCCGCCGGGGCGGCCCGGGTCAGGCGGCGTGGGCGGCGAAGCCGCCGGGGCGATGGGCGCGGGCCGGGGCGGCGCCCCACAGCTCCTCGAGGTTGTAGTAGCTGCGCACGGCGCCCTGCATCACATGCACGACGATGCCGCCGAGGTCCACCAGCACCCACTCGCCGCCGTCTTCGCCTTCGACGCCGATTACCTCGATGCCGGCCTCGCGGGCCTTGTCGGCCACGTGGCGGGCCAGCGCGCGGGTCTGGCGGTTGGAGTCGGCGGTGGCGATGACCACCCGGTCGAACAGCGACGTGAGGCGGGTGGTGTCGATGACGCGGATGTCCTTGCCCTTGATGTCTTCGAGGGCGGAAACGACGAGGGTTTCGAGGTGCTGGATGTCCATTGAATCAGAGATAGAGTTGATGCCGGGAAATATAGTCAAGAACGGCGGGCGGGAGCAAATAGCGCAGGCTCTGCCCGGCGGCGCAGCGGGCGCGGATGTCGGTGGCGGAGATGGCCAGCGGCGTCATGTTGAACTGCACCAGGCGGCCGGCGGGCGCTTCGCCCAGGCTGGCCGGGGCGGCCTGGCGGCGGCGCGCCTCGTCGGCCAGGGCCGGCGGCAGCGCGGCGCCGTCGAGCGCATAGCCCGGCCGGTTGGCGACGGCCAGGTGGGCGAAGTCGAAGAGCTCGGTCCAGCGCCGCCAGGTGGGCAGGCCGAGGAAGGCGTCCACGCCCAGCAGCAGCACCAGCGGCCGGCGCGGGCCGAGCTCGGCGCGCAGGCGCTCGAGGGTGAGGATGGTGTAGCTGGCCTGCGCGGCCTCGACCTCGGCCGGGTCGACCTCGAAGGCCGGGTTGTCGGCGGCGGCCAGGCGGGCCATTTCCAGGCGGTGCGCGCCGGCGGCCCCGGGGGTGGCCCGGTGGGGCGGCTGGCCGGCGGGGATCAGGCGCACCCGGCCGAGGCCGAGGGCCTCGCGGGCGGTCTCGGCGAGGCGCAGGTGGCCGTAATGGATGGGGTCGAAGGTGCCGCCGAAAATCCCCAGCGGCCCGGCCTCAGGCCGCGTCATCGGGGGTGATCTTGCCGAACACGTCGACGGCGTTGGCGTAGAAGCTGGCGAACACCACCGGGATGAAGATCGCCGGCAGCGCGATGCTGGGCAGCAGGCCGAGGACGGGGGAGACGAGGTTGAGGATGCCGATCAGCATGCTGGGCAGCATCACCACCGTGAGCAGGCCGAAGCTGTAGGCCAGGAAGGCCCGCCAGTTGCGCCAGCAGGCCACGAAGCTGAAGAACATCGCCTTCGGCGCCGAGATGCGGCCCCAGCCGGCGAGCAGGGGGGCGAACCAGTAGGCCATCATCAGCGGCGTCGAGCCGAGCACGCCGATCAGCAGCGACACGGTGAGCCGCGGGTCGTCGGCGGTGGCCTCGTCGAGCTTGCGCCGGCCGAGCATCAGCTCGGCGAGGATGCCGTCGTCGGCGAGGGCGGTGAGGCCGAGCACCGCGAAGGTGCCGATCAGGTAGATGCCGCCGATCTTGACCAGCTCGGGAAAGTTCTGGCGGAAGCCCGACAGCAGGATGTCCGGCCCGGCCTTGCGCCCGTCGGCCACCGCCTTGCAGCCGTTGTAGATGCCCAGCGCGAGGGCCGGCATGATCAGCGACATCAGCACCTGGCCCACGAAGGGGATGGCGGCCACCACCAGCAGGCACAGCCAGTAGCCGAAGACGAGGAAGGTGAGCAGCGCCGGGTTGCGCTTCCACAGCCGGAAACCCTCGATGATCCATGCCCAGCCGCGCTGGGCCGGTAGGGTGTGGGCCTGCATCGGTTCAGGTCTCCGTGCCGCCGGCGGGCGCCAGGGCCGGCGGGGCGCCGAAGACGTCCAGGAAGGAGGCATGCAGGGTGCCAGCCAGCACCGGGACCAGCACCAGCATGCCGAGCCCCAGGGGCAGCAGCGCGACCCAGATCAGCACGTAGATCAGCACCCCCAGCACCACGAAGGCGCCGAGGTTGTTGAAGCAGGCGGCCAGCGACATCTTCATGGCGTCGAGGGGCGGGGTGTCCTTGAGGGCCACCAGCGGGGTGGCGAACCACAGGGCGGTGATCATGATGGTCATGATCGTGATGATGATCCCGGTGGCGAAGGCCGCGCTGCCGAGCACCACGGCGAGCCAGCTGAGGCTGTGCAGCTCGGTGTAGAACAGCCCGGTGAGCAGCAGGCCGCCCAGCAGCGCCGGCAGCACCCCGGCGACCACCGTGCCGAGCAGGTAGAAGCAGCCGACCAGGGCGAGGTGGGCGGCGTGCACGCGCAGCCCGGCGAAGAGGTGGTCCACCTTGAGCGGCTCGCCCCGCGCCTGGGCCGCGCAGCCCTGCACCATGCCGGCGGCGAGGACGGGGAAGCCGATGATCGCGACGACCATGCCGAGCACCGGGATCGCCAGCAGCGCGACGAGGATCACGAAGAACACCAGGCTGATCGCCATCCACACCCCCGGGTTGCGGGTGAAGGACGCCCACCCGCTCTTCAGCCAGGTCAGGCTGGCGGCCGGGGACACGTGGCGGGGCCGCGGGTGGCGTGCGTCTTGGTAGGGGTGGGCTGCCGGGGAGGCCGGTTCGGTCATGGCGGGAAAGTGAACGGAAAATCAGGATGTTGCGCTGCGGCAGAATGCTAGCCCAAATCGTGCCGGAAGTTCAAACCGCGCGGCGTCAGGCGGGCAGGGCCGGCAGGTTCGTGGCCTGGGCCCGGTGGCGCAGGATGCGCCGGTATTCGTCCGGGTCCTTGACCAGCACCAGCTCGCCGGCCCGCGGCCGGTGGAAGTCTTCGAGGCGCGACAGCCAGAAACGCAGCGCCGCGGCGCGCAGCATGGCCGGCCAGGCGGCCCGCTCGGTGTCGCTGAAGGGGCGGTTTTCGGCGTAGGCGGCGAGGAGGGCGGTGCTGCGGGCGGGGTCGAGCCCGCCGTCGGCGGCGGCGCACCAGTCGTTGACGGTGACCGCCACGTCGAACAGCAGCGCGTCGTGGCCGGCGAAGTAGAAGTCGATGACGCCGCCGATGAAGTCGCCGTCCCACAGCACGTTGTCGCGGAACATGTCGGCGTGGATCACGCCCTGGGGCAGGGCCTTGAGGTCGAAGCCGGCCTGGTAGGCCAGCTCGGCGTCGAGCTCGGCCTGCTGGTCGGCCGGCAGGTGGGCGCGCACGCGGGCGGCACAGTCGTTGCGCCATTCGGCGCCGCGGGGGTTGGGCTGGCGTCGCCCGAAGGACATGCCGGCCAGGTGCAGGCCGGCCATCATCGCGCCGATGCGCGCGCAGTGGCCGACGCCCGGCGCCATCTCGGAGCGGCCGGCGAGCCGCGACACCAGGGTGGCCGGCTTGCCCGACAGGGTGCCCAGGTATTCGTTGTCGCGGTTGGCGATGGGGGCCGGCACCGGCAGGCCGTGGCGCGCCAGGTGGGCCATCAGGTGCAGGTAGAAGGGCAGCTCGGCGCGGGGCATCGTCTCGAACAGCGTGAGCACGTAGCGGCCCAGGCTGGTGGTGACGAAGAAGTTGCTGTTCTGCACGCCGGCGGAGATGCCCTGCAGCAGCTCGAGCCGCCCGATGGCGTAGTTGCGCAGCCAGGCGGCGAGATCGGATTCGGTGACGGAAGTGAACACGGACATGATGGCCGCAGCTTACATCATGGCGGCCGCGCCGGGGCGTGCACGGGGGGCGCCGGGACGGCCAAGTCGGTATACCATTTGGGCTTTCCAAGCGACCGTACACGATTCGTGACGCACCGCAGCGCCCTGCCCGAAGCCGCCGCCCTGTTCGACCACATGGCCGACGCGGTCTATCTCATCGACCCCGCCACCTCCGCCATCGTGTGGGGCAACCGGGCCGCCTGGGCGATGCTGGGCCTCAGCCGCGAGGACGTGCTCGACCACAGCGTGCTCAGCCTGCAGATGGATGTCACGGGCATGCCCCAGTGGTCGGAGATCGCCGGGGTGATCCGCGCCCAGCCGTGCTTCACCTTCGTCGGCCGCCACCGCCACGCCGATGGGCACGAGATCCACGTGGAGGTGAACACCACCCATTTCAGCCTCGGCGGGCGCGAGTATTTCCTGTCGGTGGCCCGCGACGTGCGGCGGCGGCTGGCCCTCGAGAAGGACATGCAGAGCCGCGAGAGCCAGCTGTGGTTCGCCCTCAACGAGGCCGCCGACGGCCTGTGGGACTGGGAGATCGCCACCGGCCAGCTGTTCTTCAGCCCCCAGATGAAGCGCATGCTCGGCTACAGCCCCGACGAGATGGCCGGGGTGCTGGCCACCTGGAGCGACGCGCTCCACCCCGACGACCGCGACCGGGTGATGGGCATCCTGCAGGAGCACCTGGACGGCAAGCGCGGGCGCTACGAGGCGGAGTACCGCCTTCGCAACCGCAACGGCCGCTACCTGTGGGTGCACGACCGCGGCCGGGTCTGCGAGCGCGATGGCCGGGGCGCGCCGACCCGTGCGGTCGGCATGCTGCAGGACATCACCGAGCGCAAGGAGCTCCAGCTCCGCCTCGAGCGCCTCGCCTCCAGCGACGCCCTCACCGGCCTGCCCAACCGGCGCCAGGGCGAGCGCTTCCTCGAGGCCGAGCTCGAGCTGTGCCGTCGCCTGGGGCTGCCGCTGGGGGTGTGCTTCTTCGACGTGGATCACTTCAAGCGCGTCAACGACGACTTCGGCCACCTGGTCGGCGACGCCGTCCTCAAGCAGGTGGCCGAGCAGGCCCAGGTCAGCATCCGCCGCTCCGACCTGGTGTGCCGCTGGGGCGGCGAGGAGTTCGTCATCATCTCGCCCAACTCCAACCGGGCCCAGCTGCTGCAGGTGGCCGACAAGGTCCGCCGCGCGGTGATGGCCCTGCCCGACGAGCCGCGGGTGACGGTCAGCCTGGGGGTGGCGGCCTTCCCCGAGGACGGCGACGACATCGCGGCCCTGCTCCGGGTGGCCGACGACGCCCTCTACCGGGCCAAGGCCGAGGGCCGCAACCGGGTCGCCTAGGCATAGGTAGCTCCCCCCATTGCCTGCCGGGCCGGGCTGGGTATCCTTGATGTCCTCTTCAACAGGAGCCAGCCATGCCCTCTGCCCACCATCCTTCCAGCGACGCCCTGACGAGCAAGCCCCTTGCCCTGCGCGTGATGCCGATGCCGGCCGACCTCAACCCGTCCGGCGATGTGTTCGGCGGCTGGATCATGGCGATGGTCGACGTGGCCGGCGCGCTGCCGGCGATCCGCCGGGCCGGCTCCCGGGTGGTGACGGTGGCGGTGAATTCCTTCGTCTTCAAGCAGCCGGTCGGGGTGGGCGACATCGTCAGCTTCCACGCCGAGGTGGTCTCGGTGGGCCGGAGCTCGATCACGGTGGACGTGGAGGTCTTCGCCGAGCGCAACCCCAACGAGCCGGAGGTGGTCAAGGTCACCGAGGCGCGCCTCACCTACGTGGCGGTGGGCGACGATGGCAGCAAGCGGACGATTCCCGCCGAGGCGCCGGCCGAGCACGCCGCGGTGGCCTGCCAGCTGCCCGCCGACAAGGAGGTGGTGCTGCAGGTGATGCCGATGCCGCCGGCCCTCAACCCGTCGGGCGACGTGTTCGGCGGCTGGATCATGTCGATGGTCGACGTCGCCGGGGCGATCCCGGCGATGCGCCACGCCAAGTCGCGGGTGGCCACCGTGTCGGTGGATTCCTTCGATTTCAAGCAGCCCATCGCGGTGGGCGACATCGTCAGCTTCTACGCGGGCATCGTCTCGGTGGGCCACACCTGCGTCACCGTCGACGTCGAGGTGTTCACCCGGCGCAACCCGGTCAGCCCCGAGACCGTCAAGGTCACCGAGGCGCGGCTCAAGTTCGTCGCCCTCGACGAGTTCCACGCCCGCCAGCACCACCACCTGGGCTGAGGCGGGTCGAAGCGGCGGGCGGCTTGGAGTAGACTCGGCGGCCCGCTCCACCCGAAGTCCCCGCCATGTCGCTGCTCCTCAACGCCCCCCAACGCGAAGCCATCCACTACCTGGACGGCCCCTGCCTGGTGCTGGCCGGGGCCGGCTCGGGCAAGACCCGGGTGATCACCCAGAAGATCGCCTACCTGATCACCGAGTGCGGGATGAGCCCCCACAACATCGCGGCGATCACCTTCACCAACAAGGCCGCCAAGGAGATGCTCGAGCGCATCACCGCGCTGATGGGCGGGCGCGGGGTGAAGGGGCTCACGGTGTGCACCTTTCATGCGATGGGCGTGCGCATCGTGCGCCAGGAGGCCCAGCTGCTCGGCCTCAAGCCGCAGTTCTCTATCCTCGACGCCAGCGACACCACGCAGATCATCGCCGAGCTCACCGGCAACACCGACAAGAACCGCGCCAAGGCGCTGCAGTGGCAGATCTCCAGCTGGAAGAACGCCCTCATCGAGCCCGAGGAGGCCGCCCACCGGGCCAACGACGAGATCTCCTCGGCCGCCGCGCTGCTCTACCGCGACTACGACAAGACCCTGCGCGCCTACCAGGGCGTCGACTTCGACGACCTGATCCGCCTGCCCGTCAAGCTCTTCGACGAGCACCCCGAGGTGCGCGAGCGCTGGCAGAACAAGCTGCGCTACCTGCTGGTGGACGAATACCAGGACACCAACCGCGCCCAGTACCGCCTGCTCAAGCTGCTCGCCGGGGTGCGCGCCGCCTTCACCGCGGTGGGCGACGACGACCAGGCCATCTACGCCTGGCGCGGCGCCGACATCGAGAACCTGCGCCAGCTGCCCGTCGACTTCCCCAGCCTGCGGGTCATCAAGCTCGAGCAGAACTACCGCTCCACCACGCGCATCCTCAACGCCGCCAACACGGTGATCGCCAACAACGAGAAGCTCTTCGAGAAGAAGCTGTGGTCCGAGCACGGCGCCGGCGAGCCGGTCACGGTGGTGGCCTGCCAGACCCCCGAGCACGAGGCCGAGTCGGTGGTGATGAAGCTGTCGGCCCACAAGTTCGAGCACCGCACCCACTTCAAGGACTACGCGATCCTCTACCGCGGCAACCACCAGGCCCGGCTCTTCGAGCAGCAGCTGCGCAACCACAAGATCCCCTACGCCATCTCGGGCGGGCGCAGCTTCTTCGAGAACGCCGAGATCAAGGACCTGTGCTCCTACCTGCGCCTGATCGCCAACGAGGACGACGACCTGGCCTTCATCCGCGCCATCACCGTGCCCCGCCGCGGCATCGGCGCCGCCACCATCGAATCCCTCGGCCACTACGCGGCCCAGCGCCACATCAGCCTGTTCACCGCGGTCTTCGAGGAGGGCGTCACCGAGCACGTGGGCGCGCGGCAGCTCGAGTCCCTGCGCGAGTTCTGCCACTTCATGAACCGCATCGCCCACCGCGCCCCGCGGGAGCCCGCCGGCCAGGTGATCAACGACCTGCTCAAGGCGATCAACTACGAGGCCTGGCTGTACGAGAGCTGCGAGCCCCGCGAGGCCGAGACCAAGTGGGCCAACGTGGGCGACTTCACCGGCTGGCTCGGCCGCAAGGGCGAGGAGGACGGCAAGACGCTGTCCGACATGATCCAGACCATCAGCCTGATCACCATGCTCGACAAGGACGACGCCGAGCTCGACCAGGTCCAGCTGGCCACCCTGCACGCCTCCAAGGGGCTGGAGTTCAAGCACGTGTTTCTGGTGGGCGTCGAGGAGGGCCTGCTGCCCCACCAGTCTTCCATCGACGAGGACAAGATCGAGGAGGAGCGCCGCCTGATGTACGTGGGCATCACCCGCGCCCAGCGCAGCCTCAACATCAGCTACTGCGAACGCCGCAAGGCCGGCCGCGAGGTGCGCACCTGCGACCCGTCGCGCTTCATCGACGAGATGGGCATGGAGGGCATTCGCCGCGCCGATAAAAAGTCCCAGGAGCCGGTGAGCAAGGAAGACGCCAAGGCCCGCATCGCCAACCTGCGGGCGATGCTCGGCAACAAGCCGGGGACGATAGGGTAGGGGGCGGGGCGGCCGACCGCTCGCGGATCGCGCCTGGCCCGCGGGCAGGCCCCCGGCGCAGCGTGCCGGTCAGGGCCGCCGCGCTGCGAGGTCTTGCTCGAACGCGGCGATCACCGCGTCCTCCTTGCGCTTGTAGACCTCGCCCGGGTACGCCTGAACGCTCTGGTCGGTGGGCGTCCCGGCGGCGTCGTCGCAGGCGATGTGGATGTATTCGCCGGCCGGTGTCTGATACACCTTGAAGAGCGCGTTTGAATACACCACCGGCAAGGGCGTGCTCAGCGAGCCGACCTCGACGTCGTAGAGTTCGCAGGCCGCGTTGAGCGCATCGTCGTAGGTGCTCTCGAACGGGCAGTCCGCGTAGCTGTCGTTGTCGACGGCGATGCCGGCGGCTTCATAGACGTAGCCGTTGGCCTGGGGCACGTGCCAGATGGCAAAGTCCTCGTGCTCGAATACCTTGGTGATCCGGTCGCTCAAGTCTGCTCTCCTCTTTGTGGGTGGATTACGACACCGAGAACGTCAGCCTGTTGCCGTCGAGCTGCATGCTGCGCACCTTGATCAGCTTGCCGGGCTGCTTCTGCCGGATCACCGCCAGGCTTTCGCTGATGCCCGACCACAGGTTGGAGATCACCGCCCGTTCGGTGGCTTCTGCCCCTGTCTGGCCCTGCCCGACGGCGGGAAGCTGGAAGAACAGCAGGGCGTTGCCGCCGTGAGCCTGGCAGAAGCCCTTGAGTTCTTCCGCGCGCGCGATCTGCCAATCGAACCCGAGCGAGCGCAAGGCCTCCGCGAAGGGCTCGTAACCCTTGTCGATGTCCTTGAAGTTGATGTGGTCGGTCTGCACTGTCTGCATCTCGGTGCTCATGGGTGTGTCTCCTGTGCGAGGGGGCGGTCGGCGTCTCAGCCGCGCTTCTTCCAGCTCGCGCGGCAGGTTTCCTGCAGGTAATCCAGCACCCGGGTCTCGTCGTCGCTGTCGAGGTGCACGCGGGCCTCGGGGCCGAGGTCGTCGTCCCACATGCGGCGCACGTCGGCCTGGTACTCGAAGGGCACCACCTCGTCGATGAAGCGGGCCACGGCGGCCTCGTCGAAGCCCCCGGCGCCGAAGGCGTCCCGGATCGCCAGCGCGTCCTTCTTGCGCAGGCTGCGCGCCGGTTCGAGGCCGCAGGCGACCATCAAGAGCACGCCGCACTGCACATCCACGTGCTCGCCCTGGGTGCCGGTGATGCGCCGCCACTCCTCGGCGCGGGCCTTGTCGTGGTGGGTGATCTCGCTGACCGAGTGGCTGTCGAAGAAGAACAGGCCCGAGAAGCGGTCCTGGTTGCGGTAGATCTCGGTGGCCGGAACCTCGCGCAGGATGGGCAGCACTTCGGCGGCGAAGCGCGCGCATTCCCGCTCGATGACCCGGCGCACCGCCGGCGTGGCGTCGCCCAGCCAGGCTTCGAGGGCGCCGAAGTCGCTGCCGCGCTTCTTGCGGGCGGCCTCGGCCAGCTTGACGAAGCGGTCGACGCTGAAGAAGCCGCCGGGCTTCTTCTCGGTGAACAGCACCAGCAGCGCGCTGTTGATGACCGATTCACAGAACACGTGCCACGCCTGGGCGTCGCCGCGGGCCACGCCGAAGCGCTCGGCGAGCCAGTAGGCGGCGTCGATGTAGTGCTGGTTGCGTTCGCGGGCGGCGTGCTCGGCCAGGTAGCGGGCGTAGGTGATCACCGGCTCGCGGGTGGATTGGTCGAGATACTCCTTCTCGCTCTCGCGGAAGATCTCGGGCGAGCCGAGCAGGCGCTCGGTGGGCAGCGCGTGGAGCCGCCGCAGGCGGTCGGCGCCGGCCTTGGAGAGGGCCAGCAGGGTCTTGTCGCGCAGGAGCCGCGCCGCCACGTCGAGCTTGCCGCCGGACTCGGCCTCGAGGGCCAGGCCGACCAGGGTGACGAGGCGGGTGCGGGCGGCTTCGAGCTCGGGGCGCAGGTTGGCGGTGCTGAAGTAGGCCGCCAGCTGCACGATGCCCTTGGCCCCTTCGCGCTGGATCGCCTCGAGGCGGGCGGCATCCACGAGGCCCTCGGCGCGGGCGTGGCACAGCGCCCGCTCGAAGTAGGGGCGGCTGTCGACGGTGGCGATGGAAGTCATGGCGCGGCGGGGCTCAGATCGCGGATTCCTCGTCGTCCTCGTCGAGGCGCGGCACGCCCGGCTCGGCGGCTTCGACGACGGGGGCGGCGGCGGCCTCGGCGGCACGGCGCAGGCGGTCCTGGATCTCGATGATCATCAGCTCGAAGGTGTCGGGGAACTCGTGGCGCAGCACCCAGGCGGTCTCCATCCAGTCGCCGTCGGCCACCTCGGAGCGGGGGATGCGCACCCGCACCATCTCGATGGCGTCACCGATCTCGAGGCCCTGGTCGAGCTCGTCGACCCGCTCGGCGTCCCAGGTGGCGGCCGACTTGGGGGCGAGGGCCTTCTCGAGGTCGATCTCGGCCTCGAAGACGCCGTGGTAGGCCAGGGCCTGCAGGGAGTCGTAGTGGTCGGTGAAGTAGTCGGCCAGCACACGCACGCCCTCGTCGTGCTCGGCGAGGCATTCGAGCGCCTCGGCGCAGGCGCCGGGGTTGCGGTGCATCACCGCGTTCATGGTGTTGCGCAGGCGCGGCACGTAGCGCTCGAGGGGCTCGCCGTACTGGCGTTCGAGCACGATGGCCTGCACGAACTGCTCGGGGCTCACCACCAGGTTGATGATGGATTCCTTGCTGGTGTCGAACTCGCGCATCACCGCGAGCACGTCCTTCGGGGCCATCTCGTCGAGGACTTCGACGAGGGCGTGGTCGCCCTCCTGCTCGGCGATGACGGCCAGGTTGGCTTCGGCCTCGGCGATCTCGCCGGCCTGGATCAGGGCGTGGGTCTGTTTGATGATCAGGTCGTTCATGGAAGATCTCGTCGGAAGTGGGGTGGGCGCGGCTCAGCGGTCGACGGAATCGAAGCCCTGTTCGGCCATCCATTCGTCGCCGGCTTCGCCCAGGTCTTCGTCCTGCTCCTCGTCGTCGCGGGCGGTCTCGGGGGCGGCGCGCACTTTGATGCCGCTGCCGAGCATATGCTCGAGCACCGCGGCGGTGACCAGGAAGCTGTCGCCGCCGTCCCGGGCCAGGCATTGGGCGACCAGCGGCTCGGCCCAGGGGGCGATGTCGAGGGTGCGGGCGAGCTCGCTCCAGGCGGGGAAGTCGTCTTCGCCGGGCTCGCTGTGGGCGGCGCCGTACACGAGGGGCTGGCTGCGGAAGGTGAAGGCGCCGTGGAAGGCCGGGGCGACCATCTCGGGGGCGGTGTCCATCATCGACAGCAGGAAGCCGAATTCCTTGTGCTTCTCGCGGACGCGCTTCTTCAGCACGTCGCGGCCTTCGGAGTCGGAGCTGAGGTCGTCGATTTCGGCGGCGTAGCGCTCGAAGAGGTCTTCAAAGTAGAACGAGGTCAAGCAAGCACCTTTTCAAGGTAGGAGGCCCACAGGGAGCTGGCCTCTTTGAGGGGGTCGTCGATCAGGTTGCGCTGGCGCAGCAGGTCGTAGTCGCGCCGGCGGGCCGGGTCGGCCAGCAGCTCGTAGGCGGCCTGGATGTCGCGGAAGCGCGCGGCGGCCGACGGGTCGGGGTTCTTGTCCGGGTGGTAGAGGCGGGCGGCCTTGCGGTAGGCCGTCTTGACCGCCTCGTCGGTGGCGGTCGGGGCGACGCCGAGGACTTCGTAGGGATCGCGCATGGCGGTCAGCCGGCGAGCCCCAGGCGTTCGCACAGGGCGATGGTGGGGGCCGCCTGGTTCATGCTGTAGAAGTGCAGCCCCGGCGCGCCGGCGGCCAGCAGCTTGGCGCACAGCTCGCTCACCACGTCGAGGCCGAAGGCCTTGATGGAGTCGGTGTCGTCGCCGTAGGCCTCGAACTTGCGGCGCATCCAGCGCGGGATCTCGGCGCCGCAGGCGTCCGAGAAGCGCGCCAGCTTGGAGAAGGACACGATGGGCATGATGCCCGGCACGATGGGGATGGTGATGCCCAGCGCCTCGCATTCGTCGCGGAAGTGCAGGTAGGCGTCGAGGTTGTAGAAGTACTGGGTGATCGCCGAGTCGGCGCCGGCATCCACCTTGCGCTTGAAGGCGAGCAGGTCGTCCCGCGGGGTCTTGGCCTGGGGGTGGTATTCGGGGTAGGCGGCGACTTCGATGTGGAAGTGGCTGCCGGTCTCGGCGCGGATGAACTCGACCAGTTCGTTGGCGTAGCGGAGCTCGCCGGCGAAGCCGACGCCGGAGGGCAGGTCGCCGCGCAGGGCGACGATGCGGCGGATGCCGGCGGCCTGGTAGCGCTGCAGGATCTCGCGGATGTGCTCGCGGGTCGAGCCGATGCACGACAGGTGCGGCGCAGCCTGATGGCCTTCGCGCTGGATCTCGAAGACGGCTTCGAAGGTGCGCTCCTGGGTGGTGCCGCCGGCGCCGAAGGTGACCGAGAAGAACTCGGGCTTGAGCACGGCGAGCTTCTGGCGCACCACGCGCAGCTTGTCGGCGCCCTCGGCGGTCTGGGGCGGGAAGAACTCGATGGAGAGGTGCTGTGAGGAGTGAGGAGTGAGGAGTGAGGAGGTCATGACTGCTCCGTGCGCTTCAGCGCGTTGATCAGGCCGTTGATGAGGCCGAAGGTGTCGCTGATGAGCTGTTCCACGTCATCGGTCTGCCCGCTGTAGGCGAGCTCCTGGGCGATGACCAGTTGTGTGTCGAGTTCGCTGAGGGAGCCGCGGGCG
>ERZ650312.1187-NODE-1187-length-14817-cov-10.617735_pt1 | contig 14817 bp, 10 predicted proteins | sample MGYA00376248_ERZ650312 | MGnify/ENA primary metagenome ERZ650312 (study PRJEB26733, sample SAMN07839316) | wastewater metagenome | biome: urban; feature: wastewater treatment plant; material: waste water | place: USA: North Carolina | collected 2016-07-28 ... | reverse complement strand
CCGGATTGTGATTCCGGTTGTCGTGGGTTCGAGCCCCATCAGCCACCCCATTATTTCTCTGTTGTTGCTATCTGTTGCGTAAGAAAGGCTTTAATATGGCCAGCAACTCATCTGCAAGGCAGACTTCGCGCTATTTATGCGCGGCGATAAACCGGCCCCGCGCCAGTTTTTTTGTTTTAGCGAACAAAATAACGCCTATGGAGGCGGCCTATGTCTCTTCGTAATCCAGCTCGCAAGCAGCCCGCTCGCCAGCCCTCCCCCACGACGGGTAACCCCGCCCTCGATCTCTTCCACCGCAACTGGCAAGCGCTCGAAAAGCTACAGGCAAAAATCGACAAGCAAACCCTCAACGGCCGCGATATCTATCAGCGCTTCACCAGCGACATCGAACCCCTTGAGCGTCAACAATGCGAGCTCATCTTTGCCCTCACCAAGCGACTGACCGACTTTACGGCTCGCAAGAGCTTTACCCAGTGGCAACGGGAGACCTTGCACCACTGGATCCACGATCTCATCAACTATCTCGAGTCCAATCCGTTTCGTGGCGAGATGGATTTGGCCCCCCTCTATCACCAAATCCAAACCAATACCGCCCTGCACATGGATGACGAACAGCTCGACTATCAGTGTGATGAACTTACCCATATGCTGATGGAAACTTGTGGTCACTGCCCCGAAGACATCGACACCTTGCGCGATATGGTCAAAAACCCCGCTCTGTTGCACGAGTACCTGATAAACGCGGCGAAGCAGAAAATGGCCAACGGGAGTGACACCGCTGGTGAGGAAGAGGATGCCCTCTTCGATGATGATGAGTTGTTTGCCGATGAGTCCCCCTTCGGCGCTGAGCAGCAAGATGCTTTTGCCCACACGCGCACCCGTCGTGAGCAAGAGGAAGAGATGCGCATCGAACAGCTGTTCAGCAAATCCAGCCTCAAGCAGCTCTATCGCAAGCTCGCCCTGGCGCTGCACCCGGATCGGGAACCCGACCCCGCCATGCAGGCGGAAAAGACCCGCATCATGGGCCAACTCAGTCAGGCTTGGGAAAACAAAGAGATGTTCACCCTGTTACAGCTGGCCCACGCTCACCTACCCGAGTTCGATAACCTGCTCAGTGACGAGAACCTCGCTTACCTCAACCCGATGCTGAAACGCCAGCTACGCGAGCTCGAAGTCAGCTACTACGGCGGGCAAGACGGGCTAATGGGCGCGGTGCTGCACAAATTCAAGCAATCATCCAAGAAAAAGACCGAGCAGGCCTTTGCCGAACATCGGGACTATTTGCTGCGTGATATCGACCACCTGACTGCCCAGCTGGCCGAGATCACCACCCTGCAGACCCTCAAACCCTATCTGGCGGCCCGCTGGGATCAGCAGCAAATAAGGTGGCGTGAGGAAGAGGACGATATGGAATGGCTGTTTCGGTAACGGCCAGCGCTGACCGACCATCTCCCCAAACAATCAAGGCGCCACTGGCGCCTTGATTGCTTTCACGCTGCTGGTTTTTACACTGCTTGTTTTTACACTGATCGTGCTATCGGATAGCCAGCCTTAAATCAGGGTCACCTGACGCGCTTTGGCATCAGGCGCCAGCGCCTGTTCCTCATCGTGGATAGTTGTGAAGGGCTCAGGGGAAATGGCGGCTGCCGATGCGATTTTGCGCTGCTGATATTGGGCCAGACGCAAGTCCAGCAGCTCTTGCACCATGCGATGCAGAGGATCGATATCCTCCTCACTCACCGCGAAGCGTGGGCAGAAGCGATCCTCCCTTACCTCGAACCAGTACTCCCCCTTGGCGCCTGGATTGCCGCCACTGCTGAACTTGATCGGATTGCTCTTCCAGTAACTGAGCCAAGCCGGGCTGTCGGCGCTCAGGGCTTGCTGCTTGACCGGTAGATCGAGGCGGGCCAGCTCGGGATGCCGCTCAAACAGGTAACGGGAGTGGCTGGCCAGCGCCGCCAAGGTGGGTGGCTCACGCAGGCCGTCGAGTTCGAGCAGCGCCAATAGCAGGATCAACTTGAAACTCTTGGTGAGCGCGGTGTGCTCCACCCCCGAACGCAGAAAGTCGCCGTGCCGGTTCAGCACGCGCAGCTCCTCCTCCCCCAGATCGCCCGCTTGGGCGAGCAGCTCAAACCAGCCCCCCTGTTTTTGGGTATCGAAACGCAGTTGCTCACCCAGCCGGACTGCCCAGGTTTGCCGCGCGGTGGGGCGATAGCCGAGGTGCTCTTTGAGGGTCTGATAGGTCTCAATCAGAGTCGGTTTCTGCTGCTTTTTTAACAGCGCCAGCAGCGGAAGCAGCTTGGGATCCAGATTGATAAAACAACCTGCCGCCAGCGGCATCGCCCTATTTGCGTGCGTTGGTGGGCGGGTCAATTGCGTTTGCAGCAGCTGGGGCTTGTAGAGACACGCCTTGTGATTGCCCACCAGATCGATCACCACCAGGCGTTCTTTGCCTTGATAGAGGCGCAAGCCCCGCCCCAACTGTTGCAGGAACACGATGCGCGACTCGGTGGGGCGCAGCATCAGCACGGTATCGATGGCGGGCAAGTCGGTGCCTTCGTTGAACAAATCTACCGAGAAGATGATATCAAGCTCGGCGGCGGCCAGTTGCTCCAGGGCGGCTTGTCGCCCCTGGCGGGAGCCCGCATAGACGGCTATCGCCCGCACACCGGCTTGCTGGAAGACGCTGGCCATAAAATCGGCATGACGGGTCGAGATGCAGAAGGCCAGCGTGCGCTGCTGGCGTAAACGTCGCCACTGGCTAAGGGCGTGCTGAGCCCGCTTCTGACTGGCGAAGGCACTCTCCAGCGCATGGGGGTCAAACTGACCGTTGCGCCAAGGCAGCGCGGCATAGTCGACGGTGTCATCCAAAATGCCGTGATAGGTGAGCGGCACCAGCATCTTCTGCTCGATGGCGAGGGCCAGCCCCCGTTCAAAGACGAGATTGTTGTCGCACAGCGCCAGAATATCGGCCTGATCGGTGCGGTCAGGGGTCGCGGTCAGCCCGAGCAGGAAGCGGGGCTTGAAGTGGTTTAGCAAGCGCCGGTAGGAGGGTGAGGCGGCATGATGAAACTCATCGACCACCACGTAATCGAAGTGATCCGGTGCAAAGCGCAGCAGATGCTGACTCTTGCCCAGGGTCTGGATGGAGGCAAACAGCCAGTCGGCCTCATCCTGCTGCTGACCATGATAGAGGCCCGAATTTGCCCGCGGCACCATGTGCAAGAAGGTCTGGCGCGCTTGGGTCAGGATCTCCTCCCGATGGGCAACAAACAGCAGGCGGGCCGCCTGCATCTGGCGCACATCAAAAGCCGCGAGCCAAGTCTTGCCAAGGCCGGTCGCCATGACCACCACACCCCGTTTATGCCCCTGTGCCCGCGCGGCTTGCAGCGCCATCAGCGCCTCTTGCTGCACGCTGTTGGGGATGGGGGCTTCACGCAGCTGCTCAGCGCTGCTGCGATGATCCCCAGTGAGCACCCGCAACTCCCGCAGCGCGCTCTGCCGATAGCGAGCGAGGTAGCCATCGATCCAGTCGTGGGTAAGGGGCACGACCCGCGCGTCTTGCGCCAGCCGATCGATTTGAGCCGCGAGCTGACGCAGGCTGTGATGCGGCTCGCTGGGGCCGCTCGGCTCAGCCCTGAGCGACCAGTTCCACTCCAGCGACTCGGTGAGGGCGGCGGCAGAGATATTGCTGGAGCCGAGAAACGCCTGGCCACCGAGCACCGCTGGCGACCCTTCCTGGCCAACTTGCTCGCCTAGATACTGGGCTGCGTGCTGGACAAACAGATAGGACTTGAGGTGAAAGCCGCGATTGCCCTGACTCTGGTAGATCAGCGCGCAAGAGCGAGCGGGATCAAATTTAAGCAACTCGCGCAGCGCCACCGGCTGAGTCACCTCCAGATAGTCCGAGGTGATCACCCGAAGCCGTGCTCCTCGCGCCAACGCCTCGTGCAGGGCACCGCGCAACAGCACCAGCCCGCTTTGGCGAATAAAGGAGACACACAACTCGATGCGGCTACCCTCGCCACAACGGGCGATGGCGTCCAGCAGATGTGGCAACAGGGGATCGTTGAACTCCGGATCCCCCGCCTCTCCCCCGCTGATGAGCACGGGTGCACTCATGACCCGACCTTGCGCACGATGGCGTTAAGCCAACGCTCCTGCTCGCGGCCGGGGCGTCGATCCGCCGTCAGCCAAGTCTCGACCTCGCTCAGCGGCAACGGCGTGATCAGGGCGTGCAGCCCCGCCTCATCCAACTGGGTGAAGGCTCGGCCATCGCGCTCGGTCTCGTCTACCCCATATTTGAACGAGCAATAGAGCAGACCACCGTCGGCGAGTTGCTGGCACAGATGGGCCATTACGGCATCCAATTCGGCGCGGGGAACATGCAGCAGACTGGCACAGGCCCAGATGGCATCGACCGGCACGGGAGCCACAAACTGCTCGAAACGGCACAGTTGCACCGGCTGACCAAGCAGGCGCTCGGCACGCAGGGCCAGCTCCGCGCTGGCATCGAAGGCTGTGACCCGAAAACCTTGCTGATGGAAATACAGGCTGTCCCGCCCAGAGCCGCAGCCCGCATCGACGATATGAGCGCCGGCGGCGAGCAGAGGCAAGAAGCGCTGGTAAAGCGGTTGCATATCGACCGACAGCGTGCCTTCGACGAAGCTATCGGCGTGTTGGTTGTAGTAATCGATAGACATAGTAAGCAGGCACCTAGCAGAAAACGCCCAGATTAACAGAGAGATAGGGGTAAAAAAATCGAGTCAGCGCCATTTCAGACAATCCGCAGTACGGGAAGACCAACTGGCACCTTCTTCGCTATTCATAAATGCTCTATTGACCCTAACGGCGCTCAGTTCAAGCTATCAAAGGAGCGTCATTCTACCCCTCAGAGGGCGATTGCTCTATGAAGCCAGGTCACCAAAATCGATCATTTCTACTGTTTGGCCAAAATGCACGATGCGTCAGCGATTCATCTTGGCGGTCTCGCAGGTCAGAACTACAGCCTGAGTTCACTTTGCACCAAACACTGCTGGCGGTGTGCTCGGGCCATCGCACCTGACCTGCCCCAAGGAGTTGGTGCGACAGCGAGTGCCATCGGAGGAACGCAGATTGCCAAGGCTATCCTTGCGCCAGGTGACGGTCTCGCCGGTGCCGGGATTGCTAACCCGCACATTACCCAGACTGTCTCTGCGGTAGGTGGTGCCCTCGCTGCTGCGCACATTGCCGAGAGAGTCTTTGCGCCAGGTGGTGCCGCTTTGCGAATCCCTGACGTTGCCGAGACTGTCCTTGCGCAGGGTGCCGCTATTGCCATCATCACACTGGTAGCGGGTATTACCGAGGCTGTCTTTGCGATAGGTACAGTCGGCGGCCCCGGCACTCTGGACCACCAGCAGTAACAGGGCACCAGCTAATACGCCGAGCGGGGGTAACGAAGGTGACATAAACATGCTCCTTGGTTGGGGCTGACTGGGACTCTCTTCAAGCGGGTCCAGTATATGCCGCCTCAATACCCATGCCGATACTGGTTACATACACATGTCGCATTTTGGAGCAGATGCGGGGTGTCTGATCACCGAGCCGGCGTTTATCGGCGGGGTCTGCTGGACGACGATGGCAATGGGTTGCAACCCAGACAATCAAGGCGCCTGTGTAGCGCCTTGATTGTTTTACGCGATCTGCATCGTTAAACGACTATGCCGTCGGCGCCGTTTCCTCTATGGCAATCGTGCCGGGCTCTTCCAGAGCCTCGACGATCAATGACAACCGATCCTGTTCGAAGTCCATATGCATGGCGTCCAGTTGCGGCAGTGTCTTGCTGGCCTTCGCCGAGAGTTTGTTGAATCTCTCCACTTTGCCATACAGCCCTTGCTTGCCCACCAGCGCCTTGACCGTGTTGTTGTAGTGATTGCTGGCAGTGTTGAGCGTGCCGCCCAAGCTGCTCAGACGTTCGGCAACAAGGCAGACCTGGTTGTAGATGTCGCCGGCTTTTTCACTGATCTCGCGGGCCTCCGTATTGCTGCGTTCGATCATCCACAGATTTGATACCGTGCGCAGGATGGGGATCAGGGTCGTATGTGAGACCAGTACGATGCCCTTGTTGTATCCATACTCGAACAAATCCTTGTTGTGCTTCAACGCTTCGATATAGGCGGGTTCAATCGGCATGAACATCAGCACAAAGCTGGGGCTGTGCATGCCAATCAAGTTGATGTAATCCTTCGATGCCAGATCGTCGATATGCTTGCGCACCGCTTTGAGATGCTCTGCCATCGCCAGCTGATACGCCTCTGGGCTCTCGGCCGCTACCGCCCGATCATAAGCCACCAAAGAAACCTTGCTGTCGATGATGATGTGTTTGCCATCCGGCAGTTTGATCAGATAGTCGGTCTGCTTGTGCTTGCCTTCCGCATCCTTGAAGCTGCTCTGCACTTCGTAGTGGGCCGCTTCAATCAGGCCACTCATCTCCAGTGTGCGGCGCAGTTGCGCTTCCCCCCAGGCTCCGCGCTGCTGGGAATCGCCCTTGAGGGCCGACGTGAGGTTGTTGGCCTCCTTGCTCATATTCAGACCAATTTCCAGCACCTTCCGGATCTCGGCATTGAGCTGAGCGCTGCCTTGCACCGAGACATCGTGCACCTCGTTGATCCGTTTCTGGAATCCTTCGATCTGCTCGCGAAATGGCTTGAGCAGGCTATCGATCCCGATCTGGCTGCTCTGAGTGAACGCCTTGCCCTTCTCGTCGAAAATCTTGTTGGCGAGGTTTTCAAACTCCTGTGCCAGTGTCTTCTTGGCATCGGCAAGTTGACCCAGCTGCTCCTGGAAGTGCTCTTCCCGCTTTTGCAGCGTGGTCTTGAGCTCGGTGTGTTCGTTATCAACCTGATGCAACCGCTCCTGCAGGCCGAGAATGGCGTTCTCACGCTCTTTCAGGGTCTGTTTGACATCCACCAGTTGTTCACGGACTTCGCGCTCCGCGCTCTGCAGGGATTGCGCATGTTTGCCTTCATTGGCCAACTTATCCTTGAGCTGGCTGATCTCATCATGGGCTGCTCGGTTTTGCCCATCAGCCAGATTCAAGCGTTCACGCAAGTCAGCGATCTGCTCTTTCTGACCACGGTTTTCGGCCTGTGCCGTCTCCAGACGCTTCTCCGCGTCATGTTGCTGCTCCTTGGCCGCGCTCAACTGCTGCTGCAAGGCCTCGCTGGCAGCCTTACGTTCGCTCAATTGCGTCGCCAACTCTTGCAGCTGCTCTTTGGCACCCTCTAGCTGGGTCTGCACCTTGCCGGCCTCCACCTGCTGCCCATGACATTGTTGTTCCGCCGCCTTGAGCTGCTCCTGAGCCTGTGCCAATTGCTGTGTCAGCAAGCCCTGTGCCTGCTGTGCCTGCCCCAGTTGGCTAGTGAGCTGACCGAGCCGGTTGCCGTGGCGCAGCGCCGCCACAAAGTAGCCAATCACGCAGCAAGCGACTGCAATGATGACGCTGATGACAATGATCTCCGTAGTCCACTGGCTGATTTGCATGAATACTCCTTAAGCGTGCTTGAAAGGCAGATGTAAGTGGTGCGAATAGTGCTTTTGCCCGGCGATAACCACGATAATCGCGTCAATGCCTATGCTGGCCACTACTGTGCAACAGGCTAACACGCCCGATTTCATGGAAACCGATGGTGACTCACACTCCCGCCTGCTGATGCTCAACTGAGCAGAATGTTTATTAAAAATCCCGTTGGATGGCGACGTTCACAGGCTTGTCGGCCGCACCTTTGAGCATGGCGTCGAGCTTGTCGACGGGCTGGGATGGTATGCGGTCCCCGGGGTTGGCTCATCTTCCTATTCGACGTCTTCTTCGCCCGCTCGCGCGTGGCTCATGGCGCGGCCTTGGGCCGCAAACTCATTGCGACGCGCCCAGCTGAAATCCGCCAACACCAGATCCGGGTAATAGGCGCTGTTAGTGCCCATCATGACGCTGACCACAAAGTCCTGTATCACCTTCAAATACTGAATGAGGCCGTCCAGCGTGGGAGATGGCGCATGGATAAAGGCCAGGATCACCTCGGATACCTGAATGCCGACGGCAGCCAGCCCCTCACTGAGCGTGAAGGCGAGATCTTCCCCTGCGTGCCACCCCTCATCCAACTCGAAGTAATGGATGAGGGCCTTGCCAAGTTGCTCCGCCGTGCGCCACGCCTCCAGGCCGTGCACCTCCCCGGTCTGCCTGCTGATCGCACGCGTTACCCGTTTATTTTCCTCCACAACATCGGCAACGCTTCGCGCTGGGATGCCCTCGATATGCGGCGCCACCCCCTTGCAGAGCAGACAATGGAAGAAGGGAAACAGCAATTCATGCACGACGCTGGGCGAGCCGAAATAACCCGCTTGGGACGCCGTTTGCAGCATCTGCGCAAAGCCATCGGCGGGGACTTGCCCGGCGGCATAAAAGGCAATTTCGCTTTCGATGATCGATTTGGCCTCCTCCAAAGACCAGCCGAAATGATCAGGATCCAGCGACAACCGCATTCTCGATGCCAGCCACCAACCTTCACTGTCACGAACAAAGAGCACTTCCGCCGCCTTGCTCCCCGTCCAGCTCCGGTATAGGTGGAGAGTTTCTCCTTCGAAATAGCAGAACCATTTGTACTCCATCGCCGGAGGGATAAATCCCTGTCGGATGTTGGCCATCTGCTCATCGCGAAAGCGCAGGCTCAGCGGAAGGGTGAGCGCATCTCGATGCAATGGTTGTAACCCTTGCCAATCATGCCGTGTCGCCGCCTTCATCCTTTATCTCCCAAGTCATCAGTTAAAACCCAGATGACTATATCGTTCGAGCAAAGCCGCTTCGATACTGGGGTTTTGCACATGTCGTATTTTCAAGCAGATATTTTCAAACTAATAGACAGATAAGAGGCAGGCGAGACGGACGGGGCAGTTCCTCACAACCACACGGCTTCCTGCTCCAGCGCCATCCCGCTGGCTTGCATTGACCGGATCAATTGCTTCACTTCCACGTCGAAATCGGCTGTCGCAGGGTGTGCCAGCATGGCGTTGAATTCGCGCTGGGTATCCTGCCAAAGCGTGGTACAACCGAAACGCTCGAGACGAGATGGCCACTCGGGCATCAACCACAGGGCCACGCTGTGGCCAAGACGGCTGCGAAGCCGGGCAAAGTTGAGCAGACCCACTCCGTCGTAGTCGGGAAAGAAGTGGATCGCAGGCGCCCGCTGGCGCAAGGCGAGCCAATCCAACAATGTGTTGGGCAATTGGCCACTGTAATAAGCAACACTGGCGGGCTGGGCGCAGGGTAGCCAGTCCAGCTGGTCAAACAGCGCCTGATTTTCCACAAGCCATAGCGGATGTTCGGTATACCAGGTGCTGTCGGCGTGCACAGTCAGAGCGGCGACGCCCAGTTGATCGGTGCTCAGTCGCAAGTCCAGCCGGTTGTCTTTATCATCTCGCCACGCCACCTGACCGGGACCGGCCTTTAACAGCAGATAGCTGAACTCATGCCCATGATCTGCCCCCTTGCTACGGCGAGTTGCGGCGATGTTACGCGCTCGGCGTGGCAGACCATCGACCAATTCGGCTTGCTCTATCGGCACCAGTTGTCGCCACTGGTGTTCCACCACGGCGGGCAGCCTTATCTCAAATACGACTCCCCTGCCCTCGGGCCGCATCTGTATGCTGCCGGTAGCGCGGGCAAAGCTGCTCAGCTCACGTCGCTGCCCCTCGCTCAATTGAGAGCTGGCAAGCCCTCCTCCAGGGGCTTGGCGCAATTTGCGCAAGGCGGCGATCAAACTACGGCTCATGGTCGCTCCTTGGGAGCAAGCACCAGCCAGCTCTGCCGATTGATATGGTTCTTGCCGGCATGGTGATGGATAGGTACGCAATAGCGTGCCGTGGTCAACGGAGCTGGCGAGGCGCAGATCAGGGCAAAACCGAATTCTGCCGCCACATCGATCAGATTTTTCTGGTTGCGGGTATCCAGCGCCAGCGCCTCATCCAGATAACAGATGGTGCGGATGCGCTTGTTCTTGTGATGCATCAGGTGGAGCATGGCCAGCCCGGTCACCAGCTTGGCCATCAATACGGTGCCGTTGGAGGCCGCACTGTCTATCTCGGTGAAGGACTCCTCCTGCTGATCCTGCTTACCTATCACAAACTCCAGGCGAAACAGATCGGCGACACGGAGCCCTTGCCGGGCATTGCCCTCATCAAACAAGGTCTGTTTGGCGCGATCCAATCGCACATCATCCAGCACGCTTTGCTGATTAAACAGATCGAAGCTCTCCCCCGTCTCCACCTGAGCGGACTTATCGAGCAGAATTTCGATGGCTTCCACCAGGTGTGCTTCATCCCTGGGCTCGATTTTGAAAACCCTGAGGTCGGACAGTTGACGCTGACTCACCAGCCGGTTAAAGCCCCGCATCTGCGCCTTAAAAGCATTCAGCCCCTGTCTGAGCTGTTTCAGGCTGGCGGTGACATTGATCACGGCACTGCGGGCCTTCTTCTCCAATGCCTCGGCTTCTTTTGGCAACATCTGATGGAAATCGAGGATCCGACTCCACTCCTCGTCCTGAGTCGGGCAGTGTTCATACTTGGTGAGTCCGCCAGCGTGCAAATCCTGCAAACCGCGCTGCAACGCGCTGTTCAACGCCAACAATTGACGACTATCGGTCTGGAATTCTTGCAAACGGGTATATAGGGTATCCAGCGTTCTGGTGGCTCCCCCGAGCCAGGGATGGTAGGAAAGAGATTCCAGATAACCGAATTCTGGCCCCTGATCCTCGCGCTGGTTACGCATGGTGACGATGCCGTTATGCTCATCATCCAGTCGCATCTGCGCTTGTCGCAAAGCATTGAGTTGATCAACCAAGCTCAATTGCTGCTGGTTAATCGCTGCCAGCTCGGCCTGTAGCCTATCCAGCTCTTGTTCATGGGCTATCAATTGCTCTGCTCGCTGGTCACTCTGGGCCAATAGATGCTGCCAGGTGTCGAAGTCGGCCAGCTCCTGCCGCAGTTGTTGCTGCTCCTGCTCTAATCGTTGCTTGTGTGCCTCGGCCTGGTGGCGCTGCTCGGCTGTTTGCTGCTGCACCTCCAAACTGGCGATATGCCTGTCGGTATCCCTGATCTGCTCCTTCAGCTCGGCTTCACTGAGTTGCTGAAACTGGGGATGCAACCGATGAAGGTTGATGCGCAGGCCAGCCAGCATCAGCGTCTCGCCCGGCGTCTGTGACAACTGTTGTTTCAACCGGGGCATATCCAGTTCGAAATCTGCCGGTCCTAGCTGCATCACTCCGGCCTGGAGCACCCGGTTTAGTCGCAGTAACTCCTCTTCACTCAGATGATCAGCCATGTGTCGATAGAGATTGTCGGTCAAGGTCTCCTGCTGCCGATGCAGGCTCATCGACAACTGCTGTTGCCGACGTAAATCTCGCCTTATGTCCTCTACGCTGCGGCTCTTGACCTGCCCCAGCAGGGTGATCTGAGCCTCCAAATTCTCCTTGACCGCCGCCAGCTGTGTTTCAAGTTGCTCACGTCCCGAAAGCAGGGTAAACCGACGCTCCAGCTCCGCTTGCTGCTGATTGAGCGCCAGCAGCTGAGTATGGGACTGCTGTTTTACGAGCCGTTCGACACTCAGCTCCTGAATACGGCTCCCCGATTGCTTTTGTGCCGTCTCGCATTGCAACACCTTGGCTGCCAATTCCTCTGCTGTGGACTCATAGTAGGAGTGCCACTGCTTGAGGTCTTCTTCTATCTGTGGGCACCAGACGATGAGCTTGCCTCTGAGCGTCAAACGCTCTTGCACTTGTTTGGCCAAGCTCAGGATCCGTGCAGACTGATTGACCGCCGCCTGATACTGAGCCCGTTCACTATTGACCTCGCTAAATGCCTTTTCCCACTCTTGCCGAAAGTCGATGGCCGCATCCGACAAGTCCCGTTTGAAGATTTCCAACAGATAATTTTTGACATCGGCCGAGGTGAGCCTATCCAGCCGTAAGGTACGAGTGAGGACCTGTCGATAGGCAGCAGCATCCGATTGATGCTCCAGATGAAAGAGGGTGAAATCGGGCTCGCTGGCGGCCCGCTTGCGACGACCACCATACAGGGCATCGCGAAAATCATTGGGACTCTTGTAGACAAACACCAGCCGCTGGCGCGTGGCCAGGTGGTTTACCAGTTGGGGCTCCGCCACCAGAGCGCCGCCGTCCAACCGATAATCATCCAGATCCAACGCTCCCTTGTAGGCAAAGTACTGATAGTCATGGCTAACCCCCTTGCCGACACATCCCAGCACCACGGTCCCCGTTTCTGGCAGACAGGCTTCCAGCAGTATGTAGGCGCTGTTGTTGGGGAAGTAGAATCGTTTGGACTTCTCCAGATCGTGGGCGCCAAAGTCCATGCGTCGCTGGTCGATGATCAATAAAAACTGCAGCGCGTTGATGAGGCTGGTTTTACCTGTGTTATTGGGGGCGATGAGTGAGACGGCAGCATCCAGCGGCAACTCGGCTCTCTGATACCCGGCACTGCCCAACAATACCAGACGCTCAAACCCGTACTGGATCATGCTTCCTCCTCCTCATCCAAACCCACCTCTGCCGATTCATCTTCCTCGCCACCCTGCGGCTCATCGAATGAATCGTCTTGGCCAGATGCGCTCAACGATTCGAAGTGTTCCAGATAGCGATAGACCGCCGGCAATAACTGCCAATAACCGTTAAGTGACAACGCAAATCCGAGCTTGACCGCGCTGTCCAGCAACGCGATGAAGCCATCCAGCTCCAACCCCTCGGCCTCAAGGATCTCCTGATGATGCTCGTGAGCCTTGGCCAGCAAGGCCTTGTCTACCCGCCACTCCGTAAAGCGGGACAAGGGTCTGCCCTCATCAGCCTGGGTATCAAACAAGCACATCCATAACAACGCCAGGCGCTTGCTAGTCTTGCTGGCTTGGCTGCCGGACTCCTCGATATGAAACCAGGCATAGCCACGTGGCTCGACTTTAAGCTCAAACCCCAGGGCGGCAAAAATAGCCTGATAGCTTTCCTGACAACGCTCCAGCTCGGCCCACAGGGCAGGCTCCGCCACCCGGTTGAGGTGCTTGCCGCTGTTGAACAGGCGAAACAGCTCACTCAGGGCACCGAGCGACTCCAGATGCGAAATAGAGGTAATCATGATCTCTGGATCCTGTAGGGGTGATAACTGACCAGCACCTCTTGCAAATCCGTTGTGGTGCTATCTGGGTGAAGGCTCGCCAGCCAAAGAGGCTCACGCACCAGTTCGTGGTAGAGTCGCAACAAGGTGGCATCCGGCTGCTCGCCATAATGCTGTAGCAACCAGAGCATCAGGTTCTCCACTGGCAGGCTCTCTTGCAGGTGTTGTTTGAGGGTCTCGTCATCAATGGGCTCTACCAGTGAGGCGTCGAAGGGGACCTCCGTCGGGAAACGGATGAGTTCCGGTATGTACGCCAGGGCGCTGGCCATAAAATCCTTGACCTCGAAGCCTACACTAACGCGTCGCGGTCGCTCCTGCCGCCAGACAGGCAAGGCCCCCTTCGTATTGCGCAACGGCAGAGCTCGCGTGAGGCCACGTTTGCGCACACGCCCCAACAACTGGCTGATGGCGGCAGACAGGCCATTATGCTCGCGCAGCTCTTCACGCAGCGGCAGCAAGGTGGCGGCACATTGCTGGGCTACCAATCTTCCCAACCGCTGCAACTCCTTGGCTTGATAAGAAACCTGACGCAACTGTAACTGGTGGGTATAAAGCCCACCTTGTATGGTGATGGCCTCTACAGCCCGATCCAGAGCCCTCTCCGCCTGCTCCAGAAAGGGATAGAAGTTGCCCGCAAGCCCGGAGTCCATCATCTCGTTCATGGGCTCCACATACTGGTCATAGGCTTCAAGCACTGAGCGATAACGTTGCGCTATTGGCATGGCTGCATCCGCGGATTTAGCCTGTTCGGCCAGCTCCAATATGGCATGGCGATCCTGATCCAATTGCAAACTGATCTGCCGCAACAGGTCTGACATCTTGGCTGAGCCCTGACGCAAATAATCGGGATTGAGTGGTTCAGAACCTTCCAGTATTTGTGCTGTCGCTTGTTTGATGGCCTCGATACGCGCCTTGAGCACGGCAGAAAGCCCTAACTCATGCTCACGTAACAGCCCCCGCGCAAACTCTTGCACCAAGGGGTTGACCTGCAGGGTATCGGTTCGCTCAAGCCACTGCAGGACATCGCTGCTACATAGGCTGCGCAAGATTTCTCCACACTCAGGCTCGCTGTCACTGCCCCGGCTGGACTTGCCAATTAGCCTCAGCACCATCGCCTCATCGAAAGCAGGCCATTCCCGCGAAGCCCGAACCAATGCTTCGATGACGTCCCAATGTTTATGCAGTTGGAATATCAGACTTTTGGGATTTGCCATTCGGTATCCTTGTTCGCTCCCTTGGCCCCAGTCCAAAGAATCATACGATGGACGGCTGGCGTCATTTGACCACAAGAGCATAGAAAGCAACCCAGCTGGCAACAATACTGGATACTTCTACATGTCGTTTTTTCAAGCAGATATCTGACGACTCCGGTCTCCCTTACCGCCATTGCTGCAAATGCTCAAACGCTGAGTGTGGGCCGGACTACCGCCAGGATGTTGGCTTGGATCACGCCTCCAGCAGGCAGATCATGGATGATCGGTATGGAAAATACTCGACGGTAGTGGTCAGTCAACTACCAACGGAAGAGTGGTACGCGAGCTTGGGGGACAACACCCCTGGCAGATGCGATCCTGGACCGGCTGATGCACAACGCTCACCGGCTGTCACTGA
>ERZ650312.1186-NODE-1186-length-14840-cov-26.603855_pt1 | contig 14840 bp, 7 predicted proteins | sample MGYA00376248_ERZ650312 | MGnify/ENA primary metagenome ERZ650312 (study PRJEB26733, sample SAMN07839316) | wastewater metagenome | biome: urban; feature: wastewater treatment plant; material: waste water | place: USA: North Carolina | collected 2016-07-28 ... | reverse complement strand
ATGCTATTTCTATCGGAGACGAACTACCAGCAGGTATCATTAAACTAGCTAAAGTATACATCGCTAAAAAACGTAAATTAAACGTAGGTGATAAAATGGCAGGTCGTCACGGTAACAAAGGTATCGTGTCTAGAATCGTAAGAGAAGAAGATATGCCATTCTTAGAAGACGGAACTCCAGTAGATATCGTATTGAATCCACTAGGTGTACCTTCTCGTATGAACATCGGTCAGATTTACGAAACCGTTTTAGGATGGGCTGGTAAAAAATTAGGATTAAAATTTGCTACTCCTATCTTTGATGGTGCAAGCTTAGAACAAATCACAGAATACACCGAAAAAGCAGGTCTTCCTATCTACGGAAGTACTTATTTATATGATGGTGGTACTGGTGAGAGATTTACTCAGCCTGCTACAGTTGGGGTAATTTATATGTTGAAACTAGGACACATGGTAGATGATAAGATGCACGCACGTTCTATCGGTCCTTATTCATTAATTACTCAGCAACCATTAGGAGGTAAAGCACAATTCGGTGGACAGAGATTCGGAGAGATGGAGGTTTGGGCTCTAGAAGCATTCGGAGCGTCTAACATCTTGAGAGAAATCTTAACCGTGAAATCAGACGACGTAATCGGTAGAGCGAAAACGTATGAAGCAATCGCAAAAGGTGAGGCTATGCCAGAACCTGGTATTCCAGAATCTTTCAACGTATTGTTACACGAATTACAAGGTCTAGGTCTTGATATAAGATTGGAAGAGTAATCCTCATTTTTTTAATTTTTATTTGAACAGATTATGTCAAAAAATAAAACAAGTAGATTTAGTAAAATCACCATCGGTTTAGCTTCTCCTGAAATCATTCTTCAAGAGTCAAAAGGAGAGGTACTAAAACCAGAAACGATTAACTATAGAACTCACAAACCAGAAAGAGATGGTTTATTCTGCGAGAAAATCTTCGGTCCTGTAAAGGATTACGAATGTGCTTGTGGAAAATATAAGAGAATTCGATACAAAGGCATCGTTTGTGACCGTTGTGGTGTAGAAGTTACCGAGAAAAAAGTACGTAGAGAGAGAATTGGACACATTAATTTAGTGGTTCCAGTTGCTCACATCTGGTATTTCCGTTCACTTCCAAACAAAATTGGTTACCTTTTAGGATTACCTTCTAAGAAATTAGATATGATTATCTACTACGAAAGATATGTAGTAATCCAACAAGGTATCGCTAAAAAAGCAGACGGTTCTGATTTCGAAGACAAAGAATTCTTAACAGAAGAAGAATATCTAGATGTTTTAGAAACCCTTCCTATCGAAAACCAATATTTAGAAGATACAGACCCTAACAAATTTGTTGCTAAAATGGGTGCTGAAGCTGTGGAAGAATTGTTAAAGAGAATTGATTTAGATGCTCTTTCTTACGATCTTCGTCACAAAGCTCACAATGAATCTTCTAAACAAAGAAGAACTGAAGCATTAAAAAGATTATCTGTAGTAGAAGCTCTTAGAGGTGCTAATACCAGAATGATTAACCGCCCAGAATGGATGGTAATGCGTGTTCTTCCTGTAATTCCACCAGAATTAAGACCATTAGTTCCACTAGATGGTGGTAGATTCGCTACATCAGATTTAAATGATTTATACAGAAGAGTTATCATTAGAAACAACCGTCTAAAGAGACTTTTAGAGATTAAAGCTCCAGAAGTTATCTTGAGAAATGAGAAGCGTATGCTTCAGGAAGCGGTAGATTCATTATTTGATAACACTAGAAAATCATCTGCTGTAAAATCGGAATCTAATAGACCATTGAAATCCCTTTCAGATTCATTGAAAGGAAAACAAGGTCGTTTCCGTCAGAACTTATTAGGGAAAAGGGTAGACTACTCTGCACGTTCGGTTATTGTTGTAGGTCCTAACTTACAATTACACGAGTGTGGTATCCCTAAAGATATGGCAGCAGAACTTTACAAACCATTTATCATTAGAAAGCTAATTGAAAGAGGTATTGTAAAAACAGTAAAATCTGCTAAAAGAATTATTGATAGAAAAGAACCAGTAGTTTATGATATTCTAGAAAACGTGATGAAAGGTCACCCAGTTCTATTGAACCGTGCACCTACCCTTCACAGATTGGGTATCCAAGCGTTCCAGCCTAAAATGATTGAAGGTAAAGCTATCCAACTTCACCCGTTAGTAACTACGGCATTCAACGCCGACTTCGATGGTGACCAGATGGCGGTACACTTACCATTAGGCCCAGAAGCAATTCTAGAAGCGCAGTTATTAATGTTAGGTTCTCAGAATATCTTGAACCCTGCAAATGGTTCTCCTATTACTGTACCTTCTCAGGACATGGTTCTTGGTCTATATTTCATGACCAAAGAAGCGCATTCTACAGAAACGCACAAGGTAAAAGGTGAAGGTTTAGTATTCTATTCTCCAGAAGAAGTAGAAATTGCTTACTCTGAAGGTCAAGTTTCTCTTAACGCTAAAGTAAGATGTAGACTTCCATTTAAAACAGAAGAAGGAGAAATCGTAACTAAACTTCAAGATACTACAGTTGGTAGAATTTTATTTAACCAAATTGTTCCTAAACAAGTAGGTTATATTGATGAATTATTGACTAAAAAATCATTAAGAAACGTAATTGGTAAAATCTTAGCAGATACAGATTTCCCAACTACTGTTAAGTTCCTTGATGATATGAAAAATCTTGGTTATATGAACGCTTTCAAAGGCGGTCTATCTTTCTCACTGGCTGATATTGTAGTACCAGCAGAAAAGAAAACCATGATTGCTCAAGCAATTGAAACAGTAGACGAGATTAAAGGGAACTATAACATGGGTCTTATCACAGATACAGAACGTTATAACCAAGTAATCGACGTTTGGACCAATACCAATGCTGGTCTTACTGAGATGATTATGAGCAGAATGAAATCTGACCAAGGTGGATTCAACTCTGTATATATGATGCTAGATTCTGGAGCGAGGGGTTCTAAAGAACAGATTCGTCAGTTATCTGGTATGAGAGGTTTGATGGCAAAACCACAAAAAGCTGGTGCAGTAGGAGCAGAGATCATCGAAAACCCAATTATTGCGAACTTTAAAGAAGGTTTATCAATTTTGGAATACTTTATCTCTACCCACGGTGCTCGTAAAGGTCTTGCGGATACCGCTCTTAAAACTGCGGATGCTGGTTACTTAACAAGAAGATTAGTAGACGTAGCTCAAGACGTAATCATTACAGAAGATGATTGTGGTACTTTAAGAGGTACAGAAGTAGCTGCATTGAAGAAAAATGATGAAATCGTAGAAAAACTATCAGAAAGAATTCTTGGTAGAGTTTCTCTTCACGACATCTATAACCCAGAAAACGACGAAATTTTAGTTCACGCAGATGAGTTAATTAACGAAGAGCTTGCTAAAAAAGTAGAAGAAGCGGGTATAGAAACCGTAGAAGTTCGTTCACCATTAACTTGTGAAGCTAAAAAAGGTATCTGTGCGAAATGTTACGGACGTAACCTAGCTACAGGTAAGATGATTCACATGGGAGAAGCTGTAGGTGTAATTGCAGCACAATCAATTGGGGAACCAGGTACTCAGCTTACACTGAGAACTTTCCACCAAGGGGGAACTGCAGGAAACGTTTCAGAAAATCCTACTATCGTTGCTAAGAGAGATGGTATCGTAGAATTTGACGAATTAAGAACCATTATTTCTGAAGATGAAAACGGTAATGAAGCAGATATCGTAATTTCTCGTTCTACAGAATTCCGTTTAGTAGCAGATAATGCAGCTAGAACTCCATTAATGGTAGCAAACGTACCTTATGGTTCTGCACTTTCTGTAAAACCAGGTGATAAAGTGAAAAAAGGAGACCTTATTGCAAAATGGGATCCATATAACGCGGTTATCATCGCAGAAACTGCTGGTAAAGTAGAATACGAAGATATTATTCAAGGGGTTTCTTTCCAATTAGAAATCGACGAACAAACAGGTTTCGAAGAAAAAGTAATCTCAGAATCTAGAAATAAGAAAGCCATTCCTACCTTGAAAGTGGTAGATTCTAAAGGAGTTGAGCAAAAAGCATACAACTTACCAGTAGGAGCTCACTTAATGGTAAATGATGGTGAAAAAATTAAGGCGGGTAAAGTCTTAATCAAAATTCCTAGAAAATCTGCAAAAGCAGGGGATATCACAGGAGGTTTACCAAGAGTAACCGAATTATTCGAAGCGAGAAATCCTTCTAATCCTGCTGTAGTTACAGAAATTGACGGGGTAGTTTCTTATGGTAAAATTAAGAGAGGTAACCGTGAATTAATCGTAGAATCTAAAACGGGTGAGATTAAGAAATATTTAGTAAAACTTTCTAATCAAATCTTAGTTCAAGAAAACGACTTCGTGAGAGCTGGTTCGCCACTTTCTGACGGTTCTGTAACACCAGATGATATCTTAAGAATCAAAGGTCCAACAGCTGTTCAAGAGTACTTAGTAAACGAAATTCAAGAAGTTTACCGTTTACAAGGGGTAAAAATTGACGATAAGCATTTCGAAATCATCGTAAGACAGATGATGACTAAAGTAGAAATTGTAGACGGAGGTGATACCCAATTCCTTGAAAACAGTCTAGAACATAAATATGATTTCCTTGAAGAAAACAACAGAGTTTTCGGATTGAAAGTTGTAACTGAACCAGGAGATTCTAAAATTTTCAAAGCTGGTCAAATGATTACCGCTAGAGAATTGAGAGACGAAAATTCTAAACTGAAGAGAGAAGACCTTCAATTAGTAGAAGTTCGTGAAGCACTTACTGCAACTGCAACGCCTGTATTACAAGGTATTACCAGAGCAGCTTTACAGACTAAGTCTTTCATGTCTGCAGCATCATTCCAAGAGACTACTAAAGTTCTAAACGAAGCAGCAGTGTCTGGTAAAGTAGACGAACTAAACGGTCTTAAAGAAAATGTAATCGTAGGACATAGAATTCCTGCAGGTACAGGTCTTAAAGATTATCAAAGTGTAATCGTGGGTTCTAAAAAAGAATTCGAGGATTTAAATTAATATGAATGTAAGGTTTAAAGACAGTTTTACTGTTCTTTAAACCTTCTTTTTTTTGAATGTAAAATATTAACTTATTAAAACTTATACAAATGGATAACAACCAAAACCAAGATCAAAACATTAATATTCAATTAAACGAAATGGTAGCAGCTGGTGCTTATTGCAACCTTGCATTAGTAAACCACTCTCCATCTGAGTTTGTATTAGATTTTATTCAATTAATGCCAGGAGTTCAGCAAGCTCAAGTAAGAAGTAGAGTAATCCTTGCTCCTCTTCATGCAAAAAGAGTTTTAGCTGCTCTTCAACAAAATATCCAAAACTATGAAGCTCAATTCGGAGAAATCAAAGAAGTTGAACCTTTCGTAGTAGGTGCTGGTAATGCTCAAGCATAATCAAAATTTAATAAAATATTCTAAATCCTAGTCATTTTATAATGGCTAGGATTTTTTTTTGCAAAAAAAGTCTTTATATTCGTAAAAAATTTCAAATGAAAAAAATATACTTATTTCCTTTTTTACTTTTACTATTTGTAAGTAATGTTTATTCGCAAACTCTTAATGAAAGAAGAGCTACTCTCGAAAGTCACATTAAGAATATAGAAAATAATGCCAGCAAATTAAAATCTGATGGACAAGTTCCACCAAAAGAATATAACATCAGAGATTTAAAAAATACGATTGATCCAGTAACTGGCGAGAATAAGTTTCAGAGTTTAGTGAAACTAAATAATGAAATTAAATCTGGTAAATACGCTCCAAAACAAAACATATCTTTTCTAGGAAATATTATTCCTAATTCCAATCAAAGAATTAACTCAATTAATAACACACAATGGTTTGAGAGAGGACCATATAGTGTAGGAGGAAGAACTAGGGCAATTTTATTTGATCCAAATGATGCTACAGGAAAAAGAGTTTTTGCCGGTGGAGTTTCTGGAGGACTTTGGGTAAATAATGATATTACCAATGCTTCATCTGAATGGTCTCCAATTAATGATTTTTGGGCAAATCTTTCTGTAGTATGTATTGCTGCAGATCCTAATAATCCACAAATTATGTATGTGGGAACTGGTGAATCTTCTACACAAGATAATGTAGGAGCTGGTATTTGGAAAACTACAAATGGAGGTGCAACTTGGACACAAATTTTTGCACCAGCAAATACTTATAACTCACAAGGAATTAGAAATGGTTATTTCTACGTGAATGATATTAAAGTAAGAAACAATGGAGGTGTATCCGAAGTTTATGCGGGAGTAAGTGGCGGTTATAACGAAGGCTTTCATGGACTATATCAATCAGGGCTTTATAAATCTACAGATGCAGGAGCTACTTTTACTAAAGTAGGGGGGAATTTAATTGCGCACGCCGGAGCTAATATTGGATATAATATTCAACAGATAGAAATTGGGGCAGATAATTCTGTTTGGGTTTCTACAACAGGTTCTTTATTTGGAAATTCTTTACCAACTGGTGGTAGAATTTATAGATCTACGGATGGCATAAATTTTACCAATGTTTATAATGCAAACTTGCAAGGTTCTAGAGTACAAATTGCGCTTTCTAAGACAAACGGTGCTGTAGCTTATGGTTTACTTCAGGGAAGTGGGACTACAGAACCTGTGAGAATCATTAAAACTACTAATACAGGTTCTACTTGGTCTGCTAGTAATGTTAGTGGCTCTGGTGTTACTTTACCACAAGATGCGGATGTTGCAATTCCCGAACAAGGGTATGCTGGTATTCCAGCTAATGATTTTACCAGAGGCCAAAGTTTCTATGATTTGGTAATTGTAACAGATCCTACCAATGATGCTACGGTTTATGTAGGAGGTATTGATTTATTTAGAAGTACCAATTCTGGTTCTACGTGGACTCAAATTTCTAAATGGTCTAATAATAGTCAGTTGGCTACGCTTTCGGTTTCTCAAGTTCATGCAGACCAGCATGCTATAGTTTTCAATCCTAAAAATAGTAGCCAGATTGCATTTGGAAATGATGGTGGAATATATTTCTGTGCTAATAAAGCTAATGTTACCACTAATACAGGAATTTCAGTAAGAAATAATAGATATAATGTTACCCAATTCTATGATGCAAAAATGAATCCTACTAAGACCAATTCTACTGAAGAAATTTTAGCAGGTGCGCAAGATAACGGAACAAGAAGATTTACAGGAGCTCCATTAGCGAATAATCTTTATTCAGATGATTATTATGATGGTGGAGATGGCGCATTTGTAGAGTTTGATGATAATAACCTTTATAAAATTAATAGCTATGTTTATAATAATCATTATCTATATCACGCTGCAAGTAAAAGTAAAGTATACTTAATTGACGCGCCAGATAACGATTTAGGACATTTCATCAATGAAGCTGCTTTAGATAGAAATTTAGATATATTCTATTCTTATGCTAATCAAGATGAAACAACAAAAGAAGTTACTTTAAATAGAGTAACTGGTTTATCAAGTAATAATCCATTTTATCTAGATAAATCTAAAATTTATATGGGTATTTTTTCTGATGAGGATGTATCCTATTTATCAGTATCTCCTTATCAAGCAACTTCAACTACGCTTATGGTAGGATTTGATAATGGAAGATTATTTAAGGTTACGAATGCCAATCTTTCTTCGCCTACTATTACAGAATTAACCGTTCCGTTCGTAGGAGCCATTTCTGATATTCAGTATGGTACTAATGATAATGAAATCATCGTTACCATTTCTAATTATAATACTGATAGTGTTTTCTATACTACAGATGGAGGGACAACTTGGAATAGTAAAGAAGGAAACCTACCAGATATGCCAATTAGAAGTGCTTTGATGAATCCAGAAAATAAAAATGAAGTGATTCTAGGTACAGAATTAGGAGTATGGGGAACTACCAACTTCCTAAGTGCTACACCAACTTGGTCTCAATATACAAATGGTTTAGGAAACGTAAGAATCACCAATTTAGACTATAGACCAAGTACGAGAACTGTCTTAGCTTCTACTTATGGTAGAGGTATATTCACAACTATGAATGATACCAATCTTGCAACTACAGAAACTTCAGTAGAAGAAATCTATAGAGTATATCCTAATCCTACAAGAGGAGATTTCTACTTGAAAATGAATGCAAAACACAAGAACGTTACCGTAAATGTTTTTGATATTTCAGGAAAATTAGTTTTCACTAAAAATGGAGTGAATCCAGAAGAAAAAATCTCACCGAGTTTACCAAAAGGACATTACATTGTAAAAGTTGAAAAAGAAGGTGAACACATTTTCTCTTCTAAACTTATTGTAAGATAAATTTTTAAAAAAAATTAGAACTTGAAAAAGCTATTTTTATTTCTTTTGATCAGTCTATTCTTTTCTTTTTCTTGTAAAAAGGATATCATCATCGTAGAAGCTTATTACACCAATTGGTTTGGTGGAGTAAAAGACGTGAGAGGAAAGGATTTTATAATGGTAATTGACAAAGAAACTTCTAAAAATCTACAGATAAAACATTTTTTGATTAATGATAAAAAATTCAATGTAGAAGTAGAAGAAAAGGGAAATACAATAGAAATAAAATCCAGAATTTCTGAAGGAATAGACAAAGAAATTGAACTCAAGAATCCTATTGAGAAAAATAGTTTTGGGATAGAATATTATAATACAAAGACTAACAAAACAAAAATTTTTAAGTTGAAAAAATTACAATATAAACCCCGTTCTAATCAACAAGATAAAGTTTCATAAATCATAAAGAGAGGTTTCTAAGCCTCTCTTTATTTCTTTTATCAAGATTCAAAGAAATAATCAATATTATATCCAATATTTTAATCAGTTTTAACCGATAGATTTTAATGAAAAAGACTTTATTAGCAGTGATTGTATTGTTTGCACAATATAGTTATGGACAAACTTCTGCTACAGAAAAAAACATCGAACAAATTACTTTAAAAGCACGTAAAAAAGTAAATCAAGAGCGAAATGAATTCGCTAAAAATGCTCAAGCGACAGAAATTCTCTCAGATGAAGACCTTAATAGAAATAATTCTGCGCTTATAGAACAATCTCTTTCTACCATTTCGGGTGTTCAAGTAGATAAAAGAACAAACATTGGCGGACAGAGAATTGTCATCAGAGGATTTGGGAATGACCAAAAATTTAACAATTGGGGCGTAAAAGTTTATTGGAACAATATGCCATTAACCAATGCAGAAGGAATTACACTATTAGATGATGTAGATTTCTCTTATGTCAATAATATTGAAGTGATAAAAGGTCCTGCTTCTACTTTATACGGAGGTGGAATTGGCGGAACTGTAAAATTTTATACAAGACCAAGTTTCGAAAAAGGAACTTCTATTGCCCAAAATACCATGTTGGGTTCTCACAAATATTTTCAGTCGATAACTCAGCTTAATTCTTCTGACACCAACTACTCTTTGAATGTAAACTATGGTCACATAGAAACTGACGGTTACAGACCAAGTGGAAATGGCTTGAAAAATTTTGTGAATATTAATGGCGAATATAAATTAAACCCGAAACAGCGCATAACTTTATTCGCAAGTCAAGGCTTTTCCCATGAAAAAGTATCAGGACAAATTTCCTATAACGATTACTATGCAGGAATTGATAACGGAAATCCTTCTTACATAATCAAAGGTTCTGGCAGTAAAATTCACTCTACTAGAGTAGGATTAGGTCACATTTGGGAAATTTCTAAAAATTTTAAAAATTCCACCACTGTTTTCTATTCTTCCATCAATCAAGACAGAATTGCAGACAAAGCTTTCGAGGTTTCTAGCAGTCCTAATGTAGGTTTTAGAACGACTTTCCAACATTCTTACACATTGAGAAATTTTTCAAATCAATTAGATTTTGGTGCAGAAGTTCAAAATTCGCGCTCACAGATTTCTAATTATCGTTTTACAGGAACCAATCCCAATAATCCGCTAGAAATGTCGCCTATTTCTAAAGGTTCTTATTTTAAATATAACAATAACCAAAGCAATTATTTTGCAATCGAAAGACTCACCTACAAACCTTGGGATTTTACGTTTTTGGCTGGAGTAAGTTTGAACAGAATAAATTATGACAGAGAAGATCTTTTGGCTTTTGGCGGTTTAGTTCCTGGATATAATAAAGATTTGTCTTTCAGTAAAGATTATAAAATGGTGGCAACTCCTCATTTTGCCGTTCAAAAAAGATGGAAAAATCAAATTTTTAATTTGAGTTACAGCGAAGGTTATAATGCACCTACTGCTTCTACTTCTTTTGTTTCTGGCGGAACTATTAACACCGTAAATGATGATTTAGAAGCCGAAAAAGCAAAAATGTGGGATTTCAGTGTACATGGTTTATTGATGAAAACCAAATTTGATTATCAAATTTCATTGTTTAATATCAATGTTAATAATAAACTCACACAGTTAAACGGAACAGATTCTAGCAATAATGTGTACAGTTATTGGGCTAATACAGGAAATCAAAAAAACAAAGGTTTAGAACTTAGTTTAGGATATAATTATACCAATGAATCTGCTTTTATTTCTAAAATTACACCATTTGTCAATTATTCACATTATGATTTTAAATACACTGATTTTGTAAATAGCGGAACTGATTTTTCGGGCAAAAAAGTAGTTGGAGTTCCTGATGATAAATATGCCATCGGAATTGATTTCAATACTAAATATGGAATTTATCTGAACAATACTTTCAATTATTTAGGCAAAGTTTATTCGGATTTTGCTAATGAAAATTTGGTTAAAGATTATTCATTACTGAACATGAAATTAGGTTACAAAAAAACATTCGGGAAATATGATGTAGATGTTTTTGCCATCGGAAATAATCTCACGAACCAAAAAAACTATACTTTTTTATTTGTAGGAAATAATACCAATGATAACAAAGCGACCAATTTGCTTAATTATGCAGATGTAAATCCTGGACCTAGAAAAGCTTACTTCTTTTTCGGATTGAATTTAAAATATCATTTATAAATTATGAAACCACTTCTAAAAGTGGTTTTTTAATTTCTAGTTCAATGGAATTTCGACAAATCTGAGTATTTTTGTAGCAAATCATCTGTAATGAAAAAAATATTTTCGGGTTTCACTATTTTTCTGTTTTCTCTCTTTTTTGCTCAACATAATCTCGCGGTTGATACAGCCCAAGTTATTACTCCTAATAGATTTAATTCAACAGAAGCACTAGAAAAGCCATACCTTATTTTTATTTCTGCAGACGGTTACAGATATGATTATACCGAAAAATATAATGCTCAAAATCTTCAAAAATTTTCAAATGAAGGTGTAAAAGCAAAAGCCATGTTGCCAAGTTACCCAAGCATCACTTTCCCGAATCATTGGTCTATTATTACAGGTTTATATCCTTCTCATCACGGTTTGGTAGATAATTTTTTCTATGATTACTCCAGAAAAGAAGCGTATGCAATGAATAAAAAAGAAAATGCAGAAGACGGTTCTTGGTACGGCGGAATTCCGCTTTGGAGTTTAGCAGAGCAACAAGGAATGGTTACCGCTTCTCTACAATGGGTTGGTTCTGCAAGTGATGCTGGAAAAACAAGACCAACATACTATTATCACTACCACGAAAAATTTTCACCAGAAGAAAAAATTAATAAAGTAGTGAACTGGTTAAAATTGCCAGAAAATGTTCGTCCGCACTTTATTTCACTGTATTTTCCAGAAGTAGATGGAGCAGGTCATCGATTTGGACCAGAATCTCCAGAAGCCGAAAAATCTGTACAATTGGTAGATAACGCCATCGGAAATTTGGTGGAAAAAGTGAATCAATTGGGTTTGAAAAACGTGAATTTCATCTTCGTTTCAGACCACGGAATGATTAAAGTTGATAAAGAAAATCCGCTTTCTATTCCAGAAATGCTTCTCAATAAAGAAAGATTTGATATTTATAATTCTCAAACCTTACTCAGAGTGGTGGTTAAAAATCCTGATGAGGTAAAATCAGCATATCGTGAATTGAAAAATTCAAAAACTGAAGATTACCAAGTTTTTTTGACCAAAAAATTTCCTAGAAAACTGCATTATGGAACAAAAGATGACAAATATAACCGCATCGGTCAGATTTTATTAGTTCCGAATGCGCCAAAAATATTTTTAGAAAAAGGAAAATCTACTTCTGCAGGAAAACATGGCTACAATCCTAGAAAAACACCAGAAATGAAAGCTGCTTTTTACGCTTGGGGAAATGTTTTCAAAAACCAAACAGAAATCGATGAATTTCAGAATGTGAGTGTTTATCCTTTGGTTGCAGAAATTCTCGGTTTAAAAATTTCAGAACCTATTGATGGGAAATTTTCAGAGGTTAAAAAAGCTTTGAAATAGACTATTCAGGAATCCAAACGCTTACATTTCCAGCGGGAACAGTGAAATTTCCCCAACCATTTTCATCAATTTGAATACTGTGTTCAAATCTTCCTAATGCGTCATAAAAATACTGACCAGCATATTGCGTTCCCATTTCCATAGGTTTTTCGTATTGTTCTTTATTGCTGATGACTACTGCACAACCTTTATGTTCGCCATCACCTTCTCGAGTCCAACCGATGCAATTAGCATCTTCGAAATAATCTCTTTGCATTCCGTAAGCATTATTTTTTCTCAATTTCAAAAGTTCTTCTATTTGGTCTACTTTTTCTAAGAAAATTTCGTGTTCATTGCCATCATTTCCATAATCTTTGTAAGTGGCTCCAAATAAATCTGGATAAAAAACACAAGGAAAACCTTCTTGTCTCAGCAAAATTAATGCATAAGCAATCGGTTTAAACCAAGGTTCTACAGGAGCTTCTAAAGCTTGCAAAGGTTGAGTATCATGGTTATCAACCACCGTAACTGATAAATTGGGTTGAGATTGAACCAAAGTGTTGTCGAAAATAGTTCGCAAATCAAATTCGCTTCCCGATTGTGAAGCAGTATGCAAATTATGATGCAAAGAAGCATCAAAAAGGCTCATACAACCTTCGGTTTCTTCAATATATTTTTCTAAAAGTGGCAATTCACCGGGAGCCCAAAATTCTCCTACTGCAAAGAGGTTTTTACCAGTATTGGCGCGTAATAACTGAAGCCATTCTTTATAAAATTCTGGCGATTGATGTTTCACAGCATCTAAACGAACGCCTTCAAAACCGACGGTTTCATGATACCATTTTCCCCAATAATTCAGCTCTTCTCTTACATGAGGATTGCGATGTTCGATGTCATTGTACATCAAAAAATCGTAATTTCCTTTTTCATCGCTGGTCATTTCTTCCCAACCATCACCATGTTCGGTAATAATTTGATAAATGAAATCTCCTTCTTCACCTTCGGCAAAATCTACGCCTGTAAAACAAGTGAAATTCCATTCGAAATCTGAATATTTTTTATTTCTTCCCGGAAAAGTGAATTTAGTGTAACTTTCTATTTCAAAAGGCTCAGAAATGAAGTTCTGTCGATTGTTTGGGTCTACTTTGTACACTTGGAAACGTTCTTTTTCATCACCGCCAGCTTTGTGATTCAGCACAATATCTACAATTGTTCCAATTCCTTTTTCACGAAGCGCATTGATGGCAGAAATATATTGTTCTTTGGTTCCATATTTGGTGGGAATTCCACCTTTTTGGTCAAATTCTCCCAAATCAAATAAATCATAGGGATCATAACCCACAGAAAATCCGCCACCATTAGCTTTGTAAGCAGGTGGTAACCAAACCATTGTAATGCCAAGTTCTGCTAAATATTCTGCGTTTTGTTGTACTTCTTCCCAAAGTTTTCCATCGCCTTCTGTGTACCAATGGAAATATTGAATCATAGTTCCGTTCATCATTTCTGTTTTTTATGTTGCAAAATTAGAACGATGAAGCGAAATTAATTTACAGATTTTCAGGGAATTATTTTATAATTATTCTTTTTCGAATTCTTCAAAAGGAATTTTGAGTTGTACAGAAATTTGTTTTTTCTCTTCTGTGTTGAGGTTAGAAAGTGATAAACCTAACAAACGAATCGCTTTATTATAAGGTCTTAGTTCCCAAAGTTTCTGAGCAGTTTCGTAGAAATCTTCAGCGTTTTCATAATACACTTCTTGTGTTTTGCTACGCGTGTATTGAGAAAAATCCTTGTATTTTATTTTTAAAGTCAAGGTTTTGCCCTTAATTTCTCTTTTCGAAAGTCTAGATTCTAGTTCTTCGCTTAGTGATTTTAGTTTTTGGTAAAGTTCTTCATCTTCGTTGATGTCATCCCAAAAAGTATGTTCTACACCTACACTTTTTTGAATTCGGTGAGGTTTTACTTCTCCATGATGAATTCCACGAACCACATTGTAATAATAAATTCCAGATTTCCCGAAAAGTCTTGCCAGTTCTTCCATAGATTTTGCCTTCAAATCTTTGCCTTTGAAAATCTGTAAACTGTACATTTTATTGGCGGTGACTTTTCCGATTCCGTAGAATTTTTCAATCGGAAGTTCTTCTAAAAAATCTAAAATCTGAGTAGGATGAATGGTTTTTTGTCCGTTGGGTTTATTGATATCCGAAGCTACTTTGGCCAAAAATTTATTCACCGAAATTCCCGCAGAAGCAGTGAGTCCTGTTTCTTCAAAAATTTTTTGACGAATTTCTCTTGCTATTTCATTGGCAGATTCTATGTTTTTCTTGTTTTCGGTAACGTCTAAATAGGCTTCGTCTAGAGAAAGCGGTTCTACTAAATCGGTATATTCATGAAAAATTTCTCTGATTTTCTGTGAAATTTCTTTGTAAC
>ERZ650312.1183-NODE-1183-length-14879-cov-4.631813_pt1 | contig 14879 bp, 13 predicted proteins | sample MGYA00376248_ERZ650312 | MGnify/ENA primary metagenome ERZ650312 (study PRJEB26733, sample SAMN07839316) | wastewater metagenome | biome: urban; feature: wastewater treatment plant; material: waste water | place: USA: North Carolina | collected 2016-07-28 ... | reverse complement strand
AACTTCTGAGCATTCTCATCAAAGACCTCCTTCTCCCCAGCCTGATGCTGGGCTTTTCTTTACACTCTCAGTATACCGAAATCCCAGGCCCTCAATCTTACAAAGCCAGCCTGTCAACTTACAGTTTTGTAAGGTTGAAGGGAATGTGGTAAAGAGGGTAAAAAAATACACCCCTTTCGGGGTGGGTACTTGCTAGTCTTCCATGACCAGGAGCATGTCCTTGTGAGGGATGTCATCTTCTAGGTACATGTCGGATATGGGTTGGAAGCCGAAGGATTTGTAGAAGGCTTCCAGATAGGTTTGGCCGGAGAGCTGGATGCGTTTTTGGCCCAGTTCTTCGACCAGAAAGGCTAGGGAGCGGGCCATGAGTTGCTGGCCCAGGCCTTGCCCGCGGTGGGATGGTGCGACTAGGACGCGACCGATAGAGGCTTGGTGAAAACTGAGGCCAGGTGGCAGAAGACGAGCATAGGCGACGACGTCGCCATTGTCTTGACCAAGGAGATGGTAGGATTCCTGGTCCTTGTTGTCCACCTCCTGGTAGGGGCAGGCTTGCTCCACCACAAATACAGCGGTTCTCAGATAGAGGATGGCATAGAGTTCATCCAAGGTCAAGTCTTGAAATTGTTTGATGGTCCATTCCATGAGGCTTCTCCTTTGATTGTTTTCATCTAAGAATACCACAAAGCCTAGAGTGGGTAGGACACTCTAGGCAGGAGTCTCATTCCATCTAGATTGCGAATGTTGGGGGGACTGGCTTTAGGATTCAGCCTTTGATTTTTTATAGAAAATAGCAAGGCCTACGATACCGAGTCCAATCAAAGCTCCAATACCAAGCATTAGGAGATTATTGGTGGAGTTTGTGGTCGTCTCTGTATCCGCACTATCAGTTGGCAAGGCCGCCACCCGTTTTTCCATGGAGCCTTCGATTTCCTTGAGGCGGGCGAAGGTTTCTTCTGCCCGTTTCATACTTTCTTGGGTTGCTAATTCACTGGCCTTTTCTGGATCAGAGGCTACCAGGCTAATCATTTCTTTGTCAAGAGCCTCTTGTTGGGTCATCCACTCGGCTTCCAGGGCCTTGACTTCGTCAATGACTTCTGTTCCAAATTCATCTGGATATTGCGCTGCCATATCATTGATATGGGAAATGACCCAGTACCAGGAATCAGGGCTATATTCTGTGCTCTTATCTTGATAGGCCTTGTAGGTATCCGTGATATTGCCATAGTAAGGCAGATAAGGGGCATTGCGTGGGCTGCCCATGGCCAACCACATCACACCTCCACCCACTTCTTTTGGCAGGCTGTCTTTCAAGTGGAAGATGTGGGCTTCCATGACATTTTGGTTGGAAATGGGATAGGCGTACCCATCAACAGCTTTCTTGCCATCTGGTTTGCCCTTACCATCCAATTCCATCTGATCCAGAGGCTTCAAGTCCAAGCCTTCAAAGCGATTGCGCTGCAGGGCCATGGCATCTGCCAGGCTGTACTTTTTATCACTGGAATGCAGCAATTCATAGTATTCGTCTTCGTAGCTAATGTCTGCATCTGGATCCAGTGCCTTGATACCTGAGTAAGATCTGGACCGATTGCCATCAGAGAGGGGTGGATTGTAGGATTGGGCGATATGAAAGGCTCCGTCCACTTCCTGATAGGTTCCCGCCTCTTTAGCCAAATCCATGACACCGTCAGATGCGATGACATTTTCCTTATCCGAAAAATCGACATGACCCAGGTAGAAGGTATTTGGAAAGACAGCGAATTTATCGCTTGGGAATTTGATGGCGACATACTGGTGACCGGACAGAATTTCCATATACCAGATGCCTTCCTTGTCAGCCAGGACAACGATATTGCCCTCTGCGGAGCCTTTTTCCGTCACGATTTTGGCCAGAAGCTCCACACCCTCCCGGGCTGTCTTGGCATTTTGCAAAACCACACTGGCCATGGAGGACTCTGCTAGGCCATTTTCAACATAGGGGTCCAGCGCCAAAATCTTATCATTGGCAGTGGCGGATACGGTGGCAGAAATGGAGAGGCCATGTTCATTGAAGCCGGCCTCGTCATAAACACCTTGTTCTGGTGTCACATCTGGTACTGCTGTGTACTTGTGAGAGGTAGCTGGCAGGGGATATTCAAAGCCATTGGCCTCATCCTTCCAGGTCGCTCCCTCTGGATTGTCCGTACGAGGATAGACGACAAAGGTCTTATTGTGGTTGGGCTCCAAATCTTCTGTTCGGCCATAGAGCCAGGAACCATCTTCTGTCAAGTCTTTTCCAATGATGAATCCAGTACAGGCCAAGACAGTTGGCTGGAGTACAAAGAGACTAGCACACATCAATAGGAAAAGGGCGATACATTTTTTGAGCATGTAACATCCTCCTTATTCAACTTGATTGCGAAAAAATGGCCTGTACCAGCCTGAGATTCCTTCAGTCCGATAACAGGCTCTGATTGGTTTATTCTTTTACAGCTAAACGATAAAGGGCTTCTGCATAAATGTCCATGGCCTTGTAGAGATCCTCCAGTTTGATTCGTTCATTTTCCTGGTGCTCTGTTTGCAGGCTACCTGGGAAGCAGGCGCCGAAGGCCACACAGTTTGGCATGGTTCTGGCAAAGGTGGCACCGCCTGAGGATTTGGCAGGAGTCGCATCACCTGTCTTGTCCTGGTAGACACTCATGAGGGTCGAAACCAGCTCACTGTCCAGAGGGACATAGAGGGAAGCCAGGTAGTCAAATTCTTCATAGTGGAGATGATAGGCTGCAGCTTTTTGCGAAAGGGTCTCCACCAAGTCTTCCTTGTCTGCCAAAACAGGAATCCGAAGGTCCAGACGGATTTCAGAAAAGTCCTGGTTGAGGGTCAGTCCTGCGATATTGAAGCTCAGGTCCCCCGAAGGCTCATCTGTGATGAGGCCAAAAAGGCTGGAACCGGTCGCATCCTCTCCCACTGCATCCGCAATAAAGCGGAGAGTCGGATGGTCAGACCATTTCCTGAGGGCCTTGGCCAAACGAACAATGGCATTGACACCCTTAGCGGCATCCTTTGCATGCCGAGAAAGTCCAAGCACGGTCAAGCTGCCATCTGCCAATTCATAATCAAAGCCAAGCCGGTCTAACTCAGCCTGCAAATCCGCCAGGAGCGGACCTTGGTAGCTGGCCTTGGCAGGGACAACATTGTAGGCCTGTCCAGCTTCCAGTTGCAAAGCAGCATCACCGATTCCAATCAATTTGGCCTGTAAGAGGCCTTTTTCAGCATAGGTGAGGGGGAAAGATGAGTCTGGTGCAAAGCCCATATCCGCCCCTTCTTCCAGCTGATTGTAGCGGTTCATACAGCGCCAGAGGGTCTCCTCATCGGTTCCAAAAATAAAGCGGACGCGTTTTTTGAGAGTCAAACCCGCATCTAGCAAGGCCTTGAGGGCAAAGAGGGCCATCATAGAGGGACCCTTATCATCCTGGACCCCGCGGCCAACCAGCTGCTGATCCTTGATGATGGCTTCAAAGGGCGGACTTTCCCACTTGTCCAAATCCCCAGCAGGGACAACATCCAAGTGGCAGAGAACCGCCAACAGCTCATCCCCCTGACCGATTTCTGCATAGCCATAGTAGCCCTCAGGGTCCAAATAGGTCGAAAACCCCATTTTTTCTGTCAAGTCAAGGGTATGCTCCAGGACATCTTGGATGGCCTGACCGAAGGGGGTGTCATTTTCCCCCTCCTGACAAACCGATGGATAGGCCACCAGCTCTTGTATAGCTTGGATGCAGTCGAGCTGGTGTTTTTGTGTAACAAATTCTTTCATAAGCATCTCCTTCTAGCCGAAGAAGGTCGCAACTACCAAGAGAAGAATACTAACTGCGATGACCATCACGATAAATTTGGCAATGAATTTCCACCAGGTTGGCAGGTCAATACGACCGATGGCCAGAGCCCCCATCACGATGGCAGAGGTAGGAGAAATCATATTGAGAACTCCTGATGCAGATTGGAAGGCGGTGATAACCAGGTGGGATGGTACATTGGAGAATTCGCCCAGAGGAGCCATGATACCCATGGTTGCCCCAGCCAAACCAGAAGTTGATGGAATCAGGAAGGACATTGGCAGATAGAAAATGTAGGCCAGGACGATGAAGACTTGAGAGGATAGACCAGACAAGCCAACTTCACCCCAGTGTAGGATGGTAGCAGTGATGCTGCCGTCGTTCATAATCACTTGGATACCGCGAGCAACCGCACAAATAACGGCAACACTGAGGAATTCGCCTGCTCCTGTCAGGAAAGCCTTGAGGAAGTCAGACTCAGACATGCCATAAACGATAGCCGCCAAAATAGCCATCACGATAAAGAGCATAGTGATTTCTTGGAAGTACCAGGTCCCAAATGGTGCCATGGTGAGACCAATAACCTGACCAAGGACAGGGATGCCAATGATGGCATTGTTGATGTCATCAAAAAGGGTGATCCCAAAATCTCCCCAAGGAATCAGGCTCAGCACCATGATGATAAAGGTCAGGGCAAAGACATAGAGGACCTTGCGTTGGCGGCTGGTCAAGTCTGCTGTATTTTCTTGCAATTTAAAGATTTCACGGTGTTCTGCCATCTTATCAGCAATGATGGACTTGCTTGGATCTTTTTCAATCTTGCTGGCATAACCGTAGACAAACCAGATGGCCAAAGCAACCAAGAGAACCAGCTGGATAATCCGCCAAACGATACCATCTGCAATACTCACACCGGCTGCATCAGATGCCACACCTGTGGCAAAGGGGTTGATGGTAGAGGCCAGACAGCCGATTTGGGAACCGATCAAAATGATAGCAACCGCTACGACCGCGTCAAAGCCAACCGCTATCATGACGGGAATCAGAAGCGGATAGAAGGCCATGGTTTCTTCCCCCATACCATAGGTGGAACCACCCAGGGCAAAGAGAGGCAACAGCACCCAAATCAAGGCCTTTTCACGACCCTTGTTCTTGCGAACAACCGAAGCAATCCCAGTGTCCAGAGCACCTGTATGGTTGATGACCCCCAAGAAGGCCCCAACCATCAAGATGAAGAAGGAAACTTCGATAGCACCGCCGGTCCGATCTGTTCCCAGCATCCCCCGCACAGGAGCCATGAGAATATCATAAATCCCTTGTGGATTGGACGCGACAACTTCATAGGTACCTGAGATAACCGACCCATCTTCAGTGGTCTGATAGGCACCTGCAGGTACAAACCAAGTCATTACCGCCATCAGGGCAATAATGATCATCAATATAGTGTAGGATGAAGGCATCTGAAAGCCTTTTTTTGTTTTTTGGTCCATGATAAAACCTCCTAAATCTATTTGTGTCTTCTGTTTCCTACCTCAGAAAACAACTATTTCTCCGTAAATCATGTCTGGATCCTGGGCAGGACCCGTTTGAACCTAATGGCTCTCCATCCTTTTCAGGAACATTAGGTGGGCATCTCTAGCCCTTTTCAATAATGGTTCCGCTATTGGACTCAAGCAGGGCAGCCAGATTTTCAAGGGATGTGATGACTGCTTTTGAGCCAGGTTTATGGTTGACAAAGGCCATGGCTGCTTGAACTTTTGGTAACATCGAACCTGGTGCAAATTGATTTTGCTGGATATATTCTACCAATTCCGCTACAGTTACATGCTCCAATTTCTTTTGATCTGGTTTATTGTAGTTGATATAGACATAGTCCACACCTGTCAAGACAATAAAGAGATCTGCATCCACCAATTCTGCTAAGGTTTGAGAAGCAAAGTCCTTATCAATCACAGCCTCAACACCTGTCAGGGTACCATCTTCTTCTCGAACAACCGGAATGCCTCCCCCGCCAGCTGCGACAACTACTTCTCCAGCATTTAACAAGGTCCGAATCGTTGCAATCTCTTTGATTCCCACTGGTTTTGGTGAGGCAACAACCTTTCTCCAACCCCGACCTGCATCTTCTTTAAAAGTGGCACCAGTCTTTTCAGCCTCTGCCTTGGCCTCTTCTTCAGTGTAAAATGGACCGATTGGCTTGGTTAAGTTTTCAAAGGCTGGGTCAGATTTATCAACAATGACTTGGGTCACCACAGAAGTTACTTCTTTGTCAATACCCTCTTTGGTCAATTCATTTTCAAGGGCATTTTGTAACCAGAAGCCGATGGAGCCTTCTGTCATCGCAACCAGAGAATCTAGCGGAAAGGCCGGGTTCTTATCAGAATCAGCTGCCAGGTTTTGCAGAAGTAGATTTCCAACTTGCGGACCATTTCCATGAGTGATTATGAGGTCATCCCCGTTTTTGATCAGCTTTACCAAATGTTTGGCTGTGTCTACTAGAGCTTTTTTTTGGGCACTAGCTGAAGGATCTGACGAAAGAATCGCATTCCCCCCCAAGGCCACAACGATTTTACGCTTTGTCATGTCTCTTGTTTTCTCCTTTTCAATCACACTAATATAGAACTTTTATTGTTTGATAGCGTTTACATTGTTTTTGATAGTGAAGGGCTGCGACTAGAGGTTAGCCCAGCCCTCATTAGTTGGTATTCATCATTACACGCGTGGTACGAATGGGTCGCCCAAGGTTGCTGCCATCACCGCTTTAATGGTATGCATGCGGTTTTCGGCTTGATCGAAGTGACGCGCATACTTGCTGCGGAAGACCTCATCTGTTACTTCCATTTCTTCTACGCCAAATTTCTCAGCAACGTCTTTACCATAAACAGTTTCTGTATCGTGGAAAGCTGGCAGGCAGTGCAGGAAGATAAGGTTTTCATTTTCTGCTTTTTTCACCAAATCCATGTTGACTTGATATGGTTTCAAGAGGGCAACACGTTCTGCGAATTTATCTTCTTCACCCATGGATACCCAAACATCTGTGTAAAGGACATCTGCCCCATTTACCGCTTCATCAGCATTGTCAGTGATGAGGACACGCGCACCAGATTCTTTGGCATAACCTTCTGCTAGGGCAACCACTTCTTCTTCTGGGAAGAGTTCTTTTGGAGAGAAGATATGAACATTGACACCAAGGATAGCACCTGTTACCAGAAGAGAGTTGGCAACGTTATTGCGGCCATCACCACAGTATACCAGAGTCAAGCCTTCTAATTTTCCAAAGTTTTCTTTAACGGTCAGGTAGTCAGCCAGCATTTGAGTAGGGTGCCAAGCATCTGTCAAACCATTCCATACTGGTACACCAGAGTATTTTGCCAAGTCTTCTACCATGGCTTGACTAAAGCCACGGAACTCAATCCCGTCAAACATGCGGCCCAATACTTTGGCAGTGTCTTCAGTAGATTCTTTTTTACCTAGCTGGATGTCATTGGCACCAAGGTATTCTGGGTGAGCACCAAGGTCAATAGAAGCTACAGTGAAGGCTGCCCGCGTACGGGTAGAGGTTTTTTCAAACAAGAGTGCAATATTTTTTCCTTCTAAGTAACGGTGAGGAATATTGCGTTTTTTCAAATCCTTCAAGTGAGCCGAAAAATCAATCAGCCATTCCAGTTCTGCACGAGTAAAATCTTTCTCCGCTAGAAAGTGTCTGCCTTTAAATACATTTGTCATCTTGTTTTTCTCCTTTAATCTTCAGTCATTTTTTTGTTAGAGCATGCGTTCTAGTACAGGAAAACAACGGATACCCAAGCCCTAGGTGCGAACTACACCCTCATACCGGATGAAACTGCAAACTCTCAATTATCTATTCTATCCTTAGATATCTTCACGCTCAAATGGCATGGACATACAACGTGGTCCACCACGACCGCGAACCAATTCACTTCCTCTGATTTTAATGAGACGTAGCCCTTTGGATTCAAGGATGGCATTGGTGATTGTATTCCGGTTATAAACCACTACCACACCTGGAGCAATGGTCAAGGTATTTGAACCATCATTCCACTGTTCACGTCCAGCAGCGACAATGTTGTCACCACCGCAACGGATTAATTCCACTTTTTCAAGGCCCAGGTTTTCAGCTAAAAGTTCAGCCAAATCACCATGTTCTTCCTCAATGTGGAGTGTTTCATTTTCATAAGTTACTGAGAATACACGGAGATCGCCTTCGATTTCTGGGTGGATGGTAAATTTATCGTAATCCACCATGGTGAAGACTGTATCCAAATGCATGAATTTACGGTTGTTAGCAAATTCAAAGGCCAGAACTTTCTTGAAGCCAACATTTTTCTTGAAGATGTTGATTAAGAGCTTTTCGATGGAAGCTGCATCAGTCCGCTGGGAAATCCCCACTGCCAGAACATCTTTCGAGAGCACTAGTTCATCACCGCCCTCAATACGAGTGGTTTCATTACGGTCATATACCAATGGCACTTTTCCACCATATACTGGGTGGTGACTAAAGATATATTTTCCGTAAATCGTTTCGCGGTTGCGAGTCTCAGAGTACATATGATTTAAGGAGACTGCGTTACCGATGGTCGCAAATGGATCCCTTGTGAAGTAGAGGTTAGGCATCGGATCGATAGCAAATGGATAGTTTGACTCTACCAAGTCTGTCAGTCCTTTTTCTGTGGCAGGAACCTCTGGCAGTTCTGCTTTTTGAACACCAGCCATTGTTTTTTCGATGAGCTCTTTGTTGTCTTTGATATTCAACAAGAGGGAACGGATGGCTTTTTTCGTTGCCCGGCCGCGGATATTGGCCTCTTCAAGGTACTCATCAATAAACTGCTCACGAACTTCCTGATTGACCAAGGATTCAGCAGCCAAAGTTTCCAAATAGAGGACCTCTACTCCTTCATCCCGAAGTGCTTGTGCAAAATCATCATGTTCCTTTTGGGCATCTTCTAAGAAAGGAATATCGTCAAAGAGCAAACGCTCTAAAGAATCCGGCACCAAATTTTCAATTTCTTTGCCAGGACGGTGCAGCATAACTTTTTTCAGTTTGCCAATTTCTGAAAAGACATGAATTGGATGTTGAGACATCACAATACCTCCTTATTTTTTCTTTGGAGTAAGTTTCCTTACCTCTCATCTTGAACTTAGTATATCATCTCTTGTAAACCTTTTCATGAAAAATCCTGCATCCGTTTTGCCAAAAATTTCACATTTCTTTGTCAATAAATCAATTTTTATTTAAAGTTAAGCGTTTTCTGTGGATATTTTGTTTGTTTTAGCTATTTTGCGAATATTTATTTTTTTTTACAAAAAGTAAAAAAAGAGACCTCAGTGGGCCTCTGTCAAACTTTCTAGGAAGAAATCGATATCTAAAAAGGTTAATGTTTTGTGAGCATAGGAAATCCGCTTCTCTGCCTTTAACTTTTTAAGGACATGACTGGTCGTTTCCCTAGTGGTTGCTGCTAAGCGTGAAATCTCCTGAATATGGATGCCAAAAGGTATGGCTGTCAACTGAGCTTCTTGGCAAAGATCCCAATAGAGCAAAGCTAAGACCTGGACCACTCGTTCGCTTGCTGAAGAAATCATCGTATTTCTGAGTCTCAATTCTTGAAATTTCAGGATTCGAGCCAGTTTTTGATTAAGGAAAAGCATTTGATGGATATTCTTTTTGGAGAGGGATTCATAGAGATCCATGGGAACCATGATATAAGAAAGGTCTGTCACTGCTATGGCCGAATAATGATAGAACGGGTCGATAAACATACCGCCAAAAGGAAAAGCTGTTCCTTCTCGAATATAATCTAGATAAGAAAAGGTGTCGGTCTGGTCAAACTGCTCAATCCTAGCATACCCCTTTTGCAGAACAAAGAGATATTCCCTGCGATCGCCAGCAAAGAAAAAGAGCTGATCCTTGGGAATTTTCCGAAATCGAGCCGCCTGCGCCAACTGATCAAACTGCTCAATCGAAAATTGGCAAAAGGCAGACTGGTTTCTTAGAAAATAGTACTGTTCCTTGCTAATCATCACTCCTCCTCATCTCATTTCCTTTTTATATTATTATATCATACTAGTCCAAAAAGGAAAACGGTTGCTGGAACCCACAAGACTTTCCATAAAAAATGAAGAAGCCCTTCACTCCTCCATTTTATTACCTAATCCACCAACTGTTCATCCAAGGGATGCTCAATGACTTCAGCTAACTTAGGCTCCACTTCTGTTTTCCGATAAATCTTACCATCGCGGTCCGTAATCAAGATATCGTCAACATCAGAAGACTGATTCGCATCCAATGTCAGATAAAGCAACTCCTTAAAACCTGATGCAGTCAATTCATAAACAGCATTGACCATTTTACCATCATAACTAGCCTGATCCAGACGAAGGCGATTATTTTTATAGAGCGCAAGGAAGGAATCGCTGTCCTTTTTTAAAATATCCTTGGTCAAGTCAACAACCTTTCCATCAACTAGACCATAAATAGCCACATAAACAGTCAGATTACCGTCTCCTGTTGGGCTTGTTGTTCCAATCAACAGCTCATCTTGCTTGTCCTGGTTCAAATCAAGCACTTTGGAGGTCATCTGGACATTCCCCTCTCCACTATAGCGCTGAGCCATATCCAGACTAACTGGGTTGACCAGTGGAAAATCAGATTCCTTAACATCCGTCACCTGAATAGCTTTTTCATACTGCGAAACAATGTCTTGATAGGCTTTGTCCAAAGACTTGTTTTCCTGACTCTGTTCCGTAGTGGAGGACGATGACTGACTTGTCTTTGCTGGGCTACTGCAAGCCGTTAACAAGAGTAGACTAGCAATCAGATAGAGAAACATTTTCATAGGCAACCTCCTTTTTCTAAAACAATGTAAGCGCTTTTCTATATTGTAAATCAATGCTCCATAAATCACAAGGAAAAACTGTTTTAGACTAAAAAAATTCCCAGCAAGAACTGGGAAATGGATATTCGATATTTGCCATAGCTAGGCCAGGCCATTTTCATTAACCCGGTGCCACTGGTTGATAACATAGGTCAGGCCTGTCAGTTGCATGTAGCCATAGCCATTGACCTCATCGCTCATCTCGGTAGAGCCGCCGAGATAACGGGTATAAAGTGCAATCAAATATGGACTTTCTTCAAAAACCATGGCATCGACATTGAGGGCTTCCCCAACATAGCCAGGCTTTTGGACTACGCGCAGATGAGTTAAATAGGTCTCATAGTATTTTCCGGGAAAGGACATATCCATAAAGTAGATGATATCCGCATACTTTTCTTGGTTGCGATAGAGATATTCCAAGACCTGGATATAATAATCGGTCGTGGTCTTATTATCCTCCCGCCGAATGGTCGGAATCTCACCCTTGGAGGTGCCATATTTGTTCATCATGGAAAAGGCTGCGTCCAAGCCTCCCAGGCGCTCTGCCAAAGCATAGGCTGGGGTATTTTCCGAGTAAACCAAGGAGTATTCCTGCATGTCGGGAATACTCATCGCACCACCAAACTGATTGACATAAGCATCATGTTCAAACTTGTACTCATAGCCAGTATTGGTAATATCAAAGCGCTCCGTCAGAGTGTACTTCCCTTCAGCCACTGCATCCACCACTAGCATATTGAGCGGCAATTTGTAAGTCGAACCTGCCGTCATAGGTTGGGTTTCATTCATGGAAAAGGTATGACCCGTAGCTGGATTTTTATAAGAAAAAGCAACCTGAGAAGGGTCGATGCCAGCATCTGCCAGATAGGCTTGAACGACCTGGACCAAGCTCATATGGGCATAATCATAGGCCAAGCCCATGGCTTCCATTGAAGCCTTGTCTGCCTCCATCACAGCCAGTTTGGCTTCTTCTAACTTTACAATTTCCTTAGGAGCTGGAGGGGGGGCTTCTGTCGTTTCTGGACTGGTCTTGGTCACTTTCTTGGCAATAGCTGACGAAGAGCTAACAGGTTTGTTCTCTATAATTTGACCACCATAGATTGACCTTGCTGCAAAATAGACTAAAAAAGGAACTGCCAGCAGGGCAATCATTCCAAGATTATATAGGTAATGTTTGTTTTGATTTTTCTTTTTGTTCAATCTCCTCATACAACTATTGTACATTTTTTACAACAAAACTCAAGGAAATAACCAATTTTTTACTTATTGTTCGGCATTTCTTAAAAGTGAAAAGAAGCTTGTCTGAAGACAAATATCCAAAAAAGGATTATACTATTTTTGAAAATCAGAAAAGGAGAGAATTGCTATGAAACGCATTTTACTTTTTGGAGCTAGCGGATTTTTGGGCCAATCAGTAGTGGAAAAATTACTGAAGAATGGTCATCAGCTAACCGCCCTATCTCGAACTGGTGATTTTTCAAATCAAGAACGATTTGACCCTAGAGTCCACTGGATGCAGGGTGACCTCTATCAAACTCAAGATTGGCAAGATTTACTCAATTCCCATGATATTGTCATTGACCTCGTTGGCATTGTCAAAGAAGTTCCGGAACAGGGACTGACATACGAAAAGGTCATTGTTGCAGCTGCAAAAACTATCGCTGATACCATGGAGGGTAGACCTGACCACCACCTCATCTTTGTTTCTACCAATCTAAGTTCAACATCCACACCGAAAGCCTACAGGATGGCCAAAAAAGAGGCAGAAGACTACATCTTAGGAAAGGATTTTCAAAGCAGTATCGTCCGTCCCAGTTTCATGTACGGCGAAAGAAAAGCAGGCAGTACAGAAATGGCTGAGAAAATCCTCAGCAAGCTAGACCCAGCCAGTCCTGATTGGAAAAACCGACCGATCCAGGTCGGACAGGTTGCTGAAACCATCTCTAAAATAGTTCATGGCCAGACTACAAAAGTTATCCATGAAAATGGAGAAATGGCCTAATATCAGATGGATGAGCCTTTCAAGGCTCTTTTTTTGCAAACAAAAAAGCCTGACGAATCAGACTTTTCATGGGCTTATTTTGCTGCTGCGTAGAGTTCGTTGACCTTATTCCAGTTGATGATTTCAAAGAAAGCTTTGATGTAGTTTGGACGAACATTGCGGTAGTTGAGATAGTAAGCATGCTCCCAGACATCCAAGGCCAAAATAGGTTTCAATCCTTGCATGATTGGGCTATCCTGGTTAGCAGTTGAGATAACTTCCAACTTGCCTTCCTTGTTGACAACCAACCAAGCCCAGCCTGAACCAAAACGAGTAGTTGCTGCTGCGGTAAAGGCATCTTTAAAGGCATCAAATGAGCCAAAGGTTGCATTGATGTCTGCAGCCAATTCTGGAGAGATTTCAGATTTTTCTGCAGAAAGCAATTCCCAGAAAAGGGCATGGTTGAGGTGACCCCCGCCATTGTTGATCAAGGCCTGACGAATATCAGCTGGGATTTTTTCCACATCCGCCAAAAGGCTTTCCAAATCTTCACCGATTTCAGGGTGTTTTTCAAGTGCTGCGTTGGCATTGGCCACATAGGTTGCATGGTGCTTGTCATGGTGTAGTGTCATGGTTTCCGCATCAATATGTGGTTCAAGTGCATCGTAAGCATATGGAAGTTCTGGTAAAATAATTGCCATGTAAGTTCCTCTTTTCCTTTATTTTTCTATATTCTATCTGAAAATAAAACCGATTTCAAGTTTTTTGCCTTATCTGAGGCTATTCATCCTGAGAAGAGTGATGTCAAAAAGATAATCCTTGTCCATCCGGCCAGTCTTAATCTGGTAGTCGCAGGCAATCAGTAAAGACACTACTTTTTTGAGGTAAGAAAGGGTCAGCCCCCTTGAATCCCTCAGGGCAAACTTAACCTGATAGGGGTTGAGCTTGCGTCCCAAATATTCGGACAAATCCGCCACAATCTGACTTTCAGACCGCCCCTCTTCTTTGAGAATATTTACCTGTAAAAACATGCGAAACTGGGTCAGCAAAATCGCAATCAGCTTGATCTCATCCTCACCCTGGAGCCGCAAATCATGGACTAGCTGCTGGGCGGCATCGGTCTTCCCAGCAAGAACCAACTTAGACAGGTCAAAGACATTGTCCTGCAGGGTCTTAGGAATCGCCACGTCAATATCCTGGGCCTCAACCTGGCCACTTGCCTTGTAGGCCTTCAGAAAGGCTATATTCTTGGTCATTTCTGAAAAATCAAAACTCGATTTAACCAAGAGTTGCTCATAGACCTCTTCTGCCATCTTTAAGCCCGTCTCTGCCAAGACCTTTTTAAAATAATGGCGAATGTCTGCTTCTTTGAGCTGGTTGGCTTCTAAGTTCAAGCCATCTCGTTTGAGCAGTTTGACCAGGCGGCGCTTGCTGTCCAGTTTACCCGGCACCAGAACGATTAAACGGGTGGTCTCATTGGGCTGGGTCAGGTAGTCCTCAAACTGCTTGAGTTCATCATCTGTTAAGTAGCGTTTTTTATCCGTCGACAAATCTGCAAAATAGTCCAGAATGACGATTTTTTCATCCGCAAAAAAAGGCAGGGAGACCAAATCCAAATCTACCTGGGCATAGTCTGCCTCTGACATATCAAAATAGGCAAAGCCCAAGTCGGCAGCATCAAAACCAATCTGCTGAAGGAGGGCTTCCTTGGCAGTCTGGTACTGGCCAATATCTTCTCCAGATAAAATGGTCAGCTGTCCCAGATTCTTTCTTTCCAATTGTTGAATTTCTTCGATTGCTAACATAGGCCTATTATACCATTTTTACATGAGAAAAACTGCCAGAAATTTTCTAGCAGTTGAGATGTTTATTTGCGCCTGCGATAACGACGGCTGTATGTCCCATTCCCGTTTTCAGAATGTTTGGCTTTACGGCGTTTGCCCCGTCCTAGGAAGATACCAACCAGAACCAACACGAGAAGGATTGGAACCAGGAAGTAGACCATCAGCGGGACACCTGATAGGAAGGACTTGGAACCATTTTGATTCCCACCTGGGAGAAGGAGGCCAGAGGATTGGTCTGATGAAATGGTGCTAGCTGCCTTGGCGGGTACGCCGCTCATGGGATCGATGGTCCCAGCCACCTGAAGTTTGTCGTTAGCTACAGTCAGTTGAGGAGCCACTCCATCCTTAACCA
>ERZ650312.1182-NODE-1182-length-14888-cov-8.387379_pt1 | contig 14888 bp, 13 predicted proteins | sample MGYA00376248_ERZ650312 | MGnify/ENA primary metagenome ERZ650312 (study PRJEB26733, sample SAMN07839316) | wastewater metagenome | biome: urban; feature: wastewater treatment plant; material: waste water | place: USA: North Carolina | collected 2016-07-28 ... | reverse complement strand
CGAATTTGTTCTAAATTAAGTGAATTCGATGTGTTTTGTCCATCGTTTACCATTGGAATGCAGCCTCAGCAAAATCATCTATAAGAATGGATTACAATTCATCTGTGAATTGGTTATCTGGGCTAGTATAACAACACTTTAAACTATTAAACACGCTGAGTTTTAACTCTTTTTATTACCAAACTTTATTGATAATGATTTTCATTATATATTGCTAGCAAAATTTTAATGTTCGCAAATAAATTATGATTAAACAATTTGGTATTTTGACTTTTTCTCTGCTCATTGGCACAACATTGTCTTTTGCACAACCGACGAGTACCAGTACAAACAAGCAGCACTTAAAAGTACAAACAAATATTCAGCAAAGCTTTGAAATAAGCTCAAAATATACCAAACATGATTATTTGATTCAGATTTCCGTTCCTACTGGTGAGGCACCAAGTGAAGGTTTCCCAGTGCTTTATGTACTCGATGGCAATGCCACATTTGATAGAGCTGCCAATATTGCTAAATCTATAGGTAGTGCTGCCAATCGTCTAGGTTTAAGCCCTATCGGAATTGTGGCGATTGGATATCCCAAACAAAGCACCTTTGATGTAGAAAAGCGTGCTTTAGACTACACGCCTCAAGCTTTGGCCGAATTTCAAAAACAAGCCAAGTACGCTTATGGTGGTGCAGACCAATTTATTCAATTTATAGAGAAAGAACTGAAGCCTGCCATTCAGACCAAAATTAAAGTTAATCCGCAGCAACAAAGCTTATTTGGTCATTCTTTTGGTGGGCTATTCGTTTTGCATACCGTTATGACACACCCAGAAACTTTTCAGCGTTATATCGCCGCAAGTCCTTCACTTTGGTTTGATAATTATGCATTGCTCAATCGACAGGTAGATTGGTTAAATAACAAAGTCAATAAAGTACAAAATACAATGCTGATGACCACAGTGGGTACACATGAACATGGTCGAAGTCCAACACCAGACGCTGAATCCTTGCAGAAGCAGAATAACTTCTATCAAAACTTTAATCAGCAACGTTCAAAGCATTTCTTGTTCTGGAATTACCAACATCCAGCAGAGCAGCATTTAACTAATCTCTATACCAGTTTACCCAAAGCGATTATGTTGGCAGGTTGTATAGATCATAAAAGTTGTTCCGCATTATTTGATAAGCCAGTCACTCCTTGATCTTAAAAACATCACTACAAATAAAAAGACTGAATCAAATTTATTGATTCAGTCTGAAATCATCTGCTAAATAGAGATGATTTTTGTGCTTAAGACTTACCAATCAATCCACGTGCAACGATTTCTTTCATAATTTCGTTGGTACCACCATAAATACGTTGGATACGCGCATCAACGAAGAAACGTGAAATTGGATATTCTGTCATATAGCCATAGCCACCAAATAATTGAAGTAAATTATCGGCTACTTTCATTTGCATGTCAGTACTGAAGCTCTTGAGTGCAGCCGCAGTTTCAACATCCAGTTTGCCCTCATTATATAAGGCCACGTTTTGATTATAGAAAGCAGCAGTTGCCAATTCATCAATCTTCGCCTGAGCTAAGACAAAACGTGTGTTCTGGAAGTTAGCAATCGCCTGACCAAATGCCTGACGCTCTTTCACATATTGGGTCGCAAGATCAATTGAGCCACGAATTGCGCCCAAAGAGGTCGCTGCGATTGCAGTACGCTCACGTGGTAATTCCTGCATCAAGTAAGCAAAACCTGAACCTGCATTGCCCAATAACTGGTCTTTAGGTACTTTCACATTATCAAAGAAAAGTTCAGAGGTATCTTGTGAATGCAGACCAATTTTGTCTAAGTTCGTGCCCTTTTTAAAGCCTTCCAAATGTGTATCAACCAATAATAAAGACACACCTTTAGCACGTGCTTGTGGATCAGTTTTGACTGCTAGAACAACAACGTCAGCATGCTGACCATTTGAAATAAAGGTTTTTGAACCGTTTAACACATAATGATCATCTTGCAAAATTGCATTAGTACGCATTGCCTGTAAATCAGAACCCGCACCTGGCTCGGTCATACCAATTGCACCAACCACCTCGCCAGAAACCATTTTTGGCAACCAGTACTGCTTTTGTTCTTCAGTTCCGATATGTTGAATATACGGTGCCGCAATTTCAGAATGACAAGAAATCGCTGTTGATAATGCGCAATAACCCGCACGTGCAGATTCTTCAACTAACATTAATGAATAATGGGTTGGTACACCATAACCACCATATTCTTCTGGTACATCTACACAGAGAAAGCCATTTTCACCCAATGAAGACCAAACTGAACGTGGCATAATGCCTTCGCGTTCCCACTGATCATAATGAGGTGCAATTTGCTCGCTCATAAAACGTTTAAAGTTATCACGGAAGAGTTCCAAATCTGCATCGTAAGCTAACATCATTATTTCCTTTCGCTTTCATTGTTTTTAAAAATTCGATTTGCAGCCATGCTAATGATTTTTAGATTGGATGTCATGTTCCGTTTACATCAAATCACTAGACTGATTCGGTCAATAATTTTATTTGCACTCTGCATAAGCAAACGCTAATTGTTTATTGATTAGACAGCTCCTCATATTTTTTTACGCTAAATACGTCACTTTTATGTCATATTCCTTTTATTGTTGGCGAAGATTTCTCATACGATCATGAATACAAAACGAAATATTTATAAAACTGTAGAACACCCCTTTGCTCAGTATGTTCGTATCTTGGGTAAAGGGAAAACAGGTTCTCGTTCGCTCAGTTATGAAGAAGCCTATCAAGCATTTAGCATGATTTTAAAAGATGAAGTCTTGGATGTTCAGTTGGGTGCATTCTTAATGCTTTTACGTGTTAAGGAAGAATCTGTCGATGAATTGGCTGGTTTTGTTCAAGCAACACGTGATCAACTCAATTTTCAGCCACTTGATGTCGATCTTGACTGGTCATCTTATGCAGGCAAGCGTAAGCACTATCCGTGGTTTTTATTGGCGGCATTAACACTGGCTCATCATGGCTATAGAATTGTGATGCACGGCGCATCGGGTCATACCATTAACCGTGTTTATACCGAGCAAGTTTTACAATACTTAGGCTATTCTATTTGTGAGAATGAGCAAGATGTCCGTAAACAACTTGAACAACATAATTTTGCATTTTTGCCACTTGAAGCCATTTCACCAATTCTGAGTGAATTGATTTCACTCCGCAATGTGATGGGTTTACGTTCTCCAATTCATACGCTTGCTCGTCTAATTAATCCATTTAATGCAAAAGCCACTTTACAAGCAATTTTCCACCCTGCTTATCGGACTTCTCATCAACACACCGCTTTTCGTTTAGGCTATCAAAATAGTGCTGTGATCAAAGGTGAAGGTGGTGAGTTTGAGCGTAATCCTGATGCCAAAACCTTAATTTGTGGGATTAAAAATGGTGAGCTATATGAACATGAGCTACCAAAATTAACACCTGACCGTAGTCCGATTGAAGAAGAACTTGATCTTGCAGTATTTAAAGCAGTTTGGCTCGGTGAGCAAAAGCATGAATATGGCGAAATGGCAGTGATCGAAACCATGGGAATCGCTTTGTATACCATGGGTGCTGTGAATAGTTATGATGAAGCAATGATTAAAGCGAAAGCGCTTTGGGACAATCGTTTTTAAACCAAAAAATAAATAAGGTGATTTTTTAAATCACCTTTTCTACAAAACTATATCTTTTTGATCCTAAAAATAAAATATATAAAGAGCAACCATTAAATTATTCGTTAAAGTAATCAGTATTTTATTTAAAGACATTACATCAATAATAGACAGCGTAATAAAAAGCGATGACTTTATTAAAATCATCGCTTTAAATACTACTTATATTAACTAAACAAAACGAATCGGCTTAAATTCAGGCTCATTTTTGTGATGATCATCATCACACTCCTCACCGTCTTTTTTAGTGCCACGGTCGATATAACCACTGCGCTGTTCTTTTGGTAAATTTTCCATTTCCCATGCATACACGGCTTGCATACAGGTTTCACGCTGTTCTTTAGTGAGTGCAACGCCATTTGGCCATTTACCAATTTCAACAGCAGTACGGAGACGCTCAACAATTTCAGGATTTAAAATAGCGAGCATTTGTTCAATATTCATGAGTCATCCTGTTGAAAAGATTCAAAATCTTGATTCCAGCCCAGTTTAGTACGGCAAGCCATATAAAAATCATAACCAGGTGGATGTAATAAGCTTAGTTTAAACGGATGTTTACGAATATGCACTGTATCACCTACATTTAATGCAACACTATGTTGTCCATCAGCACTCACCATCGGTAAGACACGATTTTCACGGATGGTGATCTTAATCTCACTTTGTCCACCGACAACGATTGGACGAGATGACAAAGTATGTGGGTGCATTGGTACGAGTGCAATCGCATCCATACTTGGATGCAAAATTGGCCCACCGCCTGAAAGCGAATAAGCGGTCGAGCCTGTTGGTGTTGAGACAATTAAACCATCACTGTGCTGACGATAGACATATTGCCCATCAATACTCAGCTCAAAATCAATCATATGAACCGATTTACCTGAGTGTAACACCACATCATTCAAGGCAATTGCATCATAAATGGTTTCGTTATTGGTGCGAACTTCCATTTCTAGCAAGAAACGTCGATCGAGTTGAAATTGACCTTGTAGTACCTGATCCAGTTTAAAAATTGCTTCTGCCGGCTTAATATCAGTTAAGAATCCGAGTCGACCACGGTTAATCCCAATAACAGGTGTATTGTATCGGACTAAAGCACGTGCCGCATGAAGTAAAGAACCGTCGCCACCTACAACGATCACCAAATCCACCACTTCACCTAATAAATTACGGCTCACGGTTTGACCATAACTATAGGGTACGAGTTTGGCTGTTTCCTGATCAAAAACGGGATTTAAGCCTAAAGTGATCAAATGATCATGGATTAAACATAACGTTTCTACTACAGAATTCTTATCTGGTCGCCCAATTAGACCAATATTTCGAAAGGATTTATGTGAAATTTGCACGAATAACTCAGCTCCACCGCGACTATTGACTATCATATCATTAACAATCAAATTTTCGTTGATGATTGATTAAAAAGTATAAAAATGTCCATTCGTTGTTTTTTTATACGATTAATATCAACACCTTCTGAAAGTTTTTATTGCATGTTGCTATTTATTCACAGTTTTATGATTGCAAAATGACAATAAGCTATCGCATCATTACTCACATTGTTTCGGTTTTAACGCAAGTCTATGAAGTGTGAACGTGGTATTGGTTTTCTAGCACTAATTTTTTCAATTTTAGTGATTGGTGTGTTTATTGCCTTTAGTATCTATCTGATCCGTTTGGATAATATTATTCGCAATAAATTTGAAGGTCAGCGTTGGGATATTCCTGCCAAGGTATTTGCTCGTCCATTAGAAATCTATGCGAATGCACCCATTACTCAAGATAATTTTGTCCAAGAATTAAAATTACTGGGCTATAAAAATACCACGAACTATGAAAAGTCAGGAAGTTACATTATTCAAGGCAACCAAATGTATGTTCATACACGTGGTTTTGACTATGGTGATAGTAATGAACCTGAACAGGTGCTTGAGATTGCTTTCAATCAAGGTCAAGTCGGTGAAATTCGTTCCACTAAACCTTCGAGCACAGGCATTGCTCGTTTAGAACCTCTATTAATTGGTGGTATCTATCCACAACATAATGAAGACCGTGTCCTCATTAAGCTAAATAAAGTACCAAAAACACTAATTGAAGCATTGATCTCAACAGAAGACCGAAATTTTTATCACCATCATGGTGTTTCTATTCGAGGTACAGCACGTGCCTTAGTCAGTAATGCAACAGGTGGTCGACGTCAAGGCGGCTCGACATTAACCCAACAGTTAGTTAAAAATTTCTATCTTTCACCAGAAAAAACGCTCAAACGTAAAGTCAATGAAGCGCTTATGGCGTTGTTGATTGAGCTACATTACAGCAAAGATGAAATTCTAGAAGCCTATTTAAATGAAGTAAATTTAGGTCAAAATGGTAATTACTCAATTAACGGTTATGGCTTAGCTTCACAATTCTATTTTGGTTTACCTCTGAGTGAATTGAATATTTCCCAACAAGCCTTTTTGGTTGGTTTAGTACAGGGTCCAACTTTATATAATCCTTGGCGTAATCCTGAAGCGGCTAAAAAGCGCCGTGATGTTGTATTAAACAATATGATGGTGATGGGCTATTTATCTGAAACAGAATATCAAGATGAAATCTCACGTCCTTTAAATATTGTGAGTAAACCAACTTTAGGGCCTGCAAAATTCCCAGATTTCCTTGATATCGTACGTCGCCAATTACGTACAGAATATCAAGAAAGTGATATTACCAATCAAGGCCTGAAAATTTTCACAACGCTTGACCCGATTGCACAGACCCAAGTTCAAAATGCTTTTAAAGACTCTGTTGAACGTTTAGCAAAAGCAAATCCAGCACGTTTGAAAAACTTACAAGGTGCTGTGCTTGTAGCCCATCCTGAGAATGGTGAATTGGTTGCTGCTGTTGGTTCAACCCAAGATTTTACTGGCTTTAACCGTACACTAGACGCTAAACGTCAAGTCGGTTCGTTGTTAAAACCAATTATTTATCTAAATGCGATCGAATCTGGACGTTATACGTGGGCGAGTCCGATTGAAGATAGTGCCGTTAATATTCCAGTTGAGGGTGATAAGAGTTGGACACCAAAAAATTATAGTGGTGGTGAACATGGCGTTGTTTCTATGCAACAAGCCTTGGCAAATTCATACAACCTATCTGCTGTTCGTTTAGGAAATGAATTTGGATTATCAACATTTTCAAATAAGCTAAAACAATTTGGTGTCAGTTCGAATATTCCAGCTTATCCGTCTATCTATTTGGGTGCAGTAAATATGTCCCCAATGGAAGTACTTGGCATTTATGGCAACTTTGCAACAGGTGGTTTCAAATATCCTCCTCGCTCTATTCGTACTGTTGTTGATGCAAAAGGACATTTGCTTGAACGTTATAGCTTAAATGTTCAACAAACGATTGATCCTGCTGCTGCCTATATTTTGAACTATGGTTTGCAACAAGTTATGCGTTCAGGTACTGGACGATCAGCTTATGGCAGCTTACCTGAAACCTTAAATTTAGCTGGTAAATCTGGTACTACCAATGATACACGCGATTCATGGTTCGCTGGTTATTCAGGCAATCATGTCGCAGTCGTCTGGTTAGGTCTGGACGATAATAAAGTTACTGGTCTCACAGGTTCTTCAGGCGCATTACCTGTCTGGACCAATGTAATGAAACAGCTTCGTCAAGAACCCGTCAATCTTCGTCAAACTGACAATGTAGAATGGCAATGGATAGACAGCGCAACTGGTGATTTATCGGCGCAGGGTTGTGATGGCGCAATGTATATTCCCCTACTTCGACAAACTGTACCTCGTCGTGCAACCCTCTGCGGCCAATCACATTATGAAGTTGAACCAACCAACGTCCCATCCGAAGAAGACACTCAGGGGGATCATTACAGTGATGGCAATACCAATTATATTCGAGAAAGTGAAAATCAAATGGACACCGATTTATCCAATCATAATTCTACACGTGTGATTTCGAGCGGTAGTTATAGCGGTGAAAACTAAGTTACAAGGATGATTGGACATGATGAAGAAAATAACGATTGTGATTGGTATATTGCTGCTTGCAGGTTGTAATTCAGCACCGCCTCCAAATAAAAAAGTGGTAATTAAATTGGGAGAACCGCCAAGTACGTCAACCACGCAGAAAAAGAAAACTGCTCCGCCCGCGTCGAATGTAAAAATTACGCCGTATGAGCAGAAAGAAATAAAGCGTCAAAACGTACCAGTGGTTGTACCTGAGCAAAAAGTACAGCAAAAGTTCAATGATGGGAGTCAATTACCAGCATTTAGAACATTAATGCAAAAAACCCAAGTCGCTTATAAGCAACAGCAACTTGCGGAAGCAGAACGTTATGCTCTTCAAGCTCAACGTATTGCTCCCCAAGCGACCGAAACTTATTTGTATTTAGCATTGATTGCAGACCAACGCAAACAATATGCAAATGCGGAAGCTTTGGCACGTCGTGGTTTAAGCTATGCGCAAAGTAACTCGATGAAAAAACAACTTTGGTTTATTGTGCTCCGAGCAAGTGAAGCACGTAATCATCCAGTAAAAGCTCAAGAAGCTAAAAAAGCCATTCAAGCGTTATAACAAGTTTGATCAATTAATTGAACTAAATTGACGAATCCCTGCAAGCCCATAAGCATGATGTTTTTGGGCTTGTTCTAAATCTTCAGGTGCTACGCCACCTAAAGCAAAAACTGGAATATCACTCTTCTGAGCTAATGCAGCAAAATCATTCCAACCCAATACTTTTACATTTGGATGTGTTTCAGTCGCTTTCACAGGACTCAAAAATACGGCATCACAACCTATATGCTGTGCATGTTGTAATGAAACAGCATCATGACAGGCTGCAATAAAACGTTTACCAACAATCAATTCACCTTTTTTAAGTGCCATTAATTGTGATTGTTTAAGATGAATTGTCTTCACTCTAGACTGTAGAACCATGTTCATATTTTGATAAATATCAGTATTTATTATAATTTTTTGTAATTTCTCATCAGTTAAAACCTCTAACTGCTGTTCAATCTGTTCAATTTCAGCTGTTTGGATGCGCCAATACATTTGAAAGTTATGATGTGGTAATGCATCAATTTGATCACTGATCTTAATCAAATGAGACCAGATTAAGCGTTCCAGAATTACAACATTTGCCTTCGGAAAGTTTAAACTCGCTAGTTGATCGCGTTGATACCAAGTCCAAGGTTGATGAATTTGATTGAGCATTTCCTCAGGTACGTGTGCATGAAAAAGATGTAAATTAACAATAACATCTTCATATTCATGACGAATAATATCAAACGGATGCCACTCTTTTAAACCAATGCCTACTTCCTCATAAATCTCTCTACGACAAGCTTGTTCAGGTGATTCCCCTAATTCGACTTTTCCACCAGGAAATTCATGTTTATTACCTTGATGTTGATCTGCTTGTCGCCAACCCACTAACACTTTAGATTTATGCAGTAAAATTGCAATCGCAACATCAACTATAGCTTTTGCCATAACAGTCTAATATCTCTATTTTTTCACAATAATTTTAATGAATTTAACAACGATTTCACATGCTAAAAACATCAATAATCAATGATTTTGTAAATTCTTGAAATTTACGTTGACAGGTCTATTCGATAATGATTATCATTTAAATCATTAAAAAACACACCACGGAGCATAACAAATGAACGCACCATTTAACCTATTTACACGTAGCACAGATGCAGCTCAATCATTGCCAATGTTGCATTCCAATAATCTTTTTGCCTTAGGTCGGGAAATACGCATAATGCATGCGGGTGAAGAATACCGCTTGCGTTTAACGCGTAATAATCGTCTGATTTTAACGAAGTAATATAATAACAACCGCATAATAATAAACGTGGAAATAGCAGTATGTCAGCGCGTACTGCTTTTTTTGTTTGATCAAACAAGTGGGACCACCTCTTTAAAACAAATGAAGATGAGGTGAATCTGAAGATCAATAATTTGCTTAACTTAAAGGAACAACACGCAATACCTCTTCTAACGTGGTTGCACCTTCAATGACTTTGCGTGCACCTGCAATCCGCAGTGGCTCAACACCTTCTTTCTTGGATTGTGCTTTCAGATCATTCAGTGTGCCATGAGCACTAATAATAGACTTCAACTCTAAACTTACTGGCATAAATTCATAAATACCTACACGGCCTTTATAACCTGTATGGCGACATGCTTCACATCCAACTGCTTTATACATCGTCGTTGGCATATCCATCATATAATCAAAAGTAAGATGCTCCCACTCTTGTTCATTAATTGCCGTTTCTTGCTTACAAAGTGGGCAGAGTCGGCGCACCAAACGTTGTGCTAGAACACCTAAAATCGTTGCTGCAGTTAAGAATGGTTGTACGCCTAAATCATGCAAACGGGTCAGACTTGAAGGTGCATCATTAGTATGCAAAGTCGAAAGAACCAAATGTCCTGTTAAGGCTGCTTGAATCGCCATATTTGCGGTGTCATGATCACGAATCTCCCCCACCATGATAATGTCAGGATCTTGACGCATCAGTGCGCGAACACCATCGGCGAAACCAAGTTCGATATTTGGATTCACCTGCATCTGGTTAAAACTTGGTTCCAACATTTCAATCGGATCTTCAATGGTACAGACATTCACTTGTTCAGTTGCTAATTGCTTTAAAGACGAATATAGCGTTGTGGTTTTACCTGAACCTGTTGGCCCCGTCACCAAGATAATACCGTGGCTATGCTGTGTCAGTTGCTGCCAACTGTGTAATAAATGCCCTTCAAATCCTAATTGCTGAAAACTACGCACTAATACTTCAGGATCAAAAATACGCATGACCAACTTTTCACCAAAAGCAGTTGGCAACGTAGAAAGACGTAATTCCGTTTCTTGACCTTTCGGTGTACGTGTTTTTAAACGTCCATCTTGAGGCTTACGCTTTTCCGCAACATTCATACGACCTAAGATTTTAATACGGGAAATCACTGCTGTAAGCGTATTGGCTGGCATGTTATAAATAGTATGTAACACACCATCGATACGGAAACGTACCTTGCCTTTGTCTTTGCGAGGCTCCAAATGAATATCACTTGCACCCTGCTCAAAAGCAAATTGCAATACCCAATCAACCAGTTTCACAATATGCTGGTCATTGGCATCAGGGTTTTGTGTATCGCCTAATTGCAGTAAAGCTTCGACCCCCTTATTGTCACGGTCAAAAGCACTTGTGCCTTGAGAAGAGCTCACCGCTCGACTAACTTGATAATATTCAATCAAATAACGTTGTAGCTGTTCTGGATTTAATAGTACAGCTTCAACTTTTTTTGGGCTCAAACTTCTTTCTAAATTATTTTTCCATTCCATCATAAATGGCTGATCTGTACCGATTAAAATACGATCAGAGTGAACTTCTACTGCCAAAATATGATTTCGAGCGGCAAACTCTTGAGACATAACACTGGTTAATGCCGTCACATCAGCCTTTAGAGGATCAATGACAAACAAAGGAACATGCGATTTTTCAGCTAACCATAGACATAGACGATTGAGTGTTAAAATGGTTTCTGGATTTAATTGATCTTTCAGATTAAATTTTGCAACCCACTGTAAAGGATGCCACTTCAATTCATCTTTTTGACGATGTGTTGTTTGTACTAATAATTTATCCCGTTCAGTGATTCGTCCATCTTTTTGTAATTGTTCTAAGCACCAAAAAATATCGATTTGAAAATTAAACGTCATTGTTATACCCCAAGTTATTTCTATAATATAACAGAGATTTATTGAAATCTCCCAGATCATTTCATGACTCAAGAATGATTAAATGCACTTTAAAAAACATATAGATAACTTAGCCATAAAAGTAAAAAGGGTTAAGATAGAGCGATGCATTTATGCAATTTTAAAGTATATAAATTCAACTCAATTTTGCCTAAACAATAACGATGATCCTCTAAGCGAAAGGATATGACATGACTGATTTACTTGATTTATCAATACAAAATACGGCTTTAAGTCAGTTAATCATGATCTTTGCTGTATCGCTCGGTTGTGGATTATTGATCGGTTTAGAACGAGAACAAAGCAAAGCTAAACATAAGACCAAAACCTTTGCTGGTTTTAGAACCTTTGCAATTAGCTCTCTTTTAGGAACACTGTGCTTTTTATTTAATTTAGAAATAGGAATTACGGGGGCAATTTTAATTGGTGCTATAAGTATTGCATCACTTAAAAATCAACCCGATGATCCTGGTGTGACTACTGAACTTGCACTCATAATGACCTATTTCATTGGTGCTGTTTGCATATGGAATATCAATTTAGCTGCTGGGCTTGCAGTGACGCTGACCATTCTACTTTTTGCGAAACAATCACTTCACGGGCTCGCAAACCAGTGGATTAATGAAAGTGAATTAAGGGATGGCGTGCTACTACTGGCTTTAATTCTGATTGCACTGCCCTTAGTACCTAACCAAGCTTTTTGGGGACCTGTATTAAATCCCTATACAATTTTGAAATTATTAAGCCTCATACTATTTGTACAAGCATTAGCACATTTTGCCAAAAGACTTCTATCATCAAAAAATGCAATCGTCTTTTCTGCTTTGGCATCTGGTTTTGTCTCAAGCACAGCAACTATCGCAAATCTGGGTATGGAAGTTCGTAACAACGGTGCGAACCCTCATGTAAATGCTGGTGCTGCCTTGATGTCCTGCGTATCTACGCTTATTCAAATGCTCATTATTGTTGCAAGCATTAGCTTGGCTTGGTTCAAAATCATATTTTTGCCAACTATCATTTCAACCATCGTTCTATCTATTTGGGCTTTATATTTGATGCGGACATCTATTGGCGATGGTGAAACAATCGTAACCAATGATAGCAGCCGCATGTTCAGCTTCAAAAATGCCATCATTATTACTTTTGCCTTATCAGCAATTCAAGCCGCGGTATATGCTCTCAACCTTTGGCTTGGTAGTTCAGGTCTGATTTTAGGTACATTAATCGCATCTCTTTTTGAAATACATGCGGCAATTGCTGCAATCGTTGTCCAAGCAGAGCCTGATACCGTTCAGGCAACAACACTTATGATTGCATTAATGATAGGACTTGCTGCTCATGCTTTAGCGAAAAGTATCAACGCTGCGCTAACAGGAGGATATAAATTTGCTCTTGCTTTTATTCCAGCCCAAATCATACATATGACTGTGTTAATTATCATGTTCTGGATGCAGCAACACTAATATCAATGCTAATTGAGAGTTTCAAGCTTTAATATGTTGATCTTTTCATCGTCAACATTAAAACTCACATCGAACGTGGAAAACTTCATTTTATAAATTCGACTCGCATCATCATGATAAGCAGGCCGTGGATCTAAAGATAGAACTTGTTCTAACTCATCAAAGATTTTCGGCTGAGTGTGATTTTCTTGAATTAACTTCTGCTTAATTGATTGTGCTAATTCGCTCCATAGAACACACTTTCGAATCGGCTCGTCTTGTGCATAGCCACTGACTGAATCCATCACTGCATCTGAATAATGGATATAAGGTTTAATATCCAAAATTGGAGTTTTATTGAGTAAATCACTTCCCATCACATACATTCGAACACTCTTAGCACATTTTTCAACACGTAAAAAGCGAACGACCGACAGACCTATAGGAGATGGACGATACATACTCCTCGTTGCAAATACTCCAATTTTTTGATTACCACCTAATCTAGGTGGACGTACTTGTGGACGAAATTTAGACATTTGATTCAAGGAGTTATCAGTATTTTTATTATCATGGAATTGCCACAATAACCATAAATGACTGAAGTCTTCAATTCCCTCAAATGCCGAAAGATCATTATAAGGTTCTGACAACTCTATATAGGACTCCACCTGCACCAAATTTGGCTGTCTTGGAATACCAAATTTCTCCTGATAAGGAGAATGCATATAACCGATGATCGGCATGACCACAGAATTGCTCATCACTTTTTCTTATAAACACAATTAAATATATTCAGTTTATAGAGAATGATTTTAGATTAGAATAGCAATCTGTTTCTTTTAACTGTGATCGAGACCTTTAATGGCTGCTTTTAACGTTGAACGCATTACTCATGTTCACCACTGGAATGACACGCTTTTCAGTTTTAAAACCACGCGCGATACAAGCTTACGTTTTAAAAATGGTCAGTTTGTGATGATCGGACTTGAAGTGAATGGTAAGCCTTTAATGCGTGCGTATTCGATTGCGAGTGCGAATTATGAAGAAGAACTCGAATTCTTCTCAATTAAAGTACAAGATGGTCCACTCACTTCTATCTTACAAAAAGTACAAGTGGGCGACGAAATCCTTATTTCTAAAAAACCTACAGGTACTCTTGTACATGATGATTTATTGCCAGGTAAAAACCTATATCTGTTATCTTCAGGTACAGGACTAGCACCATTCTTGGCTTTATTACGTGATCCTGAAACATATGAAAAATTTGAAAAAGTGATCATGGTTCACGGTACGCGTTATGTATCAGAGCTTGCATACCAAGATTTAATCTTAAATGAACTACCAAACCATGAGTTCTTTGAAGAATTGGGTATCAAAGATAAATTAATCTACTATCCAACAGTGACTCGTGAACCTTTCCACACCCAAGGTCGCGTTACAACCGCAATTGAATCTGGTCAATTATTTGAAAAAATTGGTTTGCCACGTTTCAATCGTGAAACTGACCGTGCAATGCTTTGTGGTAGCCCTGCTTTCCTAAAAGACGTGGCTGCTTTACTTGACCAACATGGTTTAGTTGAATCCCCTCGTATGGGTGTAATGGGTGATTATGTTATTGAACGTGCATTTGTTGAAAAATAAACGTCAATAACGATATAAAAGAAACCGAGGTGATCCCTCGGTTTCTTTTTATCTCTCTGTACACGACAAATTTCATAGGGCCCTTGTCCTATCAGGCTTTTTCTTTCTTAAAATTGCGAGCACTTTCTTAAATTCTTCTTTTTTTCCAAAACCAATCAAACGTAGAATAGCCATTTGAACATAGTCCAAACCGTAGCGAAATAAACTTACTGAAAGTCGTCCATGCTTCTTTATTTTTATCGCTTTTTTTTGATTATGTTGCCATTCACCCGTTAAGTAACACCAACAGAAGCTTATAGCTAACACCGCA
>ERZ650312.1180-NODE-1180-length-14904-cov-18.227961_pt1 | contig 14904 bp, 13 predicted proteins | sample MGYA00376248_ERZ650312 | MGnify/ENA primary metagenome ERZ650312 (study PRJEB26733, sample SAMN07839316) | wastewater metagenome | biome: urban; feature: wastewater treatment plant; material: waste water | place: USA: North Carolina | collected 2016-07-28 ... | reverse complement strand
GTGAATAATATTTTGGTGAATTCTAGCGTAACTTTAAAATAATCTTAACTAAAAATGTAATGAACCGCAAAAGCACCAAAAGAAATGTTTGAAAATAAGCAATTCAAAAGTAATAAAAGTCTTTTTTTTCTTTTGGAAAACTTTAAAATGGAAAAGCTTTTGTCTCTTTTGTGGTTAAAAAATTAAAATTTAGAAAAAATGAAACAGTTAAGATACCTTTTAAAAAGAGAGTTCAAGTTATTCTTTACGAATAAAACGATGCTTTCGGTGTTTTTTATAGCACCAATATTTTATGCTCTTTTGATGGGATTTACCTATGAAAAAGGAAAGGTTACCAATATTCCTGTAATTGTAGTAAATCACGATAAAACGCCGCTTTCTAATCAAGTGGTAGATATGTTAGATGATAATCAGGCGATTAAAGTTCTCAATTATGTTGATGAACCAGCCAATGTAAAAGATGAGGTGATAAAAACTGAAGCAGGAGCTGTTGTAATTATTCCCGAAAGATTTGAAGCGAATATGTTGCAAAAAAAATATCCTGAAATTAATGTTTATGTGAATACTTCTAATGTTTTGACAGCCAACTTTGCTTCAAAAGCGATTCAGTTGACTTTAGGAACTTTTTCCGCAGGTGCAGAAATGAAAGCTTTGCAGAAAAAAGGAATGAATTCTGAACAGGCAAAAGCTTCAATAGAACCTTTCAAAGCGAATTATATCACGCTTTTTAACACCACCAGTAATTACTTGATTTTTATGTGGCCAGCTTTGATGGCGGTAGTTTTGCAACAAGTGATTTTATTGGCAATGGCTGTAACTTTTTCCGAGGAATTTAAAAGAGATTCTTTCGTGAAAGATTTTGCAGGGAAACATAAATACGCCATTTTGGTAATGGCAATCAAATGTTTGCCAGTTTGGATTTTTTCTAACTTTAATATTTTAATTTTCTACTTGTGCAGTATTTATTTCAAAATTCCTGTGCCAGAAAACGTTTGGAATTTCTTTTTAATCACAGCAATTTTCGTAGTTGCGGCAACTAATTTAGGAGTTTTGGTAAGTATTTTGGTTCCAGATGCTTTGAAGGCGACACAAATTTTGATGGTAATTGCTTCACCAGCTTTTATTATCAGTGGTTTTACTTGGCCTACTTATGCGATGCCAGAATTTATAGCCAATTTCACCAAAATCATTCCTTTGACGCCGTATTTGGGAGCTTTGAAAATTATGGTTGTTCAGCACGGTTCAGATTTTTTAACCCGAAAATATTTTTGGCATTTGTTTATTTTAGGTTGGGTTTATTTTATTTTAGGTTGGATTGCTTTGAAGATAAAAATTCATTTATTATTCAAAGAATATCATATCGCAGAAAATTATGATGACCAAGAAATTGGTAATTCATAAAGTTTTCAATTTTTGATGTTTGTTTGGGGCGCTTCGGAATTTTTTTCGGAGCGCTCTTTTTTGTGTAAATTTGCTAGAAATTTTTTAGCATAATGAAAATTCTGGAAGAACTTAAGAAGCACACCAATGTTGACAAGGAAATAGAAAAATTTCTTTTGGAAGAATGTGATAGAAAAATTTATCAAAAAGGAGAACTTTTAAGCAAGCAAAGTCAATACAATAATACTCTTTTCTTCGTTGAAGAAGGACTTCTAAGAATGTTTTACTACGAAAACGGAAAAGACATTACCACCAATTTTTATTCGGAGGGAAAAATAACGGCTAATATTGATACACTTTTCAAAAAAGAACCTACAGTTTATAATATAGAAGCTCTAGAAAAATCTGAAATTGTAACGTGTAATTACCAAAAATTAGAAAATTTATGTTCCGTTTCTCTTACTGCGGCTAATTTTAGCAGGTATATTTTGGGAAATCTAATGATACAAATGTCTAAAAGAATTTCTTCTCTACAATTTATGACGGCTAAAGAAAAATATGCACAATTATTAGAAGAAAATCCTAATATTATACTTCGTGTTCCACTTGGGATGATTGCTTCTTATCTCGGTATTTCTCAGGAAACACTAAGTAGAATTAGAAGCGAAATCTAAATTTTTGACCTCAAAAATTATTTTTAACTTACATTTATGATTAAAACATTTCAGATTTACAGAAAATAAATATAACTTTAACTTCTGTAAAATATATGAAAATGCAAAATGTTTTTGATGCTAAGGAAGCACAGCAGTACATTGATAGAATTAATCAATTAACTCCTGAAACTCAAAGAAAATGGGGTAAAATGAGTGTTTCTCAAATGTTGGCTCATTGTAATGTAGCGTATTCTTTGGCTTTAGAGCCAGAAAAACACAAAAAACCAAGTTTTATTGCCAAATTTCTCTTGTCAAGATTTGTAAAACCAAAAATCACTTCTGAACACACTTATAAGCAAAATTTACCAACCAGTCCCGTTTTTATTATTTCAAACGAAAGAGATTTTGAAGAAGAAAAGAAAAAACTCATCGGAAATATTCAGCGTGTGCAACAATTAGGAAGAGAAGCTTTTGAAGGAAAAGAGCACATCAATTTCGGGAAAATAGATGCACAAGGTTGGAATAATATGTTTGCCAATCATCTCAATCATCATTTATCACAATTTGGAGTGTAATAAAGTCGGAAGTCGGAAATCGTTTAATAAACAATTACTAATTTCTAAATACCAAATACCAAATACCAAATACTAAATACCAAATACCAAATACTAAATACCAAATACTAAATACCAAATACCAAATACTAAATACCAAATATGAAAACAGTCAACATTTATCTCATATTCAACGGAAATTGTGGAGAAGCATTTCAATTTTATAAAAATGCTTTTGGTGGAGATTTTGAAATGATAGCAAAATTCGGGGAAATGCCACCACAAGAAGGACAAGAACTTTCTGAAGCAGACAAAGAAAAAATAATGCACGTAAAATTTCCGATAAGTGCAGAAACCGTTTTATATGGAAGCGATTCATTAACACCAGAACAGCAAGTTACTTTTGGAAATAACTTTTCTATTTCTATAAATGTAGATTCTAAAAACGAAGCAGATCATTTATTTGCTAAACTTTCTGACGGCGGAAACGTTACCATGCCATTGCAAGATACATTTTGGGGAGCTTATTTCGGAATGTGGACAGATCGATTTGGGGTAAACTGGATGGTGAATTATGATGACCCTGATAAAACTCAGCAACATTAGTATATTAATTTTTTGTAAATTTGATATGAATTAATTGTTAAATCTCTAAAAATATAACGCCATGCACGAGAATGTTAAAATCAGCGTAAAAGTAAATGCACCTCTAGACAAAGTTTGGAACGCAATAACTAACAAAGAGCAAATGAAAAACTGGTATTTTGATGTGCCAGACTTTGAACCAAAAATTGGCAACAATTTTAGTTTTTATGGGGGAGACGAGAACGAAGAATATCATCACTTTTGTGAAATAGTAGATTTAATTCCAAATGAAAAACTGAAATATTCTTGGACCTACCCAGAAATTTCTAAAGAAAAAACGTTAGTTAAGTGGGAATTAAAGCCAGAAAACGAAGGTACAATAGTTACTCTTACGCACAAAGGATTAGAAGCATTTGAGCATTTAGGTGAGAATTTTAAAATCCATAGTTTTAGAAAAGGCTGGGAAGATATCGTAGGGAAATCTCTAAAAGAATTTGTAGAAAATTAATTTTTTATAAAATTTTCAAAAATAAAAGCGTCATTTTTAGTAAATGGTGCTTTTTTTGTAGTTTTGACGTAAATTTTAAAAATAAATGAAAAAATCATTTTTTATAGGCTTTTTTGCGCTGCTTATTTTGGCTTCTTGTAACAAAGATGAGAAAGTTTTGAATTCTCTGAATGAATACAACACTGCAATGGAAACCAAAGGTTACCATTTTGGTGACAAAATAGATTTTCCGAAAGATGTAACTGAAAACGCTGAGAGCATAAGCATTAGTTTTGGAGACAAAGAAACCAGTGATTTGGTGATAGATCCAAAATTTTTCACTTTAGGAGATAATGCCGTAACCATTAATATTACAAGAGATGGCAAAATTCTTTCTCAGGATGCAACCATTAATGTATTTGCTAAAAATCCAGAAAAAAATCTCACCTACGAAATTGTAGCAGAATATCCGCACAATACCAGCAATTTTACCGAAGGTTTTTATCTTGAAGGCAATACCGTTTATGAAAGTGTAGGTTTAGAAAAGCAATCTAAATTATTGAAATACACCCTAGGAAGCGCTGCTCATTCTAAAGAAGTAAAACAAGCGGATGATATTTTTTCTGAAGGAATTTCTTCTGTTGGAAACAAAATTTTTCAACTAACTTATAAAAACAGAAAGATTTTTGTTTATGATAAAAATTCATTAGAATTGTTAACCGAATATCCTATGCCAAATCAAATGGTAGAAGGTTGGGGGATGACTACAGATGGCAAAAATTTAATTGCATCTGATGGTACTAAAAATATTTTTTTCTTGAATTCCTCAGATCCTTCTAAAATAAGTAAATATATTTCTGTGGCGGGAAATAAAGAGGTTTATGACCAGATCAATGAATTAGAATACCATAATGGATTTATTTACTCTAATGTTTGGCAAAAACCCATTATTCTGAAAATTGACCCTAAAACGGGTGAAGTATTAGGTAAGTTTGATTTTTCTGAAATTGTTAAAAAACATATTACCAATGAAGATGATGTCTTAAACGGAATTGCTTTCAAAGGAGAAAATATGCTGATTACAGGTAAAAATTGGGATAAAATCTACGAAGTAAAAATTAAATAGTTTTTTTGACTTCTTATAAATACAAAGCATCACTTTTCGTGATGCTTTTTTTGTTTAATATGAATGTATATGAAGAAAAAATTACTTTATTTCTATGGTTTTTACTGCGTTTTCTTCTTTTACTTTTTTAGGAATTACTATTTTTAAAATTCCATCGGTGTAGCTAGCAGCAATGTTTTCTGCATCTACCACTTGTGATGGTAAGGTAAAAGATCTGCTAAAAGCATTATAATTAAATTCTCTTCGGGTGTATTTTCCGTTTTGATTTTTTTCTTCTGTTTCAGATTTTTGTTCAGAAGAAATGGTAAGAATATTTCTGTCTAAACTAATTTTGAAATCTTCTTTTTTCATTCCTGGAACTGCCAATTCTATGTCAAAATTTTGGTCTGCTTCTTTCACGTTTACAGATGGCAAGGTGTTCCCGAAATCTGCGAAATTTTTGTCGTTCCAATTAAAAGCATCTTTTGCTAAGAAATCATCGAAAAAATTAGCAAATGCTGGTACGTTTGGGTTTCTTTTAATAAGTGTCATTTTGTGATATTTTTTTGGGTTAAACATTTAATAATTTTAATTTGTTACACCAAGAACTTCACAAAAAAAATGCCACTCAAAAAAAGCGACAAAATTTCATAACTATTTGATAATGAGCGGTAAAAATGACTTGTTTTTAATTTTTTTAATTGAAATTTATGACAAAATTTCAGATTTATGTTTCAAAATAGTCTAAATCTTTAGAAAAAGTTTCCTTTAAAGTAAAAATTGAAATCAACGCCATTGTACATAGCAGAAATAATGTAATGTAAGCCGAAGTAATAAGGTTGGTTTTTCCTGCTAAAAAATTAAAAAAGAAAGTAGTAGGAATTAATAATCCACGCACAAAATTAGGTGCAGTAGTAGCTACGGTAGCTCTTATGTTTGTCCCGAATTGCTCCGCAGCAATGGTGGCAAAAGTAGCCCAATATCCTGTGCCAATTCCTATTAAAAACGCCAAAATATTGAATTTCTGAGGCGTTATATTTTCGGAATTTAAGTAAATGGTGGCAAATGTAATGATGAGAACTTGGAAAATTAAAACTGTTTTTAATCTTGATTTTAAAATTTGAGCCAAAAGACCTGCAATTAAATCCCCAAGAGAAATCCCGATATAACAGTATAAAATTCCTTTTCCTGCGCTCAGCGTTTCTGTGGCGTGTAATTCTTTGCCAAATTCTGGAGCTAAAGTGATGAGAATTCCTACCAAAAACCAAATAGGTGCACCTACTAAAATTACTTTTAAAAATCTTAGAAATCGCTCTTTAGTATTAAAAAGCATCACAATATCACCTCTAGGAATTTCCGAATTTTGAGAATTTTTAAACATTTTTGATTCGAAAGTTCCCATTCTGAATGCTAAAAGAACCAATCCTAAAATACCACCAATAATGTAAGCGTTTCGCCAAGTGGTAATTTCAGAAATGTAAAATGCAGCAACAGCTCCCAAAACGCCTGTTGTAGCGACAATCATAGTTCCATAGCCGCGTTTTTCTTTGCTCATGGTTTCAGAAATTAAGGTAATTCCTGCGCCTAATTCGCCAGCTAAGCCAATTCCTGCAATCAGTCTAATCCAAGCGTACATATCTATTTGGTGTACAAATGCATTGGCAATATTAGATAAAGAATAGATAAGAATAGACCCGAAAAGTACTTTTACACGTCCTAATTTATCACCAATAATTCCCCAGAAAATTCCGCCAAGAAGTAAACCTGCCATTTGCATATTCAGTACATATTGTGTGTTTTTTAGCATTTCGGCTTCGCCAGAAATACCTATTTCGGTAAAACTTTTTACGCGCACAATAGAGAAAATAACCAAATCATAAATATCAACAAAATAGCCAAATGAAGCCAAAATGATGATAAAAAGTACATTTTTTTTCTGCGGAGTAGAATTCATTAATGGTAGAAAATTTTGAATGTTTATTTTTTATTTTCGATGAGGTCTTTAAAAATTCTTTTGAATTTTTGGTACATAAAAGAACTAGAAAGCAAGATAATTCCTAGAATGATAAAAGCGATAATTCTAGAAATATTATCCATTTTCCAAACATCTAGTGCATAGAGTTTTACAGCCATTAATCCAATTAAACCAAACCCAAATTTTACAAAATCAGGAATTTGTTTTCTTAATCCTAAAAATAAGAAAATGATGGCGCAAACCGTCCAAATTATAGGTAAGTAAAAGTAAATATAGCGACTCTTTAAAGGTAGAATTTCATTAAATTTTGAAGCATTTGAAATAATATAAAAATGCGAAAGCTCTATAGAAATAATGTAGGTGAAGAAAATTGCCAAAATAGTATAAGCAAATTTTAGGGTTAAATATTTTTGTTTCAGTAATTTCCAAATGATATATGCAAGCGGAATAGTATAGAGTAAATAATAGGTGTATGTTCCTGTTTTGGTGATAAAGTAGGCATTAATGTCTGGTTTTGAAATCAATAAAGTAATTAAAACAGGTATGGTGAATAATAGGAGTTCTTCTTCTTTTTCTTCCAAAATAAATCTGGAGAGTAAAAGAAGAATAAAAATGTAGAAAATGGTAAACAAAAGACCTGTAATGTATAGGAAATTGTCATCCGAATTTCTATAGAGGTACATTAATTCTAAAAGAAAAATCACATATAAATTAGCAAGTGCTAGAAATTTGAATAAGGCTTCGAATTCTATTTTTAGATTATTTTCTGCTTTGCTTTTTTTAATAAAATAGTAATTGATGCCAAACGTAACACTAATTAATAACCCCGTGAAAAAGATTGGGTTAAAAATGAAATTGAAGTGAGATATTTCGTTATATTGAGACCAAGAAGTGCATTCTGCAATTAAAATTAATGGAAGCAAAAAAAGAAATGCTCTTTTGAAGATGTCTTGTTTCGTTTTGTACCAAATAAAAAGCAGCAAAGAGCCTTCTATTGCCCAAAGTGAAGTGAAAATGTGAAGTTTGAATTGTAATGCTACTGCAATTGTAATTAAACTTAAAGTGATGCCAATGAAAATTGGATGATAAATTTTTGAGCTGTTGTTTTTTAGTTCAATAAACCAAAGAAGTGCATTAATTCCTGCAAAAATCAGTGGAAAAAGAATGATAGGTTCTAAGTTTAATTCTCTGAAAATGTAGGTGATGGCAATTAAATTAGAAATGTTAATCATTACCAAAAGTAAAATGTCTGAAGGATTCCAGTTTTTATTTTTGATGTAATTTCTAATTGCAAAAGCATAGAAAATTACATAAAATAAAGCAGCGAAATAAATCGTTTTTTGGTCTAAAGAATCAGAAATCCAAACGCTTAAGTATAAATAACTGGTGAAAAAAGAAAACCAACCGATGCTTTTCCAGTTTTTGAGATAAGAAATTGCCAGCATTGCTAAATTTAACAAAGAAATGTAGATGAAAAGAAACAGATAATTGCTATTTCCGTTGCTTACCATCAAAGGAGAAGCAAAACCGCCAATTAACGCAAAGATAATAAGCACTTCGCTGTTGTAAAAATAAGCTATAATTACTGCCAAAATGGTAATGAATACTAGAAATATAAAGGCAATATTCTGCGTAAATAGATGGTATTCTTGGAAGGCGAGTGTAACGCTGAGGTATAAAATAGCGATTCCGCCACCAGAAATAATTGAAGAAAATGTTTTGTAATTTTTTTGAATGAAATAGCCAATTGCCATAATTCCAAAACCTGTAAGCATTCCTATAATAAATCTTGTGGTTTCCCCAATCCAGTTTTTATCAATAGCATATTTTACAAAATATCCAATTCCTATTACTAAAGTGAGAATCCCAATAATAGTGAGAATATTTTGTTTTACAAAGCTCAAAACATCATCTATCCAAGTGTTTTCTTTACTTTCGGAAGTTTGATTTTGAGGTAAATTTTGTGCAATTGGTTCTTCTGTTTTTATATTTCTGAAAGTTAAATAAGGTTCAGGAATAGTTTTTTCTTCAGAAATTTCAGTTGGTGAAGTTATTTTATCTTCGCTGAGTGAATTTTCAGGATTTTTACCAAGAAGATTTCTTCTTTTTAAATCTTTGATTTCGTTTTCTAGATGGTTGATTTTCCCATTAAAATGAGAATACAAAAAGAAAATGAGAATTGCTAAAATAATATTGACCAACATCATTTCTTTGGTGTTTAATTGGTTTTAACTCTCGAGTAAATATTCTTCGTAATGACCTAAAAATTTTACCTTTACATCGATTGATTCTAGTTCTTCAATGGCATTTTTATAAAGAACACTTTCCCAATTTCCATCTACATTAATAAAGAAAAAGTAATTTCCTAATCCAGTTTTTAGGGTTCTACTTTCAATTTTGGTAAGGTTCATTTTGCGCCAAGCAAAAACAGAAAGTACCTGGTGTAATCCACCAGCGTGATCTTCTGGCATGGTAAGTATGAGCGAAGTTTTTTCTGCCGTTTTATTTTTAGAAAGTTTTAGGCTTTCATCTTTTTTAGAAATGATAATAAATTTGGTATGATTTTGTTCAAAATCTTGAATATTAGAATGAAGAACCTTCAGATTGTAAAATTTTGCAGCATATAAATTGGCAACTGCGGCATATTTTTTCTCTGGATTTTCGGCAACTCTTTTGGCAGCAGCAGCAGTAGAACCGAATTCTTGTTTAACGACTTCTTTATATTCTTTATCTAAAAAATGATAGCATTGAGCCAAAGCTTGAGGATGAGAATAAATCTTTTCAATCTCTGTATTTTCGGGATGAATCATCAAATGATGAGTGATGGGCATTACTACTTCGGCTTCTATTCTGATGCCGTCGAATTCATATAAAAAATCTAAAGTGGTAGAAACAGTTCCTTCTATAGAGTTTTCTAACGGAACCACTGCTTTGTCTATTTCGCCATTTTCTACTGCTCTGAAACAATCTAGAATAGTAGCTTTTGAGATTAATTCTTCGTTTTCAAAGGTTTGTAATGCTACAATGTGTGTGTTAGATGCTTCGCTCCCGAAATATGCTATCTTCATTTTCATAATTAAAAGTTAAAGAAAATTCCTGAAAAAAAATTCAGGAATTGATTTTTAAGAAGTAAAAGTAGGAAAAAATATGCATATAAATTGATGAGATAATTGATTTCTTTGTTTATTCTTTTTGGTTTTTTTATCTTTTTTGAAATTGGTTTTACGTTTGTTGTAGATAAATAATCTATTGCTGTTGTTTGTTTTAATTAGGTATTTTGTATTTATAAAATTTATTAGGAAAATTATTTTATTTTGAATAAAGTCTTTTAAATACAGCTTTTTTTTATACTTTTAACACAGATTTTTAAATAATGATAAGAATGAATAAATTTTGTTTACTGTTGGCAGTTTGTTTTTCAGTTTTTTTCTATTCTCAGAAAAAATATGTAGTGGTCATTCACGGTGGTGCTGGCACTATTCTAAAAAAAGATATGTCATCAGAATTAGAAGAGCAGTACAGAGCTAAATTAAAAGAAGCACTTACCCAATCTTATCAAAAAATAAAAGAAGGAAAGTCTTCTCTGGAAGCGGTGGAAGCTGCAATAGTAGTGATGGAAGATAGTCCGCTTTTTAATGCGGGTAAAGGTGCAGTTTTTACCAGTGATGGTAGAAACGAATTAGACGCATCTATTATGTATGGTAAAGATAAATCTGCTGGTGCGGTTGCTGGTCTTACAGTTGTTAAAAATCCTATAAAAGCTGCAATTGCAGTAATGCAAAAATCTGAACATGTAATGATGATTGGTAAAGGTGCAGAACAATTTGCAAAAAAGGAAGGTTTAGAAATAGTAAATCCTAAATATTTTTGGACTCAGCATAGATGGGATGCCCTTCAAAAAGTTAAAAAAGCAGAACTAAAAGCCAATCAACCTAATGCAATGAACAATTCTCACTATCCTAGTTATTATTGGGTAGATAAAAAATTTGGAACTGTAGGTTGTGTAGCTTTAGATAAAGATGGTAATATTTCGGCAGGAACTTCTACTGGTGGAATGACCAATAAAAAATATGGAAGAGTAGGAGACGCTCCCATCATAGGTGCAGGTACGTATGCAGATAAAAATGTAGGGATTTCTGGAACTGGTTGGGGAGAATTTTACATCAGAACATCTGCTGCCAGAACAGTTGCTGCTAAGTATGAATATCAAAACAAAGATGTGAAAACCGCTACACAAGAGGTAATGTTAGAAATAGAAAAACTAGGAGGTGATGGCGGAATGATTGCTCTTGACAAAAACGGAAACGTAGCGATGACTTTTAATACCGAAGGAATGTACAGAGGAACGGTAACAGAAGATGGAGAAATTAATATTGAAATTTATAAGTAATTTTAAAATGAAGAAATATCTATTTTTTTTAGTTTTTTTAGCTTTTAATTTTACTTTTTCTCAAAATTCTAAAGGCAAACTTTTTATTATCGGTGGTGGTTCTAGACCAGATTTTTTGGTAGATAGAATGATAAAAGAAGCAGGATTGAAGTCTGGAGAAACGGTGGCTATTTTTCCTCACGCAAGCGAAGAACAAGACTCATCTTTTTACTATGCAAAACAGCAGTTTGAGAAAAGAAATCTCAAAGCTCTAGACTGTGCCTTCAAAAAAGATGAAAAACTGTCTCCGTCTAAATTAGATTCTCTTAAAACAGCTAAATTAATTTACATTGGCGGTGGTGATCAAGTGAGATTTATGGAAATCATCAATTCTAATCCCGAGGTTAAAAATTTACTTAAATCAGCTTATCAAAATGGTAAAATGATTGCAGGAACCAGTGCTGGTGCTGCGGTAATGAGTGAAGTAATGATTACAGGCAATCAATTAAAATACAAAGATTACGAAAACACTTTTGACAATATAGAAATTAAAAATGTGGAGACTAAACAAGGTCTCGGTTTTATAAAAACAGCGGTTATAGATCAGCATTTTGTAGTGAGAAGCAGGTATAATAGATTGTTGTCTTTAATTATAGAAAACCCTACCTACAAAGGGATAGGAATAGACGAAGGGACTGCTATTTTGGTGAAAAATGGATCAGCAGAAGTGGTAGGAAGAGCGCAGGTTATTGTTTTTAAAAACCCTAAGCAATCTAAAAAATTGAATGGAGATAAATTGGGCGCGAAAGGCATTACCTTAGATATCTATCTCAACGGAGAAAAATTCAAATTCTAGAATATTAAAAACTACCATTAATGTTAATTTAATATTAACAAATGGTTTGTTTTTTTATCTTTTACTGTTAAAATTTTGTTAAAAATAAAATTATTATTAATATTGAGAAAAATTAGTTTGATATGAGAAAAAATGTACTTAAGGTATCTGTTGCCTCATTATTTTTCGTAGGAATTGGCGTATATGGTCAGAAAAAAGACACTACTGCCGCCGAAAGAAAGATAGATGAAGTAATAGTTGTAGGTTATGGTAAATCTACTAAAGCAAAACTTACTGATAATGTTGCAAAAATCAGTTCAGAATCTATCAAAGAAATTCCTAATGCCAATTTCCAAAATGCAATTGTAGGAAAGGCAGCTGGTGTAAGGGTAAACCAAACCAATGGGAAATTAGAATCTGGTTTTAATATCAATGTACGTGGTTCTGCCAGTATAAGTGCTGGTACTAGCCCATTGTATGTAATAGATGGCATCCCGATGATTAATTCTGATGAATCTACCAACGGAGCGCCTGTAAACCCTTTGGTTACCCTTAGTGCCACCGAAATAGAATCTATAGAAATTCTGAAAGATGCTTCTTCTGCCGCAATTTACGGTTCTAGAGGTAGTAATGGTGTGATTTTAATTACTACAAAAACTGGTAAAAAAGGAAAACCAAAACTAAGCTTAAATTTATCTCAAGGTTTTAGTTCACCGACTAATAAAGTGAAATTTTTGAATGCTAAGCAATATGTAGAATTGTTTTTAGAAGCCGGTAGAAATGTAGGAAGAGAGAATTCTGTGATTACAAGATTAAACAGATATTCTAACAATACAGATTGGAGAAACGGTACTTTAGATACCGATTGGCAAGATTATATTTTTCAAAAAGGTTCTGTAAGAGATGCAGATTTCACCGTTTCTGGAGGAGATGATAAGTATAATTATATGTTTACTGCATCTAATAATGATACGAAGGGTATTATTAGAAAGAATGATTTGGATAGGAATACTGCAAGGTTAAACGTAAGTGCTAATCCAACTGAAAAATTAAAATTAGGATTAAACTTAGGTTTTTCTAGAACCAGTATAGATAGGGTTGCTAATGATAATCAGTTTACTACTCCTATGCAAGCGATAGCTTTAGCTCCTATTTCACCTGCATTTGTAGATGGAGAACCTTTTGATGGAACGACCTATGCCAATTTTTTGTTAGAAGATAAATACGCTAATTACAATACTCTAATTAAGAGAATTACAGGTAAAATTTTTGGTGAGTATAAAATTCTTAAAAATTTAACCTTTAATTCTGATTTTGGCTACGATTATTACAATCAAAAAGAGAAAGAATTTAGAGGAAAGAAAACACCATTTATGTCCACCGACGGTTATGCGTATAATTCTTGGGTAGATACTGAGAATATTGTATTTTCTAACTATTTGTCTTACATTTTAAAAATAAATGCCCATAGTTTCAGTGCAGTCGCTGGTACAGAGCTTAATAAGAATAGAAGAGAATTCGGTAGTGTAACTGGGATAAAATTTCCATCTGATGATTTTCAAAATATTGATAGTGCAGGTGAAGTAAATGCAGGAAGAGGAAATGCTTCAGAATATTCTTTTTTCTCCTATTTTGGCAGAATAAATTATGATTATCAAGGCAAATACTTACTTAAAGCTTCTATACGTAAAGATGGTTCTTCTAGATTTGGTAAAGCAAACAGATATGGTGTTTTTCCAGCATTTTCTGCTGGTTGGGTAATTTCTAAAGAAGAATTTTTATCTTCTTCTAATGTCATTTCTTTGTTGAAGTTAAGAGCTAGTTGGGGTAAGACTGGTAATGCAGAAATAGGGAATTTTGCATCTAGAGATTTGTGGAATGCAACTTCTTATAAACAATTACCAGCTATAGAACCTACTCAGCCCGCAAATGCTAATTTGACTTGGGAAAAATCTACACAGGCTGATTTAGGAATAGATTTCGGATTTTTTAACAATAGAATTTCGGGAGAAATAGACTATTATAATAAAAAAACAGATGGATTATTATTTTACCAAAATATTCCATACACTTCTGGTTATTCCAATATATATAGAAACACAGGTAATTTAGATAATCATGGAATTGAAATAGTCCTTAATACCCAAAACATTAAGACTGATAACTTATCATGGGATACTAATTTTAATGTTGCTAAAAATGAAAACAAGATTAAGGCATTACCAGATAATAATGCAGATCAATTTGTAGGTGATATTATAATTAGAAGAGTTGGTGAGAGATTAGATTCTTTTTATCTTGTAGAATATGCTGGTGTAGATCCGGCTAATGGAGATGCTCTGTTTTATAAAAATACTCTGAAAGCAGATGGCACATTAGATAAAACTACTACCAATGATTACAGTGAAGCTAAAAGCATTATTGCAGGAAGTGCCGCTCCTAAATGGATAGCTGGTATAACCAATACCATTGAATATAGAAACTTTGATTTATCATTTACATTTTATGGTGAATTTGGGGGCAAATTATACAATTCTGGAGGACAATATATGTCTACATCTGGTGGAAATGGTTATGATAATCAGACAGTAGATCAAATGAACCGTTGGCAAAATCCAGGTGATATTACTAACGTTCCTCAGGCAAGATTAGGAAAGGGAAACGGAGTACAAAATTCTACCAGATATTTAGAAAAGAATGATTTTGTGAGACTTAGAAATTTTAGTTTAGGATATTCTTTTGATAAAAATTTAATCTCTACACTTGGAGTTAATAAATTAAGAATATACGTGTCTGCAATTAATCTTCTTACTTTTACCAAATACAGCGGTTATGATCCAGAATCTAGATCAGATACCTCCAGAGGAGGAGGTGGTGCTACTTTTTATTCTGCTCCACCTGCTAAAACAGTAACTTTTGGTATCAATGTTAATTTCTAAAACTATTATAAAATGAAAA
>ERZ650312.1176-NODE-1176-length-14953-cov-5.547053_pt1 | contig 14953 bp, 13 predicted proteins | sample MGYA00376248_ERZ650312 | MGnify/ENA primary metagenome ERZ650312 (study PRJEB26733, sample SAMN07839316) | wastewater metagenome | biome: urban; feature: wastewater treatment plant; material: waste water | place: USA: North Carolina | collected 2016-07-28 ... | reverse complement strand
CTACCACGACGTGATCTCGACCACCGCCCCCCCCGAAGCCCGGCAGCGAGCAGGCCCTCACCATCGACGACCAAAGCCTGGAAACCACCCTGGCCCACTTCTGGCCCGGCGGCACCATCGAGCTGACAGACCACGAAACCTTCCGCCTCGGCGGCGACCCGCCACACCGCTACACCGTGTGGCAGATCACCCGGCAGCGCTGGCATCTGGTGGAGTGGGCCGACAACTCAGGCGCGCAGCCTCCCTACGCCCCATCGCCGGATCAGGCCCAGACATCCACCTGACGCCCACCCGACGCGTCTGAGGCCGCCGCCCCGTACGCAGCCCCGACGCGCCCGGTTTCCGGGCTGCCGGATGTGGCGGCGAGTTCCTGCCGCGCCTCGGCGGCCATCTGCGTGGCCTCGGCGGCGACGCGCAGGTCCTGGCCCGACGGGTCGGCCGGCGCGAGGGCGGCGGCGCGGATCTGCTCCGCCTTGGCGAGGGTCTCCTCGGGGGTGCGCCCCGGCGAGGTGCTGATGCCGACCTCACCGCCGATGGCGTAGCGCTGGCCGTCGGGCCCGGTCTGGTAGGTGTAGCTGGCGCCCCGGGTGACGATGCCGGCCCCCGCCGCCAGATGCGCCGCCTCGTGGGCCCGCACGACCTGGTCGCGGGCCTTGAGCTCGCTGACCACCTTGAGGTCGGCCGTGCTGAGCCCGCCCGGGGCCGCGGCCTGGGCATGGCCGGCCGCAACCGCACCACCGCCGCCGGAAGCGGCCGGGCGGGACGGGGCAGAGCTGTAGGCGAAGGTCTGGGCGGCGCCCAGCGCGGAAACCGACATGCGAAGAACCCGATCAAGCGTGGGGAGGCGGCCCCCACGCCTCCAGCTTAGACGGCGGCAGACCCCGCGTCAGCCCGCGTTCGCTCACTCACCCGCTCATTCACCGAGATACGCCGCCCGCACCTTCGGGTCGGCCAGCAGCTCGGCGCCGGAGCCGGCGAGGGTGATCCGGCCGGATTCCATCACGTAGGCCCGCTGGGAGAACTCCAGCGCCAGGTTGGCGTTCTGCTCGACGAGGAGGATGGTCACGCCTTCGGCGGCCACCGAGCGGATCACCTCGAAGATCTTCTCGACCACCAGCGGGGCGAGGCCCATCGAGGGCTCGTCGAGCAGCAGGAGGCGCGGCCGCGACAGCAGCGCGCGGCCGATGGCGACCATCTGCTGCTCGCCCCCCGACAGGGTGCCGGCCACCTGCTGCAGGCGCTCCTTGACCCGCGGCAGCATGGTGAACACCCGCTCCAGGTCGGCCTCGATGGCGTCGTGGTCGCGCCGGCAGTAGGCGCCCATGCGCAGGTTCTCCTCGACGGTGAGGCGGGTGAAGATGCCCCGCCCTTCCGGCACCAGCGCCAGGCCGCGGCGCAGGCGCAGGTGGGCGGGCAGCTTTTCGATGCCCTTGCCCTCGTAGAGCAGCTCGCCGCCGGCGGTGCCGAGGGTGCCGGCGATGGCGTTGAGGGTGGTGGTCTTGCCGGCGCCGTTGGCGCCGATCAGCGAGACGAGTTCGCCGTGGGCGAGTTCGAGGCTGATGCCCTTCACCGCCTCGATGGCGCCGTAGGCGACCCGCAGGTCGCGCAGCTGGAGCAGCGGGGTGGCGCTCATGACTTGGCTCCCGCGGTGGCGTGGCCGCCCAGGTAGGCGGAGATCACGGCGTCGTTGCGCTGCACCTCGGCGGGCACATCCTCGGCGATCTTGCGGCCGAAGTCGAGCACCGCCAGACGGTCGCACAGGCCCATCACCAGCTTCACGTCGTGCTCGATGAGCAGCACCGTGACGCCGTCGTGGCGGATGGTCTGGACCAGCTCGCGCAGGCGCGCGGTCTCGGTGGCATTCATGCCGGCGGCGGGCTCGTCGAGGGCCAGCAGCTGGGGCTCGGTGGCCAGCGCGCGGGCGATCTCGAGGCGGCGCTGGTCGCCGTAGGAGAGGTTCTTCGAGACGGTGTCGGCGAAGCGCTCGATGCCCACGTAGCGGAGCAGCTCGTAGGCGCGCTCGGTGATCAGGCGCTCCTCCTCCTTGGCGTGCTTCGTCTGCAGCAGGATGGACAAGGGGTTGGCGCGGGAGCGGATGTGATGGCCGGCCATCACGTTCTCGAGGGCGGTCATGTCGCGGAACAGGCGGATGTTCTGGAAGGTGCGGGCGATGCCGGCCTCGACCACCTTATGGGGCTTGCCGAGGGGCAGCTCGCTGCCGTTGAAGACCAGCTCGCCCTCCTCGGGCACGTAGGCGCCGGTGAGCACGTTGAAGAAGGTGGTCTTGCCGGCGCCGTTGGGGCCGATCAGGCCATACACCTCGCCCTTGCGGATGGTCAGCGACACATCCGACAGCGCGGTGAGGCCGCCGAAACGCTTGGTGATGCCGCGGGCTTCGAGGAGGGTGATCACTTGGCCACCTCCTTGCCCACCACCAGCTCGGGCCGCGAGTAGCGGCTGTAGGCCGGGATCAGGCCGGCCGGGCGCAGCAGCATCATGAAGATCATCGCCAGCGACAGCAGCAGCATGCGCAGCACCTCGGGGTCGAGCAGCACCTGGCCGAACACCGCCTGCTGCAGCGGCACCGCCACGTGGCGCAGCACCTCGGGCAGCGCGGTGAGGGCCAGCGCGCCGACGATGACGCCGGCCAGGTTGCCCATGCCGCCGAAGACGATCATCGTGAGCACCGCGATGGACTCCATCAGCGAGAAGCTCTCGGGCGACACGAAGCCCTGGAAGGCCGCGAACAGCCCGCCCGCCACCCCGCCGAAGGTGGCCCCCAGCGAGAAGGCCAGCAGCTTCATGTTGCGGGTGTTGATGCCGATCGCCTTGGCGGCCAGCTCGTCGTCGCGGATCGCCGCCCAGGCGCGGCCGACCCGCGACACCTGCAGGCGCTGCACGAGCAGCACCGACAGCGCCACGCAGGCCAGGAACACGTAGTAGTACAGGAACAGCGAGTTGATGGTGATCTCGTCGCCCACCTTGAGGGGCTTCGAGATGTCCCAGCCGAACAGCACCAGCGGGTCGATCATGTTGATGCCCTGGGGCCCGTTGGTGATGTTGATCGGGTGGTTCAGGTTGTTCATGAAGATCCGCACGATCTCGCCGAAGCCCAGCGTGACGATGGCGAGGTAGTCACCGCGCAGCCGCAGCGTGGGCAGGCCGAGGATGATGCCGGCCAGCGCCGCGAAGGCCGCCCCCAGCGGCAGCACCAGCCAGAACGGCAGGTGCAGCTCGAAGTGCGGCGAGGCCAGGAAGGCGAAGGTGTAGGCGCCCACCGCGTAGAAGGCGATGTAGCCGAGGTCGAGCAGGCCGGCGAAGCCGACCACCAGGTTGAGGCCGATCGCGAGCATCACGTAGAGCATCGCGAAGTCGAGGATGCGCACCCAGGTCTTGCCGAACAGCATGGCGATCAGCGGCGCGCCGACGGCGAGCAGGAGCACCACCCCGCGGGCCGCCGCCGGGTTGCGCTTGCCGAGCCAGGGGATGGCGAGGGCGAGTTCATTCATGGTTGAAGAATTCCTCAAAGACAACGTCTTCAGTAGTCGAAGCTGAGATAACCGGGACTTCCGCCGGGCCGCCCCAAGGGAGTCCCGCGCCCCCTCGGGGGGGTAAGGCAGGGAATTCGCAGCGCACTGCGCTGCGCCTGCCGAACGGGCCAGCCGTGCAAAGCCGGCCCTCCGCGAACGCAGTGAGCGTGGGGGTCGTCACCTCAAGCCCGGTCCGCCACCCGCTCGCCCAGCAGCCCGGTGGGCCGGAAGATGAGCACGATGCCGAGGATGATGAAGGCGAAGATGTCCTGGTAGCTGGAGTTGAGGAAGCCGAAGCTGAGGTCCTCGATGTAGCCGGCGCCGATGGATTCGACGAGGCCGAGCACCAGCCCGCCGAGCATCGCCCCGCCCAGGTTGCCGATGCCGCCCAGCACCGCCGCGGTGAAGGCCTTGAGGCCGGGGATGAAGCCCATCGCGTAGTGGGCGGTGCCGTAGTTGGACGAGAACATCACGCCGGCCACCGCCGCCAGCGCCGAGCCGATGATGAAGGTCGCGGCGATGATCTTGTTGGTGTCGACGCCCATCAGGCTGGCCACCTTGTGGTTCTCGGCGGTGGCGCGCATCGCGCGGCCGAGGCGGGTCTTGTTGACCAGCAGCACCAGGGCCACCATCAGCGTGGCCGACACGGCCAGGATCGAGATCTGCACCGGGGTGATGAAGACTCCGGCGATGGGCTCGAGGGGCTCGGTGGACACCAGCTGAGGGAAGGAGTGGTAGTTGCGCCCCCAGATGATCATGGCGACGGTCTGCAGCAAAAAGGACACGCCGATGGCGGTGATCAGCGGGGCCAGCCGCGGCGCGTTGCGCAGGCGGCGGTAGGCGGTGCGTTCGATGGTGTAGCCGAGGAGCATGCACACCACCACCGACACCGACAGGCCGGCGAGCAGGGTGGGCACCAGCCCGAGCTCGGGGGCGTAAATCTGGAGCAGACGGATCGCCTCGAGGGCGACCAGGGCGCCGACCATCAGCACGTCGCCGTGGGCGAAGTTGATGAGGCCGAGGATGCCGTAGACCATCGTGTAGCCGAGGGCGATCAGCGCATACACGCTGCCCACGACGAGGCCGTTCACGGCTTGCTGGAGAAGGGTTTCCATGGGGAGGGGCGGGAAAGGGTGGAGGGAGGCGGGGGCAGGCCCGCCCACCCGCGGGCGCTGGCTGCCGGAGGCTGCTCCGGCTCAGGCACCGCGGGCGGCCGGCGCCGCCCCTGCACGGAAGCCAGGACTGCCTTAGTGCACCGGCTCCCACTTGCCGGCCTTGAACTGATAGACCGTCACGGCGCCATCCCGGATGTCGCCGCGGGCGTCGAAGGTGACGGTGCCGATCACGCCGGGGAAGTTCACCTTGCCGATGTGGGCGGCGTACTTGGCCGGGTCGGACGAGTTGGCGGCCTTCATGGCCTCGACGATCGCCGAGGCGGCGTCGTAGGCGTAGGGCGCGTAGATCTGCACGTCGGCGTTGAAGCGCTTCTTGAAGCGGGCGTTGAAGTCCTTGCCGCCCGGCATCTTGTCGAGGGGCAGGCCCGGCTGGGTGCAGTAGGCGTTGGGGCCGATGGCGTCGCCGGCCAGCTTGATGATCTCGCCGGTGCAGCCGCCGTCGCCGGTGATGAACTTGGCGTTGATGCCGAGCTGCTTGATCTGCTTGAGCATCGGGCCGCCCTGGGCGTCCATCCCGCTGTACACGATCACGTCCGGCGCCTTGGCCTTGATGCGGGTGAGGATGGCGAGGAAGTCGGTGGCCTTGTCGCTGGTGAACTCGCGGGTCACCACGCTGCCGCCGTTCGCCTTGACGGCCTTGTCGACCTCGTCGGCGAGGCCCTGGCCGTATGCGGTGCGGTCGTCGATCACCGCGACCTTCTTGCCCAGGGAGGTGGCCGCGAACTTGCCGATGCCCAGGCCCTGCTGCACATCGTTGGCGATGGTGCGGAAGGTGGCCTTGAAGCCCTGCTGGGTGAGCTTGGGGTTGGTGGAGGCCGGCGACACCTGCGGGATGCCGCCCTCGTTGTAGATCCGCGAGGCGGGGATCGAGGCGCCGGAGTTGAGGTGGCCGACCACGCCCTTGACGCCCGCGTCGACGAAGCGCTGGGCCACGGTGGTGGCGGTCTTCGGGTCGGCGGCGTCGTCCTCGGGCATGACCTCGAACTTCACCTTCTTGCCGCCCAGGGTCACGCCCTTGGCGTTGTAGTCCTCGAGGGCGAGGCGGACGCCGTTCTCGATGTCCTTGCCCAGGTGGGCCTGGGTGCCGGTGAGGGGCGCGGTGGCGCCGATCCTGACGACTTCCTGGGCCTGGGCGGCCGATGCACCAAGACCGAGCACGGCGAGGGCGACAAGGCTGTATTTCATGGGTTTTCCTCCTCTGGTTGGAACGGGGCAGTGCTCTCTAGCAATTCTGGCGCCACTTTGACCGGGTCGATCAGGGCCGCACCTGCCATTTGCCGGACTGGTACTGGTACAGGGCCACGCCGCCCTCGCGGATGTCGCCATTGGCGTCGAAGGCCACCGCGCCGGTGACGCCCTTGAAGCTGACCTTCTGGAGCAGCGGCAGGTAGCGGGCCGGGTCGGCCGAGTCGGCCAGCTTCATCGCCTCGAGCAGGGCACTGGCGGCGTCGTAGCTGTAGGGGGCGTAGAGTTGCACCGGAACGTTGAAGCGCTTGGTGAAGCGCTCGTTGAAGCCCTTGCCGGCGGGCATGCGGTCCATCGGGATGCCGGCCTGGGTGCAGAACACGTCGGCGTTGATCGCCGGGCCGGCGAGCTTGATCATCTCGGTGGTGCACACCCCGTCGCCGCCGAGGTACTTGGCCTCGATGCCGAGCTGCTTCATCTGGCGCAGCAGCGGCGCGCCCTGGGCGTCCATGCCGCCATAGAAGATGGCGTCGGGCTTGGTGGCCTTCAGGCGGGTGAGGATGGCCGAGAAGTCGGTGGCCTTGTCGTTGGTGAACTCGCGCCCCACCGGCGCGACGCCGAGGCGCTTGAGGTTGTCCACCAGCGCGTCGGCGAGGCCCTGGCCATAGGCCGTGCGGTCGTCGATCACCGCGATGCGCTTGGCCTTCAGGGCCTCGGTGGCAAAGCGGGCCATCGCCGCGCCCTGCTGCATGTCGTTGGCGATCACCCGGTAGGTGGTCCTGAACTTCTGCTGGGTGAGCTTGGGGCTGGTCGCCGACGGGGTGATCGACGGCACGCCGGCCTGCTCGTAGATGCGCGAGGCCGGGATCGCCGCACCGGAGGTCACGTGGCCGACCACGCCCCGGACGCCCGCGTCCACGAGGCGCTGGGCCACGGTGGTGGCGGTGCGCGGGTCGGCCTGGTCGTCCTCGGCCACCAGCTCGAAGCGCACCTTCTGCCCGCCCAGCACCACGCCCTTGGCGTTGGCGTCGTCGAGGGCCAGCTGGGCGCCGAACTGCTCGTCCTTGCCGAGGTGGGAGACCGGCCCGGTCAGCGGGCCGGCAAAACCCAGCTTGACCACCACATCGGCCATCGCGGCCGTGCTCGCCGTCATCGTCAGGCCCGCCAGGGCCACAATCAGTGCGCGCTGTTTCAAGTGCTCATCCTCCGCAAAGGGTGTTCATGCCAGAATGGGCCGGCAACCCGACCACGATTCGAACGATTGTAACCAAGCCCGGCCAGTTTGGCGGAAAACGGCCCGGCTGGGGCCCGCCCCCGGAAAGGATGAACCATGAAGAGGCTGATCTCGCTGCTTTTGGGCGCGCTGGCCATGCTCGGCCTGGCGGCCTGCGACGCGGTGAACATGAAGGACCTCAAGCCCGGCGTATCCACCGGCTACGACGTGCGCGACAAGCTCGGCAAGCCCGGCCTCGAGTGGCGCAACGACGACGGCAGCGTGACCTGGGAATACACCCGCCAGCCGGAGGGCACCGAGTGCTTCATGGCCACGATCGGGGCGGACAACATCCTGGTCAGCCTCGAGAACGTGCTGACGCCGCAGAACTTCGCCCGCGTCCAGCCCGGCTGGACCCGCGACCAGGTGCGCCGCCTGCTCGGCAAGCCGCGCTCGGTGCAGAAGTTCGCGCTGAAGAAGGAGGAGGTGTGGGACTGGCGCCTGCCCCCCGAATTCAGCGCCGACGTGTTCTTCAACATCCACTTCGACGCGGCCGGCGTGGTCACCGGCACCAGCCGGTCGACCCAGCCGCGGGGCAGCTGATGCCGTCCGGCTCAAGCAGCGCCCCGGGATGACGTAAAATAATGAACACCCCCCGGAGCCCGGGCTCCGCGCTGCCCACGGCGGCCCTGACGGTCCGCAGGAGGAATCAAGCATGGCCACCCTGCTCTGGCTTCAAACCGGCGCCTGCAGCGGCGACACGATGTCGCTGCTGTGCGCAGACAGCCCTTCGGTCGAATCGATGGTCCGCCAGGGCCAGCTCGACATCCTGTGGCACCCGTCCCTCAGCGCCACGCCGCCCGGCGGGCTGGCGGCGCTCATCGCCCGCATCGAGGCCGGCGAGCAGGCCCTCGACATCCTGTGCATCGAGGGCAGCCTGATCACCGGCCCCTTCGGCACCGGCATGTTCGACAGCTACCGCGGCCGGGCCAAGATCGACATCGTGAAGGCCCTCGCGCCCCACGCCCGCTACGTGGTGGCGGTGGGCAGCTGCTCGGCCTTCGGCGGCATCCCCGCGGCGCCGCCCAACCCCACCGACTGCACCGGCCTGCAGTTCGAGCGCGATCGCCCCGGCGGGCTGCTCGGGCCGGACTGGCGCTCGAAGGCCGGCCTGCCGGTGATCAACCTGGCCGGCTGTCCGACCCACCCCACCACCATCACCCGCAGCCTGGCCCTGCTGGCCGAGGACCAGCCCCTCGAGCTCGACGCCCTCAACCGGCCGCGGGCCTTCTACGGCTCGACGGTGCACCAGGGCTGCACCCGCAACGAATACCACGAGTACGACCTCGAGGAGACCGAGTTCGGCGGCCGCGGCTGCCAGGGCCCCGGCACCCTCGCCAACTGCAACAGCGAGCTGTGGAACCGGCGCAGCAGCAAGCCCCGCGCCGGCGTGCCCTGCTTCGGCTGCACCTCGCCCGACTTCCCCCGCGACGGCGACCTGTTCCGCACCGAAAAGCTCGGCGCGGTGCCCCTCAAGCTGCCCCTCGGCGTCTCCCGCGCCCAGTACATGGCCTACAAGAACCTCGCCCACGCCGCGGCCCCCCAGCGCGTCAAAGACCGCGACATGGAACCCTGAAAGCCCCCGAACCCACGACCATGGCCCGCACCACCCTCGACATCGACCTCAACCGCGTCGAAGGCGACCTCGAATTCCAGGTCGACCTCGACGGCAACCGGGTCGTGGACGCCCGCTGCGTCGGCACCCTGTTCCGCGGCTTCGAGCAGCTCCTGATCGGCCGCGCCCCGAAAGACGGCCTGGTGATCACGCCGCGGGTGTGCGGCATCTGCGGCACCGCCCACCTGTACACCGCCGCGCTGGCCCTCGAGCGCCTCGCCGGCCTGCCCGTCACGCCCCACGCCACGCTGGTGCGCAACCTGTGCCTGATGGCCGAGAACGTGCAGAGCGACCTGCGCCAGAGCTTCCTGTTCTTCACTCCCGACTTCGTGCACCCGCGCTACGCCGGCCAGGCCCTGTCCGCCGACATCGAGGCGGCCTTCGCGCCGCTCAAGGGCAGCGTGGTGCGCAGCGCCCTCAGCGCCAGCCGCAAGGTGGTCGAGCTGGTGGCGATCTTCGGCGGCCAGTGGCCCCACTCGTCCTACATGCTGCCCGGCGGCATCACCCGTGGCGCCACCGCCCGCGACCTCATCGACTGCCAGGACATCGTCGACCAGGTCATCGAGATCTACGAGCGCGACATCATCGGCGACAGCCTCGACAACTGGCTCGCCCTCGACGGCAGCGACGCCTTCTTCGACTGGCTGGATGCGGCCCCCCATGCGGCCAGCGCCGTCGGCCTGCTCACCCGCTTCGCCCGGGCCATCGGGCTGCAGCACATCGGCGCCGGCGCCCGCCACTTCCTCAGCGCCGGCAGCTGGCACGACCCCCTGCGCTGGCAGCCGCCCTACACCGACGCGCCCACCCTGCTCGCCGGCGGCATCTACCACGCCGATGGCGGCCGCCTCGACCCCTTCGCGCCGGAGCACATCAACGAGCACGTGCGCCACTCCTGGTACCGCCCCTACCCGGGCGGGCGGCACCCCTTCCAGGGCGAGACGGTGCCCGACTACCAGCCCGACACCGACCGCTACACCTGGGCCAAGGCCCCGCGCTACGGCGACCAGGTGGTCGAGACCGGCCCGCTGGCCGACCTGCTCACCGGCGGCGACGCCCTGATCCGCGACCTGCAGGCCCGCGAAGGCCCCAACGCCTGGCTGCGCCAGTTCGCCCGGCTGCGCCGCACCAGCCTCACCCTGCACTTCATGAAAGCCCACCTGGCCGACCTCCGCCGCGAAGTCGGCACGCCCCATTACCTCCCGCCCGCCGCCGACGCCCTCGACGAGGGCGAGGGCTACGGCTTCGTGCAGGCCGCCCGGGGCACCCTCGGCCACTGGCTGCAGGTCAGCGGCGGGCGCATCAGCCGCTACCAGATCGTCACCCCGACCTCCTGGAACGCCTCGCCCCGCGACAGCGCCGGCCGCCACGGCCACTGGGAGCAGAGCGTGATCGGCCTGGAGCTGGCCGACCCGGCCGACCCGATCGAGATCGGCCACATCGTGCGCTCCCACGACCCCTGCCTGGTGTGCACGGTGCATTTCGTCCAGCGCGGAGAACGCCACCGCTATGGGGTATGAGCGCATCCACGTGATCTGCTTCGGCAACGAGCTGCACGGCGACGACGGCTTCGGCCCCGCCGTGCACGCCCGCCTCGCCGCCGCCCCGGTGCCGGAGCACGTGCGCCTGCTCCGGGCCGACATCGCCGGGCTGGCGGCGATCGGCTGCTTCGAGGGCTGCGGGCAGGCCATCGTCGTCGACGCGCTGCGCGGCTTCGGCCCGGCCGGGTCGCTGCACGCCCTCGACCCGGCAGACTTCGCCGCCGACGCGGCCCGCGCCGAGGCCGCCGCCGGCTTCCACGGCGCCGGCCTGGGGGCACTGCTGGCGCTGCTGCCGGCGGCCCTCGACCAGTTGCCGCAGATCCGCCTGGTCGGCGTCGAGGCGGCCCGGGTGGCGCCCTTCTCGCCCGGCCTGTCGGCCAGCGTCGCGGCGCGGCTCGACGAGGCCGCCGCGCACATCCGGGAAGCCTGGCGATGACCCGCTTCGGCAACGAGATCGAGCGTCTGCAGGCGGAGGTCGAGGCCCTGCGCGAGGCCAAGGCCAGCCTGGAGCAGCAGGTCAGCACCGTCACCGAGATGATGGACACGATGGTCGCCGAGGTCACCGCCAAGTCGCGCCAGCTCGAGGAGCGCAACGCCGAGCAGACCCGCCTCAGCGCCTTCATCGGCAACGTGATGGAGACCATGGACAGCCTGCTGCTGGTGGTGGACCGCTTCGGCAACATCAGCCGCGCCAACGCTGCCTTCCAGCGCAGTCTCGGCATCGCCCCGGGGGTGCTGGTCGGGCGCTCCCCCGACAGCCTGCTGATGCCCGAGGCTCTCGCTCCGCTGCAGGCCGCCTCGCCCAGCTTCGCCCCCGGCACCGTGCTGTTCCGGACCATCCTTCAGCAGGACGGGCTCGAGCTCGAGACCTGCATGGCCAGCCGGCAACCAGGAGTCGGCTCGCGGCACTTCATGCTGCGCGCCACGCCGCTGTACAGCCCCAGCGGCAAGCTCGACGGCGCGGTGATCGTCGGCTCGGACATCACCGCCCTGCGCGCCCGCGAGCAGGCCCTCAAGGACAGCGAGCAGCGCTTCCGCGACTACTCGGCAGTGTCGTCCGACTGGTTCTGGGAGACCGACGCCGAGATGCGCTTCTCGGCCTTCGTCGGCGCGGACCGCACCGGCCGCCAGCTAATCGACGTGGTCCACGGCCGCAAGCGCGAGGATTTCGCGGCGGCCGAGGACTTCGCCGACATCGAAAAGTGGGCCGCCTACCGCCAGGCCATCGCCGAGCAGCGGGAGTTTCGCGACTTCGAATACCGGGTCGAATCCAAGGTCCTGGGGGTCAGCTGGTTCAGCGCTTCCGGCAAACCCCGCTTCGGCCCCGACGGCACCTTCCTCGGCTACCGGGGCACCACCAAGGACATCTCGGCCCGCAAGGCCATCGAGGCCGAGCTCCTCGACCACCGGGACCACCTCTCCGAGCTCGTCGCGGCCCAGACGGCCGACCTGATCCAGGCCAAGGAAGCCGCCGAGCGGGCCAACCAGCTCAAGAGCGAGTTCCTGACCAACATGTCCCACGAGTTCCGCACGCCGCTGCACGGCATCCTGTCCTACGCCAGCCTCGGGCTGACCCGCCTGGGCAAGGTGCCGGAAGACAAGATCCGCGACTACTTCGACCGCATCCACCAGAGCGGCAACCGCCTCTCCCGGCTGGTGGACGACCTGCTGTCCCTGTCCAAGCTCGAGGCCGGGCGGGTGCAGTTCGATCTCCGCCGCGCCGACCTGGCGGTGGTCGTGGAGCGGGTCCAGAACGACCTCTCCGCGGTGCTCGAGAACCGCGGCCTCAAGGTTGCCATCGACCGCCGGAGCGCCAGCACCGTCGCCGCCATCGACCCCACCCAGATCCTCCACGTGGTGCAGAACCTGCTCTCCAACGCGGTCAAGTTCTCGCCGGAGGGCAGCACCATCACCGTCAGCTACCGCGACGCGATGCTGGGCGAACACGAAGCGCTCGCCATGACCATCGGCGACGAGGGCGTGGGCATCCCGCCGGGCGAGGAGAAGCGCATCTTCGACAAGTTCGTGCAGAGCAGCGCCACCAAGACCGGCGCCGGCGGCACCGGGCTGGGGCTCGCCATCTGCCAGGAGATCGTGTTCGGCCACCGGGGCTCGATCACCGCCCGCAACCGCCCCCAGGGCGGGGCCGAATTCGAGATCCGGCTCCCGCGGGAAGTCCCGGCCAGCCCCTGAGCCGGCGGGGCCGGGCCGGGTGGCGGCCCATCGAACCCGCCACCGGCGGGCCGGGAACCATTACCATAGTGTTTTAGTCGGATTTGGACGCCACCTCCGACCCTTCCCGCCCCGCCACCATGCCGACCCTCGAGACCCTGCCCTTCGACAACGCCTTCGCGCGGCTGCCCGCCGCCTTCTACACCCGCCTGCCCCCGGAGCCGCTGCCCGAGCCCTACCTGGTCGCGGCCAGCCCGGGCGCCGCGGCGCTGATCGGCCTCGACGCCACCGAGCTGGCCCGGCCGGAGTTTCCCCAGGTGTTCGCCGGCAACCTGCTGATGCCCGGCAGCGAGCCGCTGGCGGCGGTGTATTCCGGCCACCAGTTCGGCGTGTGGGCCGGCCAGCTCGGCGACGGGCGCGCCCACCTGCTCGGCGAGATCGCCGCCGCCGGCTCCGGCTGGGAGATCCAGCTGAAGGGCGCCGGCCAGACGCCCTACTCGCGCTTCGCCGACGGCCGCGCGGTGCTGCGCTCGTCGATCCGCGAGTTCCTGTGCTCCGAGGCGATGGCCGCCCTCGGCGTGCCCACCACCCGCGCCCTGTGCGTGGTCGGCTCCAACGCCCCGGTGCGCCGCGAGACCGTCGAGACCGCCGCCGTCGTCACCCGCCTCGCCCCCAGCTTCATCCGCTTCGGCTCCTTCGAGCACTGGGCCGCCCGCAACAAGGCCGCCGAGCTGCGCCAGCTGGCCGACTACGTGATCGACCGCTTCCGCCCCGCCTGCCGCGAGGCCGCCAACCCCTACGACGCCCTGCTGCGCGACGTGGGCCGGCGCACCGGCGAGCTCATCGCCCGCTGGCAGGCGGTCGGCTTCATGCACGGGGTGATGAACACCGACAACATGTCCATCCTCGGCCTCACGCTGGACTACGGCCCCTTCGGCTTCATGGACGCCTTCGACGCCGGCCACATCTGCAACCACTCCGACGAGCGCGGCCGCTACAGCTACCGCGCCCAGCCCCAGATCGGCCACTGGAACCTCTACGCCCTCGGCCAGGCGCTGGCCTCGCTGGTCGGCGATCCCGACACCGTGCAGGCGGCCATCGAGGAGAGCTACGTGCCGGCCTTCGAGGACAGCTTCATGGCCCATTTCGGCGCCAAGCTCGGCCTCGCCCGCCGGCTGCCCGGCGACGAGGACTTCATCGGCGAGACCTTCGGGCTGCTCCAGCGCCACCACCCCGACTTCACGCTGTTCTTCCGCCACCTCGGCCAGCTCCCGGCGCTGGCCGGCGACAGCCCCGCCGCCGACGCCCCGGTGCGGGATCTGTTCGTCGACCGCGAGGCCGCCGACGCCTGGCTCGCCCTGTGGCGTGCCCGCCTGGGCGCCGAGGGCCGGCCGGACGCCGAACGGCAGGCGGCGATGGACGCGGTCAACCCGCGCTACGTGCTGCGCAACTGGATCGCCGAAGCGGCCATCCGCGCCGCCCGGGCGGGCGACTTCAGCGAGGTGGAAGCGGTGCTCGACTGCCTGTCGCGGCCGTTCACGCTGCAGCCGGCCCACGAGCGCTTCGCCGCCCCGCCGCCGGACTGGGCCGCGGGGCTGGCGGTGAGCTGCTCCAGCTGAGGCCGGGCCTCAGCGCCGGGGCGCCAGCCAGTCGAGCAGGACCTCGAAGAGGCGGTCGGGATCGATGGGCTTGGCGATGTGGTCGTTCATGCCGGCGGCCAGGCAGGCCGCGCGGTCTTCGCTGAAGGCGTTGGCGGTCATCGCCACGATGGGCACCACGGCCCCGTCCGGCAGGCGCCGGATCGCCCGTGTCGCGTCGAGGCCGTTGAGCACCGGCAGCTGCATGTCCATCAGGATCAGGTCGTAGCGGCCGGCCGGCACCATCTCGACGGCCTGCTGCCCGTCCTCGGCCATGTCCACCGCCAGGCCGGCGGCTTCGAGCAGGCCCCCGGCGACCAGGCGGTTGAGGGGCTCGTCCTCCACCACCAGAATGCGCGCGCCGGCATGTTCGCCACGCAGGCGGGCCTCGGCGGAGAGCCCGGCTGCGGGGACGGGCGCGGCGGCGACGCCTTTTCCGAGGCACACCGTGAACCAGAAGGTGCTGCCCAGCCCGGGCGTACTGGTGACACCCACCTCGCCGCCCATCATCGCCACCAGCCGCTTGCTGATCGCCAGCCCCAGGCCCGTCCCGCCGAAGCGGCGGGTCATCGAGGCGTCCGCCTGCTCGAAGGCGGTGAACAGGCGCTTCTGGTCGTCGGCGGCGATGCCGACCCCGGTGTCCTCGATCTCGAAGCGCAGCCGCACGCGCTCCCCTTCCGTCTCCAGCCGCCGCCCGCGCACCACGACACTGCCGTGGGGGGTGAACTTGACCGCGTTGCCGGTGAGGTTGATCAGGACCTGCCCCAGGCGCAGGGGGTCGCCACGCAGCGCCAGGCGGTCGAGCCCGTCGGGCAGGTCGATGCGCAG
>ERZ650312.1173-NODE-1173-length-14959-cov-23.976718_pt1 | contig 14959 bp, 17 predicted proteins | sample MGYA00376248_ERZ650312 | MGnify/ENA primary metagenome ERZ650312 (study PRJEB26733, sample SAMN07839316) | wastewater metagenome | biome: urban; feature: wastewater treatment plant; material: waste water | place: USA: North Carolina | collected 2016-07-28 ... | reverse complement strand
TGGACTTCTTTTGGACATAATAAAACTCCCCTTATAGTTTCTAGTGAAAATTTTTGTTTTTTCACTGTCCACTATAAGGGGAGTATATCATACGCATGTTTTACTAGGGATTTTTTATAGACATTTGAATGAATACTCTTCGAAAATCAAAATTATCTTTTATCAAGAGCCTTAATGAGTGAAAAGCTCCAGCGGAGCTTTTCAACCTATTACCTTGAAACAAGAAAGTAATAGAGCTCTGTCTTCTGCTCAATGACGAGAACACAATTCTCTATATTTTCCAGCCTTCAACTGTTTCCCAGATAGTTGAAGCTAGACTACTTTTGATTTTCATTGAGTATAACTTTGATGCATCGTTACTTTCGGCCTGCACCTCAGTTCCTTGTTTGAAAGCTAATTTATTCAACTATGCTATTTAAAATACAGGAGTCTCAGTCCATTCAAAATCACAAGAATTGTGGAGCCTTCATGACCAACTACTCCGAGTGGGAGATTAATTGATTGGAAGAGGTTAGAGATGATGAGAACTGCGATGACTGAGAGGGCAAAAATGATATTTTGTTTGATAATTCCACGCATTTTTTTAGATAGGCGGATAGAATACGGAATCCGAGTCAAGTCTTCCATGAGAACAATATCCGCTGATTCCATCGCAATATCTGTACCGCTTCCCATAGCGTAGCTGACATTAGCTTGAGCAAGAGCTGGGGCATCGTTAATCCCATCTCCAACCATACCAACGGAAGCAAACTCTTTTTGCAACTCTTGGATGATTGAGGCCTTATCGGTTGGTAGGCAATTGGCAATGACGCGTTCGATACCGACTTGACTAGCTACATATCGGGCTGTCTTTTCTTGGTCCCCAGTTAGGAGTATAGGCGTTACTCCCATGTCCTTCAATTGACTGATCAGGGTTTTAGTCTCTGGTTTTACACGATCCGCAATGAAAAAGATAGCCATTAGTTGATCGTTTTGGCTGACATAGACCAACGTTTTACCCGTGCCTTCTGCTTGATCAATGTGTGTAATCAAGTCAGTAGAAAGTGGTTTGACCAGCGTTTCTACCACAAAGCCAGATTTACCGATTTTCCAGCGATTTCCCTCGTACTCGGCTTCCAAACCTTTACCAGTTAGGTCTTTAAGGTTTTGGAGGACAATAGAAGAGCTGTCAACGGTATAATTCTGAAGAGCTTGAGCGATAGGATGGCTAGATTGTTTTTCAACTGCTTGAACAATTTCATTGATTAGGTTTTCATCGCCAAGATAGGTTGCCCCGACAACTTCTGGTTTCCCAATGGTTAATGTACCTGTTTTATCGAAAACAATGGCTTCTAAATTGGCGATGTTATCCGCAATATCACCGCCTTTGATAATCATGCCCTTGCGCGCCGCACGGCTTATGGCAGAAAGTGTCGCAGGTGAAGAGCTAGCGACCAGTGCACATGGGGATGCAATGGTTAACAGAATCATACCACGATAGAAGGAATTCAACCAGTCCCATCCTAATGCAAAGTGTACAAAGAGAATAAAAATGGGAACTGCAACAAGTACAACTTTGACATAGGTATCTTCCATATTTTCAATGAAGGTAGCCGTTTTAGACTTTGATTCCTGTGCATTTTCAACCATCTGAACAATTTTGTCAAACAAAGCATCACCTTTTTCAGCTGTAACTTGAACGGTAACAGTTGGACCTTGGTTAATGGTTCCGCCGATAACTGTGGCGCCCATCAATTTTTCAGCAGGCAAAGGCTCACCAGTGATCATTGACTCATCAAAAATAGATTGATTGCTCATCAACCGTCCGTCCAAGGGAACAGTGTCCCCTTTACGAACCTGTAAGAAATCACCGATGTGAATATCTGCAGTTTCTAAAACTGTAATGTCCCCATTTTCTTCGATTTTACGAGCTGTGGGTGGTGTCATGTTCATCAGTGAAGCGATGGCATTTCTACTTTTTTCCATCGCCAATTCTTCCAAAGTATTTGAAAGAGAGAAGATAAAGATGAGAAGTGCTCCCTCCATCCAGTAACCAATAATACCAGATCCAATAGCAGCTAAAATCATCAGAACATCAACTGATAAATGTTTATCAAAAATAAGTTCAGAAAGACCATCTTTGGCGGACAGATACCCACCGATTAGAAAAGCTAGAATGAATGCTGGTGCAGCAAATGGTTCTAGATCAATCTGAAGTAACAAGATACCAATCAAAATAAAGAGTAGGCAAAGACTGGTCGTTAGAATATGTATATTGTTTTTAAAAAGGGTTACTAGTTTCATAATCGTAGTTCCTTAATTAGAATAATTATTATTTATGATTTAATTATACCAGTTATAATTAAATTGTCAAGCTTAATTATAATGATTCTAAATAACAAAATTCTGATAATTCTAAGATTTTCGGCAAAGATGATTGGTGAAAACAAAAAAACAAACATCATTACAATGCTTGTCTGAATGAGAAGTGCGATTTGGTCACTTCACTATTTTTTTTTTAGCTGTTGGCATTCTGGACAAATTCCATAAATAGATAAGACTTCTTTAGTTATTTTATAGCCAGTTTGCTCATGTGCTTCTTTCTTGAGGCTAGGAATTTCCACATCCATAAAGTCCGTGATTTTTCCACATTTTTCACAAATAACATTGAGGTGTTCGTGTCCCATGAAATCATAGTAGGTGGTAGTGTCATTCGCACGTTTCAGTTCAGTAACAAAACCTTCTTCTAATAAAACCTTGAGGTTATTGTATACTGTCGCTAAGCTCATATTCGGATAGTTAGGTAAAAGATCCAAATAAATCATCTCCGCACTAGGATGATCGTCGCTTTCAATGATATAGGCAACAACAGCTTTCCTGGTTTCGGTTATTCGAATTCTTTTTTCTTTCAGATGTTGAATAACATGTTCAAAGGCGGTCTGGTGTTCTGCATTAAGATGAGAGTGTAATTCCATTCGTACCTCCTCCTCTTTTTAAGAATAATTCTAATCAAGTGAATTTCATTATAATCCTTTTTACAAGAGGTGTCAACAATGGACTCGGTTGTGGACGAAGTGAGCAATCTAATTTATTGTAATGCGCGGTTCCTGAAGTGTTACGCTTTGATGTTCAACAGAGGCACCTAGGTGTAGAGTAGCTGCTTGTTGAATAAAGTCCAGAGCTTCTCGAAATGCTTGTTCTCTACTGTCATCGAGTAGTTCAATCACCAAGAAGGCATTTTGTGTCTGATTGGTAATCATAGTGCGCTCCCCATCACGCCAATTAAAACAGCGGCAGAAGGCCCCTGCATCGTCTTTATAACAGAGTTCACCAGGAAGTGTTGGTTGGTTGCGGTCGTCTCCAATCAGATAAAATTCATCCCCGGCATCGGTGATTGTCAGCTGCAAATCTCCCACAAAACGGTCCATGTCTTCAGCTCCTACGGGGAGGGCATATCGGAGGCTGGCTGCGTTGTAAATGTCTACTAGGGGATTGACACTACGGATAGGCGTTCCGCCACTAGCTCGTTTCAGCAGTGCTTCAATACTAGAACAAGCCCCTTTCTTAGTTTTAAATGCTTGATAGGCTTTTCGATAAGTTTGAATTACTGCATTGTCGCTAAAAACTTCTTCTGTTAAATAAGACTGCGCAATAGGAATACTCTCTTGGAGTTAATCTGATTTTGATTTTCATTGAGTATTAATCTGTGATAGGACAGTTGAGTTTTTTCTGTATTGTTCATCCTACACACCTATGCTACAATCAGAACATGACAAGATATAAAGCAATTATTTCCTACGATGGGCATGATTTTTCTGGTTTTCAACGTCAGCCTCATGCTCGGACAGTTCAGGAAGAAATCGAGAAAACCTTGAAACGGTTGAACAGTGGTCACTCAGTAACAGTGCATGGTGCAGGTCGGACTGATGCAGGTGTGCATGCTTATGGCCAGGTGATACATTTTGACTTGCTGGGTGCTCGAGATGAGGAAAGGCTTCGTTTTGCCCTAGATACGCAAACTCCGGAGGATATCGATGTGGTCAAGGTGGAGCAGGTAGCGGATGATTTTCATTGTCGTTATGCCAAACATAGTAAAACTTATGAATTTCTAGTGGATATCGGTCGACCTAAAAATCCCATGATGCGGCATTATGCTACCTTTTATCCTTATGATCTGGACCTTTCTTTGATCAGAGAAGCCATCAAAGACTTAGAGGGGACACATGATTTCACTGGTTTTACAGCTTCTGGGACTTCAGTAGAAAATAAGGTGCGAACCATCACGTCTGCAACACTAGAATATGACCAGCGACGACAATTTTTGATTTTTACTTTTTCGGGCAATGGCTTTTTATATAAGCAGGTTCGAAATATGGTGGGCACCCTCCTAAAAATTGGGAATGGTCGCATGCCTGTTCACCAAATCAAGAGAATTTTGGAAGAAAAAAATCGCGATTTGGCTGGACCTACCGCTGCTGGTAATGGCTTGTATTTAAAGGAGATTATTTATGAAGACTAATTATATTTTGGCACTTTCAGGTAATGATATTTTTAGCGGTGGTGGACTCCATGCAGATTTAACAACCTATACTGTTCATAAATTGCATGGCTTTGTTGCCGTCACCTGTTTGACAGCTATGACAGAGAAGGGATTCGAAGTATTTCCTACGGATTCGACTATTTTTGCTCATCAGCTTACTAGCTTGAAGAACGTTCCGTTCTCAGCAATTAAGATTGGACTTCTTCCAAATGTTGAAATTGCAGAGCAGGCTTTGGAAGTCATTCAGGCCCACCAAGATATTCCTGTGGTGCTAGATCCTGTTTTGGTCTGCAAGGAAACGCATGATACAGAGGTTAGCCAATTACGTGACGAACTCTTGAAATTTTTCCCATATGTGACCATTATCACTCCAAACTTGGCAGAAGCTCAGCTATTGATTCAAAGAGACATTCAAACTGTCGAAGAAATGAAGCAGGCAGCGCGTGATTTGTACGAGTTAGGGGCTAAACATGTGGTGATTAAGGGTGGTAATCGTTTAGACAAAGATAAGGCAATAGATGTTTATTATGATGGGCAAACGATTGAGGTGTTGGAATCACCAATTTTGACCAGTAATAATGTCGGTGCGGGCTGTACCTTTGCTTCAAGCATTGCCAGTCAACTTTTACTTGGCAAGGATCCTTTAGAGGCTGTTCGGTTATCGAAAGAGTTTGTCTACCGGGCAATCGAGACGTCTGATGAGTATGGGGTGGTTCAATATGAGAAATAAGAAAACACAGGATGTAGTTTTGTTAGCGATTTTGACGGCGCTTAGCCTGGTTTTGGCCTTTATTCATGTGCCAACTCCAACAGGTTTTGTTACGCTATTGGATGTAGGTATTTTCTTTACAGCCTTTTATTTGGGCAAGAAAGAAGGGGCGATTGTTGGAGGTTTGTCAGGTCTCCTGATTGATTTTCTGTTAGGTTATCCACAGTGGGCTTTCTTTAGTCTAGTTTTTCACGGCGCACAAGGTTATTTTGCTGGTTGGACAGGTAAGAAACAGCTGATTGGTCTTGTTTTGGCGACTGTATCCATGGTTGGCGGCTATTTTGTAGCATCTAGTTTAATGTATAATGTTGCAGATGCTGTAACGGGTCTTGTAGCAAATATCTTGCAAAATGTAGTAGGTCTTGTTCTGGGATATTTACTAGCTCAGGCGGCAGAAAGAATTGGTGCAGTAAATCATGTCTTTAAACGAAATTAAACAACAAACCCAGCAAATTGTCGAGGAAGTCTTAGAACTCAGCAATCTTCAAAAAGGACAGATTTTCGTATTGGGTCTGTCCTCTAGTGAAGTAATCGGTGGACATATCGGCAAAAACTCCAGTCTGGAAGTCGGTGAGGTGATTGTTGAAACGATTTTGGATATTCTGGAGCCAAAGGGTATGTATTTAGCAGTCCAAGGTTGTGAACACCTCAATCGTGCCTTAGTCGTGGAGAGAGAATTAGCAATTCAGAAAGACTTGGAAATAGTAAATGTCTTGCCTAGTCTTCATGCAGGTGGTTCTGGACAGCTGGCAGCTTTCAAGTATATGAAAGATCCAGTCGAAGTGGAATTTATTACTGCTCAGGCAGGCGTGGATATCGGTGATACGGCTATCGGCATGCATATCAAACATGTGCAGGTTCCAGTTAGACCAATACTTCGGGAAATTGGGCAGGCCCATGTTACGGCGCTTGCTAGCCGACCAAAATTGATTGGTGGAGCTCGTGCAGCGTATGTAGAGGATAAAATACGGAAAAATTAATCACAGCCAGAAGGTTGTGATTTTTTAAATAAATTTTTTTCGAATGAGACACTCTTATGTTAATCTTGTTCCTGTAGTTGATACATGGACAGAGAGGAAAATCTTATGATGGATACCAAATTTTCTGTTGCCCTTCACATTCTTACTATGATTAGTGAGAGCAAGGAAGTTCTCAGTTCGCAAGCCTTGACTGAGAGCGTTGGCACCAATGCCAGTTACCTCCGCAAGGTGATTGCACTCTTGAAAAATGCAGGACTTATCACTTCGCAACAAGGGCGATCAGGATTCCAGTTAAGCAAATCAACAAGCGAATGTTATCCTGTTGCTCATACCAAAAGTCAAAAAATTGGCGTAGAGCCGATAATAGTTGACCATCCGTCCAATCGGACAAGTCGATCTGCCGTTCTGACAACCAGGCTTGTAACTCCATGTTGAATGACCGTTTGAGTACCTCTTCTTTATTAGAAAAGTTTCGGTAAAAGGTAACTCGACCGATGCCAGCTCGCTCCACCAACTCTGACACACTAATCTTTTCAAAGGGATTTTAATAGCTTGTTTGAGTATTGGTTTCCTGTATTTAGCCAGCAAGCCATCAGTGGCTTCTAACCACACAGAAGTAGTTGAAACGGGAGGAGTTGTCGAGAAAAAGTATCTCGGACAGGGCAACTATGACGTTTCCTATCTCGAAATCAATGCTTTACAAAATTTCAAAAAATATGAACTATATTATCCTACAAGTATTGAAACAGAAACCAGAAAATTTCCAATAGTGATACTTTCTAATAGTACCGGTGTTAGAGCTTCTAAGTATGCGGCTGTTTTGAAACATTTGGCTTCTTGGGGCTTTATTGTCATTGGTACTGAGGAAGAATATTCTTGGAATGGATTTTCATCCGAAATGAGCTTGACTGACTGCAAGTGGTCGGCTCATGTTGGACAACAACCAGATTAGAAGATTAGTTTCCAGCTCTGCCAATTGCCCAAAACTCAATCATAAAATCGTTGAAATCCTTGTCAATTGTGTTATAATGAAGAGTATGCAATAAAATTTTAAGGAGAATGACAGAATGTCTGTATCATTTGAAGCAAAAGACACAAACCGCGGAGTATTGACTTTCACAATCGGTCAAGATGCGATTAAACCAGAATTGGACCGCGTTTTCAACAAAGTTAAGCAAGATATCAATCTTCCAGGTTTCCGTAAAGGTCACTTGCCACGTGCCGTATTTAACCAAAAATTTGGTGAAGAAGCACTTTACCAAGATGTTGTGAATGCACTTTTACCTGCAGCTTATGAAGCAGCAGTTGCTGAAGCTGGTCTTGAAGTCGTTGCACAACCAAAAATTGATGTAGTGTCAATGGAAAAAGGCCAAGATTGGACTATTAATGCTGAAGTTGTGACAAAACCTGAAGTAAAATTGGGTGACTACAAAAACTTGACAGTTTCAGTAGAAGCAACTAAAGAAGTATCTGATGAAGAAGTAGATGCGAAAATCGAACGTGAACGCAATAACTTGGCAGAATTGGTCATCAAAGAAGGTGCTGCTGAAGAAGGTGACACTGTTGTCATCGACTTTGTTGGTTCTGTTGATGGAGTTGAATTTGACGGTGGTAAAGGTGAAAACTTCTCACTTGGACTTGGTTCAGGTCAATTCATCCCAGGTTTTGAAGCACAATTGGTAGGTCATGCAGCTGGTGAAGAAGTAAATGTTGAAGTTACTTTCCCAGAAGATTATCAAGCAGATGACCTTGCAGGTAAACCAGCACTCTTCGTAACAAAAATCCATGAAGTAAAAGCAAAAGAAGTTCCAGCTTTGGACGATGAACTAGCTAAAGATATTGACGAAGAAGTAGAAACACTTGATGAGTTGAAAGCGAAATACCGTAAAGAATTAGAAACAGCAAAAGAAATTGCATTTGATGATGCAGTTGAATCAGCAGCTCTTGAATTGGCAGTTGAAAACGCTGAAATCGTTGAATTGCCAGAAGAAATGATTCACGAAGAAGTTCATCGTGCAATCAACGAATTCTTAGGTGGTTTGCAACAACAAGGTATCTCACCTGATATGTACTTCCAAATCACTGGTACAACTCAAGATGACTTGCATAAACAATACGAAGCCGATGCTGAAAAACGTACTAAGACAAACTTGGTTGTTGAAGCAGTAGCTCAAGCAGAAGGCTTAGAAGCAACTGAAGAAGAAATCAACAAAGAAATCGAAGACTTGGCAGCAACATACAACATGGAAGTGGAACAAGTTCGCAACTTACTTTCATCAGAAATGCTTAAGCACGATATCGCTGTGAAGAAAGCAGTAGAAGTGATTACAAGCACTGCAACTGTAAAATAATTGGTTATGATAAAACTCGACCTATGGTCGGGTTTTTTTATTTGGGAAACTGTAGAGAGTTAGGAAATACCGTTTGCAAATAGGAATGAAATTGATCTAACTCGTTTCTATAAGAGATAGGAATACTGGGCTTGTTCGTTCTTGAGCAATAGTTTGATGTTGGATTGGTTGATGTAAATAAATCCAAACAAATATTTGACTGGTTAACTATCTTGCGATATAGTTAACTGGTTAATAAAAAAGGAGATTATGAAAAAGAAAATAATCCATTGCGGTATCTTAATGGTACTTGGTTTTTTCTTGCTGCTTGTTCAGTGCAGAAGGAGTCAAGTCAGGTTCAGTCTGGATTGAAGGTTGTCACTTCATTTTACCCAATTTATTCACTGGTTAAGGAGGTGTCTGGTGAAAGGAATGATGTCCGAATGATTGGTTCAAGGTAGGGGATTCATTCTTATGAACCATCGGCAGCAGATATTAAGGCTATTTATGATGCCGATGTCTTTATTTATCACTCACGGATTCTGGAGTCGTGGGCGAATCGGTTGGAACCGAATTTACAAGGGTCATCCGTCAAAGTCTTAGAGGCCTCAACAACTCTACCCTTGATAAATATGGTAGGGGTAGTCGTCATACATGGCTAAGTAAAGAGCAAATTGCGACTATCCGCTATATCATGCAACACCCTGACATTCGACCATCCGCCTGGACATCAAGTGGACATGGTGATGTAGAAGCGACGGACATTGTGCCACCTATTTTAAATGCAACACCAAAAATCAACCGTGTAGGTTTGAAAAACTGGCAAATTATTTATACAGCAGAAGAAGTGATGGCTGCGCGTGCTCAGGGAAAATTTGCAACCAATGATGGGTATATCTTTATAGCTGAAGACGTCTTGGATCCAGCAAGTTTTGTCTTTAGTCAACCCTTTAGCTTACCAAGAGCAACAGGCGGATCACTCCGTTCAGTGTCGAAGAAAGATTTATCCAAGGCAGAATTGGAGGCTGTTCAAGCTCTTCTTGACAAACGAGATGCGGAAGAATTGGCTAAAAATGTTACACCGATTGAAAAACGTGAAGGGTTGAAAACTGGCAGATTGTTCACTCTGCAAAAGAACGACCTGCTTCAAGTGAAGGATGGGGAACAGTGAAAAAAACAGTTTCTGAACCAACAAAAGTATCCGAAAGTTCCGAATCAGCAGTTCCATCAACTCAATCAAGTCTATCTGAAACAGATGCCCAAGTTACGAATGAAACCGCTGAAACAGCTCCACATACACCTACAGAAACTACAACAAAAGATGCTTCAGGAGCAGTTGTAAAGGAGAGTGAAGAAAACGCTTTGGCGAATCATGCTACAGAGGACAGTGCTCGAAACATTGTCGATGAAAAGTCAATTGTGCCCGAGAAAACCAAGGAAGAAGCTCATCAAGAATCGACCGCAGTAAGTGCAGTTAACAACGAATAGATAGTGATGATTAAGGAAAACTCGAATGGATTCGAATTTTTCTTTTCTAAAAATTTCATCAGTTTCTTTGACTATTTGCTTGTTTTAGCGTAAAATAGAAAGGAAAGACAAAAAAGGAGAAAAGCCTTGGAACTTAACGTATTTGCAGGACAAGAAAAAAGCGAACTTTCCATGATTGAAGTAGCTCGTGCTATTTTGGAAGAACGTGGACGTGACAATGAAATGTATTTCAACGACTTGGTCAATGAAATTCAAAATTACCTTGAAAAATCAAATAGCGAAATTCGTGCAGCTCTACCAATCTTCTATTCAGATTTGAATGTGGACGGTAGCTTTATCCCACTTGGGGATAATAAATGGGGTCTTCGTTCATGGTATGCTATCGATGAGATCGACGAAGAAGTGATTACTCTTGAAGAAGATGATGATGCACCAAAACGTAAGAAAAAACGTGTCAATGCCTTCATGGATGGAGATGATGATACCATTGATTATGGTAATGATGATCCAGAAGATGAAGAAGGTTACGAAGATACGGATGAATCAGGATATGGCGATGAAAATCCTGATGATGAAAAAGATGAAGTGGATTCATACGATTCTGAAATAAATGAAATCATTCCGGAAGACGACTTAGTTGATGAGGATGTTGATTTGGCTGAAGATGACGATGATGATGATTATTCTGACGACGAAAATTTGGAAGATTAAAATCAATTGACAAGATAGCTAAATTGCGATAAGATAATATCGGGCACCTCTTTTGAGGTCGGAGCTCCCTAGTTCATAGGGAGCTATTTTTGTTTTTTCGTCAGGTTAGTAAAAGGATTTTCCCCAAGATCTTTCGATTAGCTTGATTTGTAGAAAGGGAGTTTGCATGACAAAATACATTTTTGTAACAGGTGGTGTGGTTTCATCTATTGGTAAAGGGATAGTGGCAGCCAGCCTTGGTCGTCTATTGAAAAACCGTGGACTGAAGGTAACCATTCAAAAATTTGACCCATATATCAATATTGATCCAGGAACCATGAGTCCTTATCAGCATGGTGAAGTGTTTGTGACGGATGATGGTGCAGAAACTGATTTGGATTTAGGTCACTATGAACGTTTTATTGATATCAACCTCAATAAATATTCAAATGTTACAACTGGTAAAATTTATAGCGAAGTCCTTCGTAAAGAGCGTAAAGGTGAGTATTTGGGCGCAACTGTTCAAGTTATTCCACATATTACGGATGCTTTGAAAGATAAAATTAAACGAGCTGCCCGTACTACAGATGCTGATGTCATCATCACGGAAGTAGGTGGTACAGTTGGTGATATTGAAAGTCTGCCTTTCCTTGAAGCGCTTCGTCAAATGAAAGCGGATGTGGGTTCAGATAATGTCATGTATATCCACACGACACTTCTACCCTACCTTAAGGCGGCTGGTGAAATGAAAACAAAACCAACCCAGCATTCTGTTAAAGAACTGCGTGGTCTGGGGATTCAACCAAATATGTTGGTGATTCGTACTGAGCAGCCAGCAGGTCAAGGAATTAAAAATAAATTGGCTCAATTCTGTGATGTGGCTCCAGAAGCTGTGATTGAATCACTGGATGTTGAGCATCTTTATCAAATTCCACTCAATATGCAAGCCCAAAATATGGATCAAATCGTTTGCGACCATTTGAAATTAGATGTGCCACCAGCAGATATGACAGAGTGGACTGCAATGGTAGACAAGGTATTGAACTTGAAGAAAACGGTGAAAATTGCCCTAGTTGGTAAATATGTTGAACTTCAGGATGCCTATATTTCAGTTGTCGAAGCTTTGAAACATTCCGGGTATGCTAATGATGCTGCTATCGAATTGGACTGGGTTAATGCCAATGATTTAACAGCTGAAAATGTAGAGGAGCGTCTTAGCCAAGCCAAAGGGATTATCGTTCCTGGTGGATTTGGTCAACGTGGAACAGAAGGTAAGATGCAAGCTATTCGATATGCGCGTGAAAATGATGTGCCAATGCTAGGTGTTTGTCTGGGAATGCAATTGACTTGTGTTGAGTTTGCTCGGAACGTTCTAGGTTTGGAAGGTGCTAATAGCTTTGAATTAGACCCAGAGACTAAATATCCGATCATTGACATCATGCGTGACCAAATTGGAGTAGAAGACCTTGGCGGAACACTTCGTTTAGGCTTGTATCCAAGTAAACTCAAACGTGGCTCAAAGGCCGCTGCTGCTTATGATAACCAAGAGGTTGTGCAACGTCGTCACCGTCACCGCTACGAGTTTAATAATGCATTCCGTGAGCAATTTGAAAAAGCAGGATTTGTCTTCTCAGGAGTATCACCTGACAACCGTTTGGTAGAAATTGTTGAAATTCCTGAAAATAAATTCTTTGTAGCTTGTCAATACCATCCAGAACTGCAATCTCGTCCAAATCGTCCAGAAGGTTTGTATACAGCTTTTGTTACGGCAGCGATTGAAAACAAATAACTGTCATGTTGAAGAGGAATACAGGGTTTTAGTGGATTCCTCTTTCCTATTTTTATCAATTAGATGCTATCTCATCACCAATTGATAGAGATATAATTATATTTGTGTAAAAAATGACTATTTTTTTGACTTTCCAAATGGTGATTTTATGGTATAATATGTCGGTGTGTTTTTTATTGAAACAGACGAAAGAGGAAAAAATGACAAAAGAACAAGAATTTTTAAAAGAGTTTGAAGCTTGGGTGAACACTCAAATCATGGTCAATGAAATGGCTGTTGAAGAAAGTCGCCGTGTTTTGGAAGAAGATAAGGATGAGCGTGCTGCGGATGCATATATTCGTTATGAGAGCAAGCTGGATGCCTATCGCTTTATTCAAGGGAAATTTGCCAACTACCACGCTGATAAAGGATTTCATGATTTACCAGATGAATTGCTTGGTCAACGGAATTACTAAGGAGAGGATTTAGCATTGTCAAAGAAAAAAGCAAATCGTAAAAAACAATTGAAAAAACAACTAGCAGACTTGAGACGAGCAGGGCGTGTCGGTCTTGAAACTGCTCGCGGAGCTGTTGAGACAGTCGCACATCAGGCTGAAACTTTCGTAGAACATGCTGTGGAACAAGTGAAAGAAGTTGTAGCAGAGGTGACTTCTTCAGCGGCTTCATTGGAAGACTTTTTGGCACTTCCTGAGTTGGAAGGCATTGCAGCAGCGCGTTTGGAAACTTTCTATGAAGCTGGGATTCAATCTGTAGCTGATTTTGCAAGCCACACAGAAAAAGATCTCTTGGCTCTTAAAGGAATCGGACCAGCGACCATTAAGCAGTTGAAAGAAAAAGGGATTGAGTTGAAAGCTTAAATCCCTTGCTTTTCAAGGTGCAATTTGTTACAATAAAGCCATTCAGAGGTGTTTTGAGCCCCATTTGTCACAGGAAGCGGTGGTACTGAGAAATCCGCACAAATGTCAAAACTGGTTGCTGATGATGTGAATCGAATAAGCAAAGTGCAGATAAATTATCTGAACAAGGGTGGTACCGCGGAATAACTTCGTCCCTGTCTAGCAAGTCTAGGCAGGGATTTTTATTTTGGAAAGGAGAAATATGCTACATCATGTTGAAATTTACGTTTCAGACTTGGAAACCTCACGTGCATTCTACGATTTTCTTCTGACCAAGCTGGGCTACTCTCTTTATCAGGAGTGGGAGGACGGGCTGTCTTTTAAAAAAGCAGAGCAGTACATGGTCTTTGTCCAAACGCCACAGGACTTCCTAGAGCCAGGTTATCACCGTTGCCGTACAGGTCTCAATCATCTGGCTTTTCATGCGGGTACACCTGATGAGATTGACCAATGGCGGAAGGAATTTTTGACCAGAAGAGTCAAATTGCTGTATGATGACCGCTATCCACACGCTGGAGGATCAGATCACTATGCCCTTTATCTAGAAGATCCCGATGGGATCAAGATTGAGTTGGTGGGGGAGGGAGTATGAATCTAATTATTATTGGGGCACAGGCTTCTGGCAAGATGACCGTTGGGCAGGAGGTTGAAAGATTAACTGATTTGGTTTTATTTCACAATCATGAATCAATCGACTTTGTAACCAAATTTTTTCCAATGTCTGACGAAGCGAGAGAACTTATAAATGATATTCGTATGAAGTTTTTTGAAACCTCTGCGAAAACTGATTTGGGTTTGATTTTTACAGTTGTTATAGACTTTAATGATCCAGCAGATATTTCCTTTTTAGAGCAGATTCAAGCGGTTTATCATAGTAGGAATCAAGCTGTTCTGTTTATTGAATTGGAAACAGACCTGCAAGAACGTTTAAGAAGAAATGTGACTGAAAATCGTCTGCAACATAAACCTTGGAAAAGAAATATTGAGTGGTCTGAAAAAGATATTCTAGATACTATGAAGTTTGTAACCTTTAATCCAGAATTTGCTCCTAAGCAACTCTACCATTATCATAAAATTAATAATACCCACCTTACTGCCAATGAGGTTGCTCTATTGATTATCCAAAAAATGGAGGAACTTGAGCAAGAAAAAACGAAATAGCCAGCCCAGAGGCCTGACTATTTCAAAGAGAATTTATTTGCTATTCTTAGCTATATAGTTAGTATATCTCTTCAAACTTAAATGAATCTGAAAGCATAATCCATCTAAGTGGAGAAATATGCGATTCGTAATGAGAGAATCTAAAAACGAAAACAGCCGACCAAATCGACTGTTTTCTAGGAGATTATATGAAAAAGAATTGGGCTATTTCTAGCTTGAAGATAGTATAAACCAATTTTCTTAAAGAATACTAAAGGAGAAAAACTAATGTCAAAAGAATTATCACCAAAATACAATCCAGCCGAGGTAGAGGCTGGTCGTTACCAAACTTGGTTGG
>ERZ650312.1172-NODE-1172-length-14963-cov-8.672257_pt1 | contig 14963 bp, 10 predicted proteins | sample MGYA00376248_ERZ650312 | MGnify/ENA primary metagenome ERZ650312 (study PRJEB26733, sample SAMN07839316) | wastewater metagenome | biome: urban; feature: wastewater treatment plant; material: waste water | place: USA: North Carolina | collected 2016-07-28 ... | reverse complement strand
GATAATATTATTGCACCAAATATAATTTGAACTGCCTTTACTGCTTTAAAATCACTTTTCAAATTTGTATCCCTTTCCCCATATAGTTTCTATGACAGCCCGGTTGCATATTTCATAGAATTTATTCCTTATATTTTTTATGTGTACCATAACTGTATTTCCCGAATTATATGTATACAGTTCTTCCCAAATATTTGAATAAATCACCTCAAGTGTGTATATTCTATCAGGATGTTTTGCAAGCAATTTGATTATTTCATACTCTTTTCGTGTAAATTTAACACCTATGCCATTCACTTCTACTCTATTCTTATTTTCGTATATCCTTATATCTTTTCTGTCTATATATTCATTTCCTGCATTGTCATCAATTATTTCTCTATCATATACATTTCTACGCCTTAATAATGCCTTGACACGCGATATAAGCTCCATATTGGAAAACGGCTTCACAAGATAATCATCACCGCCCACTTCAAAGCCTTGCATTATATCTATTTCTGATGATTTTGCAGTAAGAAATAAAATTGGGACACTTGATTCTTCCCTCAATTTTTTGCAGGCATCTATACCTGATAATAACGGCATTATTATATCCATAATAACCAGGCTATATGTTTCATCGAATTTCTTTAAACCGTCCACACCATTTACAGCAATATCGACATAATATCCCTGTAATTCTAATAATGTCTTTATTCCATTACGAATTGTTTCATCATCCTCGACTATTAATATCTTGTACATCTTATATCCTCAACTTTGATTAAATTCAGTAAAAAATCCATATATACTTAAAAAGCAGTTATCCCTCTATCATTTAAATATTCATATATCTGATCATATGTCACCAGCGATACATTTCCCATTTTTCCGGCTTCCTCAATACACCCTTGGGTAAATCCTTTTTTTGCGAATAAAAATAAATGGACATTCTCATATCTAAATAATCTGCTTCTCTTTTTCAGCTTTTCGAGCACTTTTACATCCACATTTTCATTTATCCACTTACATTCTCCAAACAATGCAGTGCTTTTATCCTGATCACCCATTATATCAATTTCTGTCTGTATTCTCTCTTGTGGATCTGTTCCCCACCATCGTCCAAGATTGCTAAATTCCACAGGTGCTTTCCCATCAAGCAGCAATTTCCACAGATACTGCATACATATTTCTTCAAATATCCTGCCCATATAATCTGACAGATTTGGAGCAATTCTTTTATACGCAAGTTCTGTTGCACCTCTGCTAATGATAGAATTATTATCAGGTATAAACCGATACCAGAATCTAAACATATTATCAGCTATTGCATATATTGATTTTCTGGACTCCTTTTCGCCATATGGAGTTTCTTTCCGTATTAAGCCAAGATTAATCAGATTTTTCATATACTGTGAGCATACACTTGTCGTTTCGCCTATCTTGGTTGCGATTTCCGACATACGGGAGCTGCCTGTTGCTACTGCTGTTATTATTGCATTATATACAGCAGGTTCACGGACTTCCTGCTTTAACAGATTTTCAGGTTCCTCGAAGATTGCTGATGCGGGGTTGAGGAACACATTTTTTATATTGTCCTCTACACTTATGCTGTCATTCATCTGTAAAAGATATTGCGGAGTACCACCAACAATACCATATATCAGAGCCATATCCTCTGCTGAAAATCCGTTGAAATATTTGCAGCTATCCTCAAAATCAAACGGAAGTATCTTCATCTGGGCGGTTCTTCTGCCATACAAAGGCGCCTTATACGCCAGCACATTATCTTCCATGTAAGACATAGATGAGCCACATAATATAAGCATCATTTTAGAATTATCTTTATTTTTATCAATAAGCATCTGCAAGGTTGAAGCCATGCTTTTCGAAGCTTTTGCCACATATGGATACTCATCTATGACAAGCACCAGTCTTTCATTTTCACATAATTTAAATACATATTCTATTGCAGCCTGAAATGACACAAATGAAGTCCCCGGCATTATTCCTGAAGCATATTCCATGATTGCCTGACTAAAGTTCTCCAGATTCTGCTTTTCGTTGCTCTCTACTCCCATAAAATATATTGCTTTTTTATCCTGTATAAAATGGCTTATGAGAGCTGTCTTCCCCACTCTTCGTCTGCCGTAGATTACTGCGAATTCAAATTTATCCGAATTATATAATCCGTTTAAAGTTGCAAGCTCTTTTTCTCTTCCTATAAACATAGCTCTTCTCCCTCCATTTCTATACACAATATTTTATTACTTATATATGGTTTAGTCAATCGTAATTTAGTTAATCATAAATAACCAAATCGTAAATGACTAAATATTCATCTTTCATTTCGTATACACAAAAAAGACGGCCGTCCCGGTCCCCACCGGTTCAGCCGTCTTTATAATAAATTTCAATGTTATACTTTTATATTTTACTCTTATTTATACTTTTTTACTAACTTTTATACTTGTTTGGATTTAGCATCTACTGCTGTGCAAGCACTGCCTGTACCTCTGCCTCTGTAGCGCATGCCATTACCTTGTCTGCCAATGCCTTGCATTCTGCCATGCTGCTGTCTGCGATGGTCTTTCTGGTCTTGAGCACACTTGTGGCACTCACTGAGAACTCATCAAGTCCGAATGCGAGTAACAGCGGAATGAGCTTTGGATCTGCTGCTGCCTCTCCACACATGCCTACCATGATTCCCTCTTTCTTACCGCACTCGATGATACGCTTGATTGCGCGAAGCACTGCCGGATTGAAGGCTGAATAAAGGTATGCTACCTTTGAGTTTCCACGGTCTACTGCCATTGTGTAGCCTGTCAGGTCGTTTGTTCCGATACTGAAGAAGGCTGCCTCTTTTGCAAGCACATCTGCCATCATGCAGGCTGCCGGTGTCTCCATCATGATACCGATTTCGAGGTTCTTGTTGTATGCAATGCCCTCTGCATCAAGCTCTTTCATGATGTCAGCTACCATTGCCTTTACACTGCGAAGCTCATCTACGCCTGTCACAAGCGGAACCATTATCTTTATCCTGCCGAATGCACTGGCTCTCACAAGTGCACGAAGCTGTGTATTGTAGATGTCTGTTCTCTGGAGACAGAATCTGATAGCTCTGTAGCCTAGGAATGGGTTGTCCTCTTTCTCAAGGCCCAGATATGGGATTTCCTTGTCGCCTCCGATATCAAGTGTACGGATGATGACAGGCTTGCCCTTCATTGTCTCTGCTACTGATTTGTATGCCTCAAACTGCTCTTCCTCTGTAGGAATTGTGTCTCTGTCCATGAAAAGGAACTCTGTACGGAAAAGTCCTATTCCCTCTCCGTCACACTCTACAGCTTTCTTTGCGTCCTCAGGCTTTCCGATATTGCATACAAGCTCTACCTTTGTGCCGTCTGCTGATACTGTCGGCACACCCGCAAATTTCTTTAAGAGCTCTTTCTCTTTTTTGTATTCCTCAAGCAGCCCAGCGAATTTCTGCTCTGTCTCAGCGTCAGGGTTTACGATTGCCTCTCCGCTTGTTCCGTTGAGTACCACTCTGTCACCATTTTTGACAGCTGTGCAGATTCCATCAATACTGAGAACTGCCGGGATTTCCATTGCTCTTGCAAGTATTGCTGAGTGGGAGGTTCTGCCGCCCACCTCTGTGAGTATTCCTGCGATATTCTCTGCCACGATACCTGCTGTCATGGATGGTGTCAGGTCATGTGCCACGAGCACTGTGCCTGCCGGAGCTGCTGAGATATCATAGTCCTCGATTCCAAGCAGAATCTTAAGGATTCTGGCTTTGATATCCCTGAAATCTGTTGCTCTCTGCTGCAAAAGCTCATCAGGTATCTGTGCAAATATCTCTGCTGTCTGCTCAAGCACCTGGTCGAGTGCCTTCTCTGCCGTGATTTTCTCACTTACTATGAGCGCTGTAATCTGCTCCTCTATGGTCGGATCCTGAAGCATCTGGATATGTCCGCGAAGGATATCCGCATCCTTTGCTCCGACTGTCTTTTCCATTCTGTCTGCCATGGCGTTTGTATCATTTACAAATTTCTCAATGGCTCCCTGGAGACGTGCGATTTCAGCGTCTGTATCTGTAATTTTCTTATTCTCAATCACTATCTCATGCTCTTCGATAATGACCACATTTCCGATTCCGATTCCTTCTGAGCCGGCGATTCCTTTGTACATATCACACCTCCGATTGACTTTGCTGGTTGATTAATCTCCGAAGTTGTCTGCCTCGAGCTCTTCCATCTTTGCAAGTGCTGCTTCCTCGTCAGCTCCCTCACACTCGAATGTAATCTCTGCATCCTTCTTGATGCATGCTGCGATGATGTTTACAAGGCTCTTTGCGTTGATTCTCTTGTCGCCGAATACGATTGTTACGTCTGAATCAAACTTGCCTGCCTCTCTTGCGATAACTCCTGCAGGTCTCATGTGAAGTCCCTCTGCTGCTTTTACTACCATTGTCTTGCTTACCATAGTTTTGTCCTCCTGAATTTAAAATTATTGGTTTGTTTATTTCGCTCACACATATGATTAACTGTATCGCCCTCTGCTATTCATCAGCCTGTCATATGTCCGTTGCTTTCTATGGTTTTATTGTACTGTGCGGTATGAGTTTTTTCAATATTCCCCAAAATGCAAAATTGCACCATCTCTGGTGCAATTTTGTATTAATGTGATATTCAGTTCCACCCCAGCTCTTTCCGGATAGCTGCACAAAGCTCATGAGGTGAAGCAGCCTCCCTGAGCCTGTCCGTCGCTCCATTTTCATTCAGAAGCTTTGTGAAATCATGGAAAAATGCCTTTGTCGTGTTGACACTGTCAAAGTTTATCGCAAGCAGAAATATCATGTCTGCCATTCTCTCGCCCCACTCTATCGGCTTGTCGAGACGTATAACAAGTATCTGGCAGCGGTTTACATGCTCAGGCTTTCCGTGCGGTATGGCTATATTGCAGCCCACAGCGGTTGCCTCCACCTTCTCACGCTCCAGTACATCCCTCGCAAACTCGCTCTGCACTATTCCTTTGTTTATGAGAAGCTGGCACGCGCGCTTTAAAACATCCTTGCGGTTTTTCGCCTTTTTCTCAAATATGATAAATTCCTCCGACAGCATCTGTGAAAACTCGCTGACCTCCGCGCTCTGGCCGGTCATGAGCTCAAAGCACTTGTTTCTGATATTTTTCTCATCCTGCGCACTGATTAGTGGAGAAACATACAAAAATCTCATATCCTTGTGGATATCTGCCTGTGTGTCTATGGTCGAGAGTATGAGGTCGCAGTCATACTCGTCAATATGCTCTATGCGGTCTGACGACAAAATGCTTACTATCCTTACATCCGGCACCCTGTTTTCTATTTTACCCGCTATTATACTGCCGGTCGCATAGCCTGCTGCACCGATTAACACTGCGCGCACTGTCATAGGATTTCTGTGCAGGGCTCCGCCCACCTGCAAGGCAATAAAAGCTATCTCATCCTCGCTCGGCATGGCGCCTGTGTACTTTTCGTAGTATCTCGATACTGTAAAGCATACCGTAAAGAGACTGGCATACGATTGTGTGATATCGGAAAGAAACGGATTGTCTATCTCTATGCCAAAATGAGTCCTCGCAATGGAGCCCGGTAAAAAGCTACGCATGCTCTCACGTAGAAGCTCATTTTCAATCAGATTGGCTGCGAGAAGATTTGACAGATACACTATCATCTCATCCTCTATGCTAAGTGCCTCCTCACAGGACATGACAACACGGTTTTGTCCCTCGGCACAGGAAAAAAGCATTGCCAGATACATGATTTCAGGCTGTGAGAGGCTGATGCCGTGATATCTTTCCAGAAAGCCTGCTGCCTCCTTTGCCATGTTCTCATGCTCTGTCATTATGAATCCATTTTTCTGTACCTGCTGCTCTGTTTCGGTGCCCGCATCCCCATCACTTGCATCATCACACATTCGGTTCGACAAATCTAACTCATCCGGCTTCAGCTCTTTCTCCACATCCACCCTGAAAAGTGCAATGGCTATATACTCTGCCAGCATCTGAAATGTGTAATCCGTAAAGATGATATCAAAGCGTCTCTCCACATGATGTATCATGTCAACTGCCATCGACAGATTTACGCTTCTGAAATTATTGGCTATCACCTCGGCCGCGCGTCTTGAAAGCCTGTGGTCATCGGTCTTGATAACCTGCTTATCACTGATTGGATATCTGCAGAAATGCCTCATGGCTTTTCTGATATCAAGCTCACTGCCTGTCGCATATATTCCGTAGCCCGCCGTTCTGTGCACCTTAATGCCAAAGAGCAGAAGCTCTGCGTCAAGCTCATTTATATCATCCATGATGACATTTTTGCTGACGTTTAACTCCTCCGAAAAAAGCGCATACGTGTATGTATCCCAGCCACTTAGCAGAATATACGATATGTAGTTCTGTCGCTTCTTCTGCGATACTGCTGCCGATTTCCGCCCTGCCACATCCAGAATCTTTCCTATCTGCGCATCGCTAAAGCACGGCTTCATGCCTTTGCCCGGCTTTCTGTCGAGCGTCATAGAGTTTTGCTCACAAAAATCAGCCACCTCCTTCAGATATGTCTTCACACTTCGCTCCGACATACCTGTGGACGCAGCAAGAGCCTTTGATGTGACAAGCTCATTGTTGTGCTCTGCCAGCTTTTCAATTATCAATAGTCCCTTTTCTGAAAGCATAAATCAAAGTTCTCCTGATTATACGTAATTTAACAATTCGACCGGTTCATCTATCAGATTTGTTGCACCATGCTCCTTCAAAAACTCTACATCACGAAATCCCCATGTGACAGATACGCACTCCAGACCTGAGTTTTTCGCTGTGGCGATATCCACATCGGAGTCCCCCACATAGATTGCTTCATCTGCACTCACCTGAAGCTCTTTAAGTGCCTTCTGCACCATATCCGGTGCCGGCTTTTTGCGTATACCCTCTTCCTCCATCTCGCCGACTGCCGATGTCATATACTCCTTGAAATAGAGCTGATTGAGCTCCTTTACCGCCGGGTCAAGCTTGTTTGAAACAATAGCAAGCTTTATGCCGTTTAATTTAAGCTCCTTTAAAAGCTCCATGATTCCATCATAAGGTGCTGTATTGTCATTGCAATGAGCCTCATAATATTCCTTGAAATCCGAAAATGTCTTTTCAAACTTTGGATTGTCTGCTCCGTCCGGCACTGCGCGCTCCATCAGAAGCTTTACACCGTTTCCCACAAATCTGCGCACCTCGTCGAGTGTACGCTCCGGCATGCCATTTTGTTTCAATGCATAGTTTGTTGCATTTTTTAAATCCTCAAGTGTATAGAGAAGTGTTCCATCAAGGTCGAAAACGACCGCTTTTTTACGGTTTTCCTCCTCACCCTTTGCTATATGTGTCTTTTCAAATTCTGTCTTGCTTATCATATATGCCTCATTCCTATCATCATTTGGCAGAACCATAATATCTCCAGGTCTGCCTGATATATAACTGCTGTCATCCTTATTCTTAAATAGCTTTACCTTGTGCTTTAGCACAAATGCCCTTGAAAAATCCGCCTCAACAGGTATGCACACTCTGGCATGTGCCATTCCATCCACTATAGTCTCCGTATCCTTATTCTTGAACTTCGGGACATAATCTGTCTGTTTCACAGTAAACCGCCAGTCCTTGTATATCCTGAAGCTTTTGTTCAGCCTGTCCAGATTTAAAATCCGTACACTGCCGTCTTCTCCTATTATGACTACCGTATCTTCACCAACCGGTGTGGAGATATCCCCCTTAGCTGTCCGCACTCCCATGCAGCAGCCCACAGGCAGTATATCCTTTGCAATGATACATCCCATCGGTATCGGGCGTTTTTTATAATCCACTTTTTTGAAGCCACTCGTATCAAAATCTTCTCCGTAAATTATCTTTGTATCGTTTAAATAATCAAAAATCCTCTCTTCCAATAATGATTTGATTGCAGAATCCGAAGGACGTTTGTGTGTACCATCGCTGCTGTACTGAAATCTTGGTGTCACGTCTTTTTCTTTGCAGTAGACATTATAGCTGTCTATCAGCAGATCCATCGGAATAAATCCACCGGCCTTGTAATAATGTCCTCCGCCGGAGCCTATGTCCCTGCACACTTCCTGCGCCATTTCGCTTGCGCTCACCTCTTTTATGCAGCTTCTAAACGAAAGCTTCACTCCATTCTTAATCACTGAAAATACCATACATATGTCAATAGCATCCACCTCCAGCACAAAATCGCTTATGATGCCGAGTACATTTGGGTCACATGCCCCTGCCTTTACGATCGCCAGACGATATTCCTCTATATAATCGCGCCCCAGCAATGCTGTTGCGGCTATGTCCAGCTCCTCAAGTGACATGTTGGCATTTCGGAATTTGGCCACTATAGTGTTGTCAAAATCCGCCTCATCGCGCAGGTCCCTATCAAGCGAATGTGTTATCTCGGTAAATTCTCCGGTGTCGGTGTAAAGTCCATAATACAGTGCTGTTGCCAGGTTTCGATTTATCTCTACGCCCTCCTCACGCAGCATATCCCACACAATTGTCGCACATGAGCCCATATAGCTCATGACACGGTTCATAGCAGGAAGCTCTCCCGATACTCTGTGGTGATCTATGACAGCTACATTTTCTGCCTTGAAAAATGTGACATTCCCACCACCGTACTGACAATCGACAGTCACAAGCAGCTGCGGATTGTCTAAAAAATCCACATGCTCTATCGGTATGCCAAGACTGTCTACCATAAGCACCAGATTGCTCTTGTGTATGATATTCCTGCCTCCGTATACAAGTCTGGGACTTTTTCCATTCATCCTCAGGTATTCATAGACTCCAAAGCCGCTTGCCAGTGCATCTGCGTCCGGATTATCATGACATTGCACAATTATGTTATCAAATTGTAATAAATCACTTAGCTTCATTATTAGCTCCCTGAATAGTTATATTAATTCATTTTCTCATATGTGTATTTATGGCTGCTTCAAATCATCACATTATTTCAGGTACGGAAACAGCAGCGAGCTTCTGTCCTTCTCGTCAAACATCGAATTGTACTGCAGGATATTGTATGCCTTTATCCATTTTGCCTCGTCTCCTGTTGCGTCATCCACATGCATAAAACACTCATTCTTTTTCGAATAATAGCCCCTTGAATTTATGGCCGGAATCTTCTCCATCAGCTCTGCGAGGAACCGGTTGTATGCCGGCAGATCTATGTTGGCTCTCTCAAGCGTCAGTGTGGACAGGTAGTTGAGGCTCGTCACATCAACTTTCTGTGCATCCGTCTCGTAATTGGTCCATATGAAAAACGGCACCTTGTACAGATTCTCAAGCTCCTGCTCCGTAAGTCCGGAATTGCCCTTGCCATTTAAAAGCTTGATAAAATCATTGCATAATCCCGGCTGGTGGTCTCCAAAAAACACAATCTCTACCGGATCATCCACACCCTTAAAGTATGTGATGAGATTTTCGAGTGCCTTGTCACTTTCATTCAAAAGTGACAGATACTGGTTCGCATCGGTGTATGACGCTCCAACCTTGTAAACCTCCTGGTTGAAGTTGTCATATCTCTCACCGTAGCCACCGTGGTTTTGCATCGTGACTCCCATGATGTAAAGCTTCTCGTCATCGCTCTTTTTCTCGTAGCGGTCAATAATCTTATCATAGAGCTCCTGGTCAGTGATATATTCCCTGAGTATCTTTGTCTGGTCAAAATCATCTATAAAGTAAGTCTCATCATAGCCCAGATGCGGATAAACCTTGTTCCTGCTCCAGCCTGTCGCATAGTACGGATGCATCGCAACCGTCGTATAGCCGATATTCTTCAGGTTTGAGACTATGGAGGTCGGGTCATCATTTATATACTGCTGATAAACCACCGAGCCGTCCGGCAGAAATGCCATCGAGTTTCCTGTCTCAAATTCCCACTCAGAGTTTGGCGTCTTCGCACCGTACACGGACGAAAGAGCATAGCCTTTAAGCGTATTTTCACTCAGAGAATCCATAAACGGCGTAACCTGCGTGTTGGTCTCAAAATCTCCCACCACCGACAAATCCGCAAACGACTCATTCATGATAACAATGATTGTCGGATTTTTCGCATCAGACTGCGAATATGAGCTGTCCGTTTCCTTGAAATTGCCCGCTATCTTGTCAACTGCTGCCTTGCTGTAGCCATCAGGTGCCTTCACAAAGCTGTCCCTTATGCCGAGCACAAAGTTCAGCAGATAGCCGTTTCTGTACGTGCCCTTTTTCTCCCAGGTCTCGGTGTTCAGTGACATGGAATTCATGATGACATACAGCACGCATATTATTGTGAGAAGAATCGAAATAATTCTCATATGGATAGCCGACTCGAACTGCACTTCTATGCGCCTTACCAGCATGATATACAAAACAGCCGCCAGAATCACATACAAAAACTTGTAGTCTATGACGAATTTGTATTTTGTCACGACAGAAAGTCCTGTTCCCGCTGACTTCAAATCCGCATACGTAAACTCATTGCCACGGAATTCATAGACAAAGTAATCTATAAATCCAAACGCGAGTATGGCAATTGATGCTATGGTACATGTCAGCCTCGTGTTGTTTGTGATAAAAAGTATCACCAGATATATGGCGAGCGCCAGAACCACATTCACCACGCATACCATATCGGTGGTTTTCACAAAGTCCTCATCCGTCAGCAGCACATACTGCACCGAAAAAACAGATAGTATCGCTCCGATGACAAGCAGTATCGCAGCCCAAAGCCACGACAGCTTCACCGGAAGCTCAAGCTTCACATTTACAAGTCCAAAATATACTGCCGCAAACAAAAGAATCACCCACCAGCTTGCCGATGTAAAGTAACCTACCAGCGCGGCCGCTGCTGCTGCAATTCCAAAATGTATGTTGTTTTGTTTTGTTATCTCAAATTTGATGCTCATTTCTGCCTCTTAATATTGCCTCTTAATGCTTCCTCTTAATGATGCTTCTTAATGTTGCTTCTTAATGCTTTCTCTTAGTGCTTTCTCTTAATGTTGCGATTTGATTTTAAATTATATTTCCTAATTAGCAAAGAAGTCCTCAATTTGACTGTATATAATGTGCATCAGATTTGTTCTTGCCTCAACGCTTGCCCACGCAATATGCGGTGTGATAATCAGCTTGTTTGAATCCTTTATCGCACGGAGCGGATTGTCCTCACTCATAGGCTCCTGCGCCAGCACATCAAGACCTGCCGCCGCCAGCTCTCCATCCATAAGCGCCTGTGCCAGATCCGCTTCATTCACTATAGGACCTCTGCCAAGATTTAAAAATATCGCAGATTTTTTCATCTTTTCAAACGCAGCCTTGTCCATCAGACCAAGTGTATCATCTGTGAGCGGTGCATGCACCGACACGATATCAGACGTGGCAAGCAGAGTATCAAAATCCACCCTCTCATAGCCCGGCTGCGAATTTCTTCCTGAGGTAGAATAATAAACCACATGGCAGCCAAAAGCCTTTGCGATATCAGCCACGCGTCTTCCGATATTTCCAAGCCCCACGATGCCCCAGGTCATACCGCTAATCTGGTGAAACACATTGGAAAAATGCGTAAACGACGTATCACCCACATATTTCTCGCTCTTCACATAATCATCATAATATCTCAGCTTCTCAAGCAGGTAAAATAGCAGTGCAAACGTATGCTGCGCCACGGTCTCTGTAGAATACCCTGCGACATTTCTCCATTCAATGCCTCTTTTTGCCAGATATTCTTTATCCAGATTGTTTGTGCCTGTTGCAGTCACACATACGAGCTTTAAATTTTTTGCCTGTCCTATAGATTTCTCATTTACCTCGACCTTATTTAAAACAATCACATCAGCATCCCTTGTGCGCTCCGCTGCTTCCTCTGTTGTCGAAAAATCATATTTGACAACCTCTCCGAGCTTGTCATATTCGGAAAGGTCGATGTCGTCACCAATTGTTTTGGAATCTAAAAATACTATTTTCATGGTTTGTTTCCTCTGTGCTATATATTTATTTGTTTTAATTTCTATTTTTAGGGGACTTCGCACTTGCAGGCTGTGATGGTGCGCCGGCATATGGTATATTCCTCAGAAATATATGAAGTCAGCCACAAAAAATGCATCCGGATAGTCTGTTTTATCAGTCTGCTTTTTATCGTCACCGAAGGTTAATGGAACTTTGTGGCAGTTCATATATTTCTTCGGAACACACCATATGCCAGCGGTAATGCAGGTTTGCGTGTGCGAAGTCATCTCAATAATTATCTATATTTATCAATGTTTATCACTATTTATTGTTATTTGACAATTTTAATCTTTATTTGCCAATGTTTATGATTACTAAAAATACAGCTTGCTTTAAATACTAACAAATTACCTAGCATAATAGCATTAACATAATAGTATTAGCGCAATTTATAAATGTAATCATATGTTCATTTCATACATATAAATATATTTATACCACATTTCCGGAAATAAAACCACTGTATCAGTATTTGATTAAACAAAGCTTAAGAAAGCCCACCATATTAATGATAAATTTCATCAATATGGTGGGCTTTAACTATTCTGTGTATCTCTCTTATGTTGGCATTTTATCTCACAGAAAATTTGTAATCTGTCTCTGTGTGGTATGTATCGCCAGCCTTTGTAACAGGTGTACTGAAGTTGGTCTCATTTATTGAGTTTGGATAGAACTGTGTCTCGAGGCAGAATGCATCGCGGTTATTGTATTTGACTCCGCCCTTGCCTTCCTGTCCCACGATAAAGTTGGCAGTATAAAGCTGGATTCCGACACAGTCGGTGTATACCTCCATCTGTATGCCACTCTCAGGAGAGTATGCTGTTGCGACCTTTTCTACTCCCGGAGCGGTCTTGTCTATTGCAAAATTGTGATCATATCCACTTCCATAGTGAAGCTGTGTATCATTTGCCTCGATATCTCTTCCGATTGGTTTAGCCTCTGTAAAATCAAATGGTGTACCCTCAACCGGTGCAATCTCACCTGTAGGAATAGCCTTGGAATCCTTTACAGGTGTGTAATGCTCAGCATTTATCTGCAATGTGTGAGTGTATACGCTTCCTGATGCATGACCGTTCAGATTGAAATAGCTGTGGTTTGTCATATTGAAGGTAGTTGTCTTATCTGCCTTTGCATTGTATATAATAGCGAGAGCATTTTCCCCTGTCACCTTAAATGTCACATCAACGACTGCATTTCCCGGGAAGCCCTGCTCCAAATCTGCATCCTCTATCTCAAAGGTAATCTCATCTGCCTTCTGCTCCTTAACAGTCCAGAAGCGCTTAGAAAAACCATTTGAGCCACTGTGAAGACTGTTCTCATTGTCATTAGCCTCAAGCTTATATTCCACTCCATCAATATTAACCTTTGCATCAGAAATCCTGTTTGCATATCTGCCGACAGTAGCGCCAAAATAGCAGTACTCCTTCTCATATGACTTTACATTGTCATATCCTAAAATGACATCTCTCTCATTGCCATCCTTGTCCTTTACAAAAATAGATACAACTGAAGCGCCATAGTCTGTCAAAAGTACTCTCAATCCACCGCCATTGCTGATTTCGTAAAGCGATGCCTCCACTCCTTTTGATGTTGTACCGAAAGCTTTTTTACTCATGCCCCATATCCTCCTTTGGTTACATTACGTTTGTTGCATTTTTTGTAACTTTATGTTTGTTACATTTTGTTTTAGTACATTATGCTTTTTACATTATGTTCTGTTACTCTTTGCTTGGTAGCATTTCGATTGCATAATCGCGTTTTTCTTATTCTACGCATTCCTTTGTATTTTACTTCTTTTGATCGCATAAGTAAACTTTTTCGTGCAAATATCCGATAAAATATTTATAACAATTATTTAAGTGCGATTATACGTTCAAAATAAAACCTAAAATAATAGTAACTGCATAGTTATAATTAAAAATAATAAGAGGATTAACATGAGTACACGAGTAAGTTCAGCAACAAATCTTTCAGCAACATATTTTATGAGAAATTATTATTCAAACAACCGCGATGCTATGAAATCATCCAAACGCAAAGAATATAGTATTACAGAGCTCGCTTACGATGATTCAACCGCCCTGCACCGCGCAGCTAAAAAATTAAAGAACTACAAGTATTCGGACGACGAAAATACCGATAACATCCGCGGAACAGTCATGGCTCTTGTTGACACATACAACAATTCCATTGATTCCGCCTCAAACAGCAGTTCAACCTCCATGAAGCGTTATGCCAAGCAGCTCAAAAAGCTGGCAGGCAAATACACCGACGAGCTTGAGGACATTGGCATCACAATAAACAAGGACGGTACTCTGAAAGCAAATGAGGAGCTCGTCAAAAAAGCCGACGCAGACACTCTTAATTCTCTGTTCGGAAATGACAATGACTTCACAAGCAGTCTGTATCGTGTCTCACGCCAGATGAGCAGCTCGTCATATGATGATTACTACACATCACTGCGGACAGGAAGCAATATAAATCTGACGGTGTAAATCTAATGATGTTTTTTTATAATGTAATTTTAGCATTTCAACTGTAGAATTTCGACTTTGCAAAAGAATAATTGATAATAAATGTATGGCTGTCTTTTCTTAAATTAGAGCAAAAAAAAGACAGCCATCGTTCTGCTGTCTTTTAGGAGAAGGTATTTTACTATGGGGATAGTAAAAAATATATAATGTATTGGGGGGTTTTTACGGTTATTATAGTATCACCTTGGCCTCTGAAAGTGTTAACAAACATGCACAAATTTTCGATTATTTTTTGTGCAGTTTTACTAATTAAACTACGTTGTCCGGAGTTCGAACCCTCCGATGTCTTGCATTAAAAAACGCCTCTCTAAGAGAGACGTTTTTCAATGAGACATCGGGGATTCGAACCCCGGACAACTTGATTAAAAGTCAAGTGCTCTACCACCTGAG
>ERZ650312.1165-NODE-1165-length-14987-cov-3.680485_pt1 | contig 14987 bp, 15 predicted proteins | sample MGYA00376248_ERZ650312 | MGnify/ENA primary metagenome ERZ650312 (study PRJEB26733, sample SAMN07839316) | wastewater metagenome | biome: urban; feature: wastewater treatment plant; material: waste water | place: USA: North Carolina | collected 2016-07-28 ... | reverse complement strand
AGCCTGGAAGCCTATTACCAGGAAACTGGCCGCGCCGGGCGCGACGGCCTGCCGGCGGATGCCTGGATGGCCTACGGCCTGCAGGACGTGGTGTTCCTCAAGCAGATGCTGGCCAACTCCGAGGGTGACGAACGGCACAAGCGCATCGAGCAGCACAAGCTCGACGCCATGCTGGCGCTGTGCGAGGAAACGCGCTGCCGCCGCCAGGCGCTGCTGGCCTACTTCGACGAAGTGCTGGAAAAGCCCTGCGGCCATTGCGACACCTGTGTCGACAACGTGCAGACCTGGGACGCCACCGAGCCGGCGCGCCAGGCCCTGTCGGCCATCTACCGCAGCGGCCAGCGCTATGGCGTCGGCCACCTGGTGGACATCCTGCTGGGGCGCGAGAACGACAAGATCCGTGCCTCCGGCCACCAGCACCTGCCGGTGTTCGGCATCGGCAAGGCACTGGCCGAAGGCGATTGGCGCACCCTGTTCCGCCAGCTGGTGGCGCGCGGCCTGGCCGATGTCGACCTGGAGGGCTACGGCGGCCTGCGCCTGACCGATGCCTGCCGCCCGCTGCTGCGCGGGGAAGTGACCCTGGAGCTGCGTCGTGACCTCAAGCCGCAGCAGGCGGCCAAGGCCAGCGGCAGCAGTGCCAGCCAGCTGGTGCGTGGCGAGGAACGCGAACAGTGGGAAGCGCTGCGCGCCCTGCGCCGTAAGCTGGCCGAAGAGCACAGCGTGCCGCCCTACGTCATCTTCCCCGACTCCACGCTGCTGGAAATGCTGCGCAGCCAGCCGCGCAGCCTCAGCGAAATGGCCCAGGTCAGCGGCGTCGGTGCGCGCAAGCTGGAGCGCTACGGCGAGGCCTTCCTCGACGTGCTCAATGGCGGCGCGTCCGCCGAGGCGCCTAGGGCGGTCACCGACCTGCGCCACGAACTGGTCAGTCTGGCCCGTGCCGGCATGACCCCGGCGCAGATCGCCGGCCAGCTCAACTGCGGCGAGAAGAGCGTGTACAACCTGCTGGCCGAGGCCATCGCCAGCCAGCAGCTGTCGCTGGAGCAGGCGCTGGACCTGCCCGAGGAGCTGCTCGGCGAGATCCAGGATGCCTTCCTCGATGGCGAGGGCGAGCTGCCGCCGGTGGCCGCAGTCGCCGAACAGTTCGCCGGGCAGGTGCCGGAGGGCGTGCTGCACTGCGTGCGCGCGGCGCTGCAGGCCGAGTTCGAAGCCTGAGGTCGCAGCGTTAACGAATCTTTACGCCAATCTCCGGCTGGCAACTTGTGACGGCATTCCCGACAGGCTAGGGTGGCACTACGCCATCAATCTGTGAGGCTCTGGTGCCGTTCAACCCCGACTGGCTGGCCGACGTCCATTCCAGCCCCTATGCCGAGCAGCTGGCGCGCGGCTATCGCCGCCTGCGTTTCGCGCCGGCGCTGGAGCGGGAGTACCGCGATTACCAGCTGCGCGACACCCTCGAACTGAGGCGTCTGGCGGTCTGCGTGGCGATGCTGGTGTGGCTGGCCTTCGCTGGCGTCGACATCTGGATGATCGACGGGCCGCTGCTGTTCGCCTTGCTGGCCATTCGCCTGGGCGTGGCGCTGTTGCTGTTGTTCTGCGGCCGCCTGATCCTGCGGCGCAGTCACCGTGAGATGCTGGTGCCATTGAGCATCGCCTGTATCGGTGCCATGGGCCTGGGCGCGGCGGCCATCATCGCCCTGGGGCATGGCCAGGATCCCTTCTTCCCTTATGAAGGCCTGCTGCTGGTGTGCATCGCCGCCTATTTCCTGGTCGGCCTGCGCCTGGTCGAGGCGGCGGTGACATCACTGCTGGTGCTGCTGGCATACGGCCTGTTCGAGTGGCTTGGCGGGCTGGAGCCGGCGCGGCTGTACAACAACCTGCTGTTTCTGGTGGTGGGCAATCTGATCGGCGCGCTGGGCTGCTATGTGCTGGAGCTGAAGTCGCGCGAGTATTTTCTGGTCAGCCGGCTGATGAGCGTGCTGGCCCATCAGGACAGCCTCACCGGCCTGCACAACAGGCGCAGTTTCGATCGGGTGCTGGCCCGTTTGTGGCGCCAGGCGCAGCGCGAGGAGCGCACGCTGGCGCTGCTGCTGTGCGATGTCGACCATTTCAAGGCTTACAACGACCGCTACGGTCACAAGGCGGGTGACCAGGCCCTGCAGCAGGTCGGCGCAGTACTGCTGGAGTCCGCCCGGCGCCCGCTGGACCTGGCCGTGCGCCTGGGGGGCGAGGAGTTCGCCGTGTTGCTCTACGACATCGCCCCGGAAGAGGCGCGCCAGCGCGCCGAAGTGCTGCGCCAGGCCGTGGAGGCGCGTGCAATCGCCCACGAGGCCTCGCTGACGGCGCCGGTCCTGACCCTGTCCGTCGGCCTCTGTTGCCTGCAGCCGGGTAACCAGCAAACACCGGACAGCCTGTTCGAGCACGCCGACCGCGCGCTCTACGAGGCCAAGGCGTTCGGCCGCAACCAGGTGGTGACCTGAAGCGCCACAGACGCTGGCGCCAACGGTCCCTCACCGGCGTCGCGGCGGCTGCTAGCATCGGGACTTTCCCCTGCCGGCGCTTTTCATGGAACGACTGATCCAGGCCAATGGCCAACCGCACTACGGCATCTTCCCGGCCGCACCGGGCGAGGTGAACTGGCGTGACTTCGATTTCCGCTCGCCGATGGGCCGGCGCCTGGGCGCGCTGGCCAAATGGCGGCGTTTTCACCAGTTCCAGTACTTCGGCCTGGTCAGCGACGAGCTGATCGGCGGCTGCGCGCTGGCCGACATCAGCCTGCTCACCGCCGGTTTCGTCTACCTGTTCCACCCGGCCAGCGGGCGCATGATCGAGCGCGAATTCAAGCGGCCGCTGGGTCATGCCACGCGCTTCTCGCAGCAGCCCAACGACGGCCTGTGCGAGTTGCGCAGCGGCGCCAACCTGCTGCGCCTGGACAACCGTGGCAGTGACAAGCACCTGCTGGTCGAGCTGGATGACGGCACGCGCATCGAGGCGAGTTTCAGCGAACAGCAGTTCCAGCCCATGTGCATCTGCACGCCAACGGCGGTCAACGGCTGGGTCTATGCGCAGAAGGTGGCCGGCGTGCGCTGTCGCGGCAGCGTGAGCAGCGCACTGGGGGACTTCGACCTGACGGCGCTGAACGCCTTTGCCCACCACGACTGGTCGGCCGGCTACATGCGCCCGGAAACCTTCTGGAACTGGGCCTGCCTGTCCGGCGAGGTGAAAGGCATGCGGGTCGGCCTGAACCTGTCCTGCGGGGTCAACGAGACCAGTTTCAGCGAGAACTGCTACTGGCTGGATGGCGAACTGCTGCAGGTCGGCGGCGTGCATTTCCAGTTCAACCGCGACGAGCCCCTGCAGCCGTGGCGCATCGTTTCCGGCGATGGCCAGGTGGAGCTGGAATTCCGTGGCCATGGCCTGCACCGCGAACAGCTGAACCTGGGCCTGCTGACCAGCAACTTCAAGCAGGTGTTCGGCTGCTTTCAGGGCGTGCTGCGTCCGCCGGGGCGCGCGCCGGTGCTGATCGACAACCTCTGGGGCTTCGTCGAAGACCAGTATGTCAAATGGTAACGGCGGGCTTGGCGGCGGGCTTTTCTGGAGTTATGGTTAGTTGACTAATAATTAGGTTTTTCTGCTGTCCGCTCGAAACAGGGGATGCGGGCAGTGGCGAGGACCAGCGAGAGTCAACTATGCAGAACTTTGCGCAACACAGTTTTGGTATGCAACTGGCCCAGCTTTCCCGCGCCTGGCGCGCCGAGCTGGATCGTCGTCTGTCCGGTCTGGGCCTGTCTCAGGCACGCTGGCTGGTATTGCTGCACCTGGCGCTGCTCAAGGAGCCGCCGACCCAGCGCGAGCTGGCGCAGACGGTCGGCGTCGAAGGGCCGACCCTGGCCCGCCTGCTCGACGGCCTGGAGGCGCAGGAGCTGGTACGCCGTATCGCCGTGCCGGAAGACCGCCGCGCCAAGAAGGTAGTGCTCAGCCCCAAGGCGCGCCCGCTGATCGAGCGCATCGAGAGCATCGCCGTGCAGCTGCGCAAGGAGCTGTTCGCCGGTGTCAGCGAGGAAGAGCAGCGCCTGTGCCAGGACATCCACGCGCGTATCCTGGGCAACCTGGAGAAAGGCTGATCCGGCGGCGCTATCATGGCGCCTCCTTCAGTCGCGGAGCGCGCCATGTCCAGCAAACCCGAGGTCGTCATCACCTACTGCACCCAGTGCCAGTGGCTCCTGCGTGCGGCCTGGCTGGCCCAGGAGCTGCTCAGCACCTTCGCCGACGAGCTGGGCATGGTCAGCCTGCAGCCGGGCACCGGCGGGGTGTTCCGCATCGTCTGCGATGGCGTGCAGCTGTGGGAACGCAAGGCCGACGGCGGTTTCCCCGAGGCCAAGGAGCTCAAGCAGCGCCTGCGCGACCTGATCGACCCCGAGCGCAATCTGGGTCACATCGACCGTTAAGCCTTAGCCGATGTCCTTCACGTCGGCCGCATGCCGGCTCAGGCGTGCCGAGACCAGCGTGGCCAGCAGGATCAGCGCGCCGCCGAAGAGCATGCGCAGGGTGGGCTGCTCGCTGAACAGCCACCAGGCGAAGAGAATGCCGTAGACCGGCTCCAGGGCGAACACCACCGAGGCGCTGCGCGCATTGAGCACGCGCAGGCTGGCGACGAACAGGCTGTGTGCCAGGGCCGTGCAGAGCAGGCCGAGCAGGGCGATCCACAGCCAGTCCAGCGCGCGTACCGTGGGCAGTGTCGACCAGGCCAGCGGCAGGCACGCCAGCAGTATCGCCAGGTTCTGCCAGAGCGCGGCCTGCGCCGGCTTGACCCTGGCGGTGGTGGCGCGGTTGGTCACCGAGACCATGGCGAACAGCAGCCCGGAGAACACCGCCCAGGCCAGGCCGAGGGTGGCATCGCTGCCCAGGTCGAAGTTTGGCGTGACCAGTACCAGGCCGAGGCTGACCAGAGCCACCACGCCCCATTCGGCGCGGCGCACCTTCTCGCGGAACAGCAGCCCTTCGAGCAGCACGGTGAAGGCCGGGAAGCTGGCGAAGCCGAGGGTGGCCACCGCCACGCCGGAGACCTTCACCGCGATGAAGAACGCCCACCAGTGCCCGCCCAGCAGCAGGCCGGCGCCGGCCAGGGCCAGGCGCCGCCGCCAGCTCAGCGGCGCCCGTGGTTCGCCGATGCGGGCGAACACCGCCAGGGCACCGACGGCGAACAGCGCGCGGCCGAACACGATGACCAGCGGCGCGGCCAGCGCCAGCTTGCCGAAGATGCCGGAGAGGCCGAAGAACAGGGCGCCCAGGTGCAGGGCGAAGAGGGCGGTACGGTGCTGCATGGGGATTCCAGATCGAGAGAGCGTGAGGGCGGCGCAGCTTCAGGCCAGGCGGGCACCATTGGGCAGGGGGCGGTCGAAGCTGGCCAGCACCACCTTGCCATCCTGGTCGTAGACACCGGTCACCAGCACTTCCGAGCGCACCCCGGCCACCCGCTTGGGGGCGAAGTTGCACACGCACAGCACCTGGCGGCCGACCAGTTCGGCGGCGCTGTAGTGCGCGGTGAGTTGGGCGCTGGAAGTCTTCACCCCGAGTTCACCGAGGTCCACTTCCAGCACATAGGCCGGCTTGATCGCCTTGTCGTTGGGGCGGGCGCTGAGCAGGGTACCGACGCGCAGCTCGACGCGTTCGAAGTCCTGCCATTCGATGGTCTGCATACGCTGACTCCTGACTGATCGGCACAGTCTAGGCGGCCGTGGCCGGCAAATCTGTCGCGCGGCTCGCGGGCTTTGTTGCGCGCCTCGCGTCAGGCGCCTGCGCGCAGCTGGCGTGGGGTGAGGCCGAACTCGCGGGCCAGGGCGGCGGTGAAGGCGCTCTGCGAGCCATAGCCGACCCGCGCGGCCACCTCGCCAACCGCCAGGCGGCTGGACAGCAGCAGCTCGCGGCCCAGCTGCAGGCGCCGCAGGCGCACGTGTTCCATCGGCGTGCGCCCGGTCTCGGCGAGGAAGCGGGCGTGGAAGCGCGCGCTGGAAAGCCCGCACAGGCGCGCCAGGTCGGCCACCTGCAGCGGGTGCGCACAATGCCGGTCGATATGCGCATCGATGCTCGCCAGCGGCAGCCCCGGCGCCGCCAGCGGCTGCGCGCCGGCATTGCCGAGGCTGGCCAGGAGCAGGGCGGCGCCCTGCTGGGCGATCACTTCGTCGTTGATCGGGCTGGCCGCCAGCCAGTTGACCAGCTGGCTCTGGGCCTGTGTCAGCTGCACCCGGCCCGGGCGATCGAGCAGGCGCCGGCTGCTGTCGGCATGGTGGCCCAGGCGCTGCTGCAGCCAGCCATCGAACGGCACGTCGAGCACCAGGCAGCGGCTACCCAGGGGGCTGGAGCAGGCATGGTGGGTCGCCGGAGGGACCACCGCGAGGCTCATGCTCGCCACCTGGCAACCGTGCCCGGCCACCTCGAAATCGAGCCGCCCGGACAGGCCGAACACCAGCTGGGCGTGGTCGTGGCTGTGGGCGATCTGTTCGTGGTGGTAGTGGCGCAGGGAGAGCAGCTGGGACATGGCGAACTCCTGATCGAGCGGTCAGTGTACATGGCGCGGCTGCCCGATTGGGCGTCATGCAATCGTCACGGGGCCGTCATGGACGCTTCATTGCACCGGCGCACGCTTGGCCAAACCCAGCCGGAGGCCGCCCATGAGCATCGCCGAGCGCAGCAAGCCCAGCCGCAAGCAGCACGTCCGCACCCTGTGGATTTCCGATGTCCACCTGGGAACCCGCGATTGCCAGGCCGAGCGCCTGGCCGCCTTCCTCAAGCGCTACCAGGCCGACCGCGTGTACCTGGTCGGCGACATCATCGACGGCTGGAAACTGCGCGGCGGCATCTACTGGCCGCAGGCCCACACCAACGTGATCCGCCGCCTGCTGACCATGAGCAAGCGCGGCACCGAGGTGATCTACGTCACCGGCAACCACGATGAGTTCCTGCGTCGCTACTCGACGCTGATCCTCGGCAACATCCAGCTGGTCGACGAGGCGGTGCACACCACCGCCGATGGTCGCCAGCTGCTGGTGATCCACGGCGACCAGTTCGACGTGATCACCCGTTACCACCGCTGGCTGGCCTTCCTCGGCGACTCCGCCTACGAGTTCACCCTGACCCTCAACCGCTGGCTCAACCACTGGCGCGAGCGCTGGGGCTACGGCTACTGGTCGCTGTCGGCCTACCTCAAGCACAAGGTCAAGACGGCGGTGAACTTCATCAGCGACTTCGAGGAGGCCATCGCCCACGAGTGCGTGCGGCGCGGTCTGGATGGCGTGGTCTGCGGCCACATTCACCACGCCGAGATTCGCCCGGTGGGCGGCGTGGAGTACATGAACTGTGGCGACTGGGTGGAGTCCTGCTCGGCGCTGATCGAACACCTGGACGGCAGCATCCAGCTCTACCGGCTGGCCGAGGACCAGACGCAGGCCGCCGAAGTGGCGGTGATCGGGCAGGCCGCATGAGGATTCTCATCGTCAGCGATGCCTGGGCGCCGCAGGTCAACGGCGTGGTCACCAGCCTGCAGGCACTGGTGAGCGAACTGCGGGCCATGGGGCACCTGGTCAAGCTGCTGTCGCCGCAGGACTTCAGGTATCTGCCATGCCCGAGCTACCCGGAGATTCCGCTGGCGTGGGACCTGTGGCGGGTCGGTCCGGCGATTCGCGACTTCCGCCCGGATTGCGTGCACCTGGCCACCGAGGGGCCGCTGGGCTGGGCCGCGCGGCGCTGGCTGAAGCGTCGCGGCCTGGCCTTCTCCAGTGCCATCCACACGCGTTTCCCCGAATATGTGCATACCCGCTGGCCGCGCATTCCGCTGCGCTGGGGCTATGCCTACCTGCGTCGCTTCCACCGGCCGAGCCAGGCGGTGCTGGTGAGCACCGAGCGCCTGCGCGAGGAGTTCGCCAGTCATGGCCTGCGCCACCTGCGCCTGTGGCACAAGGGGGTGGATACCGCGTTGTTTCGCGCGCGGCCGCGCGAGGCCGGCGAGCCGGTATTTCTCTATGTTGGCCGGCTGGCGGCAGAGAAGAATCTGCGGGCCTTTCTCGAGCTGGAGCTGCCCGGACGCAAATGCCTGGTCGGTGACGGTCCGCAACGCGCCGAGCTGCAGCGCGACTATCCGCAGGCGCAGTTTCTCGGTTACCTGAGTGGCGAGGCCCTGGCGGCGCAGTTCGCCGCTGCCAGTGTGCTGGTGTTCCCTTCGCGCACCGACACCCTGGGCCTGGTGATGCTCGAGGCCCTGGCCTGCGGCACGCCGGTGGCGGCTTTCCCGGTCGCCGGGCCGCTGGATGTGTTGCAGGCGGGCGTGACCGGGGTGATGGACGAGGACCTGGCACAGGCGTGCCGGGCGGCGCTGCAGCTGGATCGCGCGATCTGCGCCGAGCAGGCCGCGCGGCAGTCCTGGCGCGCCTCGGCCCTGGAGTTCCTGGCCAGCCAGGCGTTGCTCGATGGCGAGCCACTGGCGCAGGAAGACTGGCTGCCGGCGCAGGCCTGAGCCTGGCAGCGGGTATGAAAAAGCCGCCCGGAGGCGGCTTTGGCGTTACAGGATGACCTTGTCGCGCAACTTCTCGGCAGCCTGGCTGAGCGCCTGGATGACCTTCTCCTTGTCGTAGTTCTGGATGCCGTTGGTATCCAGGTACATGGAGAAGCCGGGCAGCTCGTGTTCGACATAGCTGGAGCGGGCGCCGAGGTCGCGACGGTGGTCGACCACCTGGTAGATCTGCACCGGCCGGCTGAAGCCCTTGACCGTGATCTGGCCCTTGTCGCGGCACATGATCAGGTCCTTGATCAGCGAGTAGGTCTCGTGGGAGATCAGGATCTCGCCGGCTTCCGAGGAGCTTTCCAGGCGGCTGGCGAGGTTCACTTCGCGGCCGATGATGGTGTAGTCCATGCGCGTGTCGGCGCCGAAGTTGCCCACGGTGCAGTAGCCGGTGTTGATGCCCATGCGGATTTCCAGCGGCTTGGTGATGCCCTGGGCGCGCCACTGCTGGCGCAGCACCTTCATGTGCTTGCGCATGGCGATGGCCATCGATACGGCGTTGTGCGCGTCCTTCTTGGCGCCCTGGCTGGTCGGGTCGCCGAAGAACACCAGCACGCTGTCGCCGACGAACTTGTCGATGGTGCCGCCGTACTTGAGGGCGATCTTCGACATCTCGTTGAGGTAGGTGTTGAGCAGGTCGGTGAGCTGCTCGGCTTCCAGCTCCTCGGACAGCTCGGTAAAGCCCTTGATGTCGGAGAAGAACACGGTGAGCTTCTTGCGCTGGGTTTCCAGGCGCACGTGCTTCTTGCCGCTGAAGATCATTTCCCAGACCTGCGGCGACAGGTATTTGGCGAGGTTGCGCGCCAGCCGCGCGGCTTTCTCCTGCTCGCGCTTGATCTCGCTGCGCGCCAGGGTCAGGCGCATGCCCTGTTCGTGGACGAAGTAGGCGGCGATGCAGATGTACAGGGTGGTGAACAGGATGCTGACGAAGGCGACCAGCGCCGGTGTGGCGGGGTGCAGCTTGATCTCGCTGACGGCGGCGCAAAGCAGGGTGCCGCTGAACATCAGTGCCCAGGCTATTGGCAACAGCATGCCGGACAGGCAGGCCAGGGCGAAAAAAGGGCGGAAGCCGACGAGCCAGAGCGGATGAATAGTTGATGACATGGCGAACCAGTGCCCGTGTTGTGAATCGAATGCGCAAGTTTAGCGATACTCGCTCCGGACGAACTTGATTTATCCCGGGCTTGTCACGCATTGCGGGTCACAAAGGCGTAAAATTGCCCTCTTGGCCGTGGATGAGGGCAAGGCGGCTAGTTTCCATAAGGACAAAGATGAAGCGTGTGGATGATTTCCGCTTGCGGCTTGGCAAGCACGAGCTCGTGCCGATCATGATCGGCGGCATGGGGGTTGATATTTCTACGGCCGACCTGGCCCTCGAGGCGGCTCGTCTGGGCGGTGTCGGGCACATCTCGGATGCCATGATCAATACGGTCTCCGATCGCCGCTACGAAACCAAGCACGTCAAGGAAAAGCTCGCGCTCTACAAGTACAACGTCCTCAACGAAGACAAGTCGCCGGTCAAGTTCGACCTCGGCCGTGTCGAGGAGGCGACCAAGCTGCACGTCGAAGCCACCATGGCGCGCAAGCGCGGCGATGGCCTGGTCTTCATCAACTGCATGGAAAAGCTGACCATGAACGCGCCGAAAGAGACGCTCAAGGTCCGCATGTCCGCCGCGCTCGACGCCGGTATCGACGGCATCACGCTGGCTGCCGGCCTGCATCTCGGCTCCTTCGCGCTGATCGAGGACCACCCGCGTTTCTGCGATGCCAAGCTGGGCATCATCGTTTCCTCGGTGCGCGCCCTGCAACTCTTCCTCAAGAAGAGCGCCCGTACCAACCGCCTGCCCGACTACATCGTGGTCGAAGGACCGCTGGCCGGCGGCCACCTCGGATTCGGCCTGGATTGGGTACAGTACGACCTGGCCACCATCGTCGCCGAGGTGATGCAATACCTGCGTGACGAAAATCTCGACATTCCGGTCATTCCGGCCGGTGGTATTTTCACCGGTTCCGATGCTGCCGGCTTCCTTGAGAATGGCGCGGGTGCCGTGCAGGTCGCCACCCGTTTCACGGTCGCCGAAGAGTGCGGCCTGCCGGCTGACGTCAAGCAGGAATACTTCAAGGCCAGCGAGGACGATATCGAGGTCAACCAGATCTCGCCGACCGGCTACCCGATGCGCATGATCAAGAGCAGTCCGGGTATCGGCGATGGCATCCGCCCGAACTGCGAGGCCTACGGCTACCTGCTCGATGCCAATGGCAAGTGCGCCTACATCGCTTCCTACAATCGTGAAGTGGCAGCCCATCCGGAAGCACGCAAGGTTCAGGTGTGGGACAAGACCTGCTTGTGCACCCACATGCGCAACTTCGATATCTGGACTTGCGGCCAGCTGACCTATCGTCTGAAAGACACGACGAACCGCCTGGCTGATGGCAGCTATCAGGTGCCGTCCGCCGAGCATATCTTCAAGGATTACCAGTTCAGCACCGATCAAAAGGTCGCGTTGCCGGAAGCCTGAGGACGGTTCTGTGCATGGGTGGGCGCTGGCAACACGACAGCTTGTCCACCCTGTCTTGCTCTGATTTCATGCCCCTTTCCCAGGTGATCGAACGAGCGAAGCGGCGCCCTGCGGTGCGTCGTTTCGGCGTCGTATTGACCTTGCTTGGGCTGGCCTCGTCGGCTTCTGCGCAAACGGATTCGCCGTTCAGCCTGCAGGGGTTCGGCACCCTGGGCATGGCGAGGACGACCAGCGACGAAGTCGAGTTCGTGCGCGACCTGTCTCAGCCGAGCGGCATTCGCAAGGATTGGGATGGTCGCGTGGACAGCGTCCTCGGCCTGCAGGCCGCCTGGCGGATGACTCCCCAGCTTTCTGCCGTGGTGCAGGGCATGGCCAAGTACCGCTATGACCGCACCTATAGCCCGGAAATCGCCTGGGCTTATCTCAATTACGATCCGACGCCCAGCGTGACTCTGCGCCTGGGGCGGCTGGGTACCGAGTTCTTCATGATGGCCGACTCCCGCTGGGTCGGTTACTCCTACCTGACCGTTCGCCCGCCGGGCGACTACTTCTGGTACCTGCCGTTCTACAGCATTCACGGAGGCGACCTGGCCTACACGCACGCCGTCGGCGACGGCATGGTCCGACTGAAGGGCTTTTACGGTCTTTCCAACGGGCACATTCCACTGGCTGATCAGCAATGGGAAATCAAGGGCTCGCCGATGACCGGCGTGTCGGTCGAGTACCAGCTTGCCGCCTGGCAGGTGAGGGCCAGCTACGCCAATATCCGCTTCAAGCATGATCTGCCGATTGCTGGCGAGCTGGAGGCCTACTCGCCGGATCCGCTGGCCTCGGCCAAGCTGTTGAGCACCCGCGACAAGCGCACCGACTTCTATTCGTTGGGTGTGGTTTACGACCAGGGCCCCTGGCAGATCCAGTTCATGCTGAACCGGATCGAGCAGGGCAATCTGGCGCTGGAAAATTCAGAGGGCGGTTATGCACTGGCCGGTTATCGGGTCGGTACGCTAACCCCGTATCTGGGCTACTCGTGGGTGCGCTCCGAACGGCGTGAGACGACTGCGCGGCAGGCGATTGAAGCGAGGATCATGGCCGATTCACATGCGCACCAGAAAACCGGCATTATCGGCATGCGCTGGAACGTAGCCCGAAACATGGCCCTGAAAGCCCAGTGGGATGCCATCCGGGGTGATGCTGCGTCGATCTTTCCGTATCGCCATGAACCAGCCTCTGGTCGATGGTCGGGGAAGATGGATGTTTATTCCGTGGCCTTTGACTTTATCTTCTGAGCCATGTCGATTCGTCGCCTGCTCCTTCTCTGTGTCGTGTCCTGGCTGCTGATCCTGCCGGCAGCCGAGGTGCGCGCCGAGTTGGTCGTCGTCGTCAATGCACGCGGTGGGGTCGCGGCGATGACGCGCAACGAGGTGGTGAACATTTTCTTCGGCCGTAGCCGGCAGTTTTTCAACGGTGTCGAGGCGCAGCCCGTCGATATGCTCGATACCCATCCCGACCGGGCGCGTTTCTACAGCGCCCTGATCGGCAAGGATGTCTCCGACGTCAACGCTTACTGGTCCCGGCAGGTCTTTTCGGGGCGTGCCCAGCCTCCGGCCAAAGTCGGTACCCCGGAAGAGGTGTTGAAGTGGGTTGCTTCGCACCCGGGCGGTATCGGTTTTCTCGAACTCAGCAAAGCCGATGCCCGGGTCCGGGTGGTCCATGAGTTGTCCAAGTGACTTTGTGGGGGTCCATTGAACATTGAGCTGATTGGCATGGTCATCATCTTTGTGGTCATTGCGGTAATTGTCATCAAAGCAGGTTAGTCTTTTCCTGTGCCGCAATGTCCTTGCTGCTTGAAGGCAAGCGCACACCCTGCTAACAAAGGAGACAATGATGCCTAAAAGAATGATCAGTCATGTGCTGGACGGTCGTGGACTGGTGACGGCGAGCAAGGACATGTCCGTGCGTGCCGCCTGCCGCCTGATGACCGAGCGCAACATCGGTGCCTTGCTGGTGGTCGAGAATGAGCAGATCGCCGGTATCTTCACCGAGCGCGATGCCCTCAACAAGATACTGTCGGCCGGACTCGACCCCGAGACGACGCATCTTGAGCAGGTGATGGTGAGCAAGCCACAGACCATCGGTGTCGACAAGCCGCTGGCCTATGCGCTGTACATGATGGCCGAAGGCGGCTTCCGCCATGTGCCGGTGGTCGATCAGCGTGGCGTGCCGGTCGGCATGGTGTCTGCCCGCGATGCCCTGGGCCAGGACCTGGTTGACCTGGAGCGCGAAATCCAGCACCAGCAGGAACTGGAAACCTCGATCGGTTATTGAGTGTCCGGCCAGCCAAAGCGCGCCAGTATCGCGGCGAATTGACCGGATACTGGCGCTTTTATCGGCAGGCGCTCACCACTGACGGGGTGGTCGAAAGCGAGTTCAACACAGGCTAGCAGCAGGCGCTGGCAACCGAGCTGTTCGGCGAAGAAGCGGTTGTGCCGCCCTTTGCCGTAGGTGGCATCACCGATGATCGGGTGGGAAATGTGCTTCAGGTGACGGCGGATCTGATGGCGCCGGCCGGTAACCGGCTCGACCTCCAGCAGCGCGTAACGGCTGCTTGGATAGCGATCGACGGCAAGCGGTAATTCGATTTCTGCCAGTTTGCGAAATCGGGTCAGTGCTTCCTGCGCTTCGCTGCTGCTGGCCTCACCCTGAAATTCGTAGGCGTCCCGCTGGCGGGAGAGCGGATGGTCGATGCTGCCGTAATCCGCTGGAAAACCACGGACCACCGCCCAGTAACGCTTGTCGACACTTCCCCTTTCGAATTGCTGGCCCAGCCGGCTGGCTGTTGTCGAATTCAGGGCAAAGAGCAGAATGCCGGAGGTGCCCCGGTCCAGACGGTGCGCCGGCCATACCCGCTGGCCAATCTGGTCGCGCAATATCTGGATGGCGAAGCGGGTTTCGTGGCGGTCGATCTCCGAGCGGTGCACCAGCAGGCCCGGTGGCTTGTCGATAACGACGATATGCTCGTCGCGGTAAAGGATGGGCAGTTCTTCAGGCAAAGAAACGGCTCTTTGCTGCGCCCGGGATATCCATGCCGGTGACGTGGGCGCGCTCCAGCAACTCCCAGTAGTAGCGATATGAAGCCCGGTCGTGCAACTTGCCGGCGTGCTGGATCGGCCCCCAATCCTTGTCCTGGGCTGCGATCAGAATGTCGGCTGCGGCCTGGACCTCGGAAAAGTCGGGGCGCATCGCTTCGAGGATGGGCACGATCTGGTTTGGGTGAATGCTCCACATGCGCAGATAGCCGAACTCGCGACGGGCGCGCTGGGCGTCGTTGCGGATGTAATCGATATCCTTCAATTCCGTGGTCACGTTGTGCGACGGGACCACGCCGCAGGCCAGGGCGGCCGCACTGATCTCGCACTTGGCACGGACGATCAAGGGGTGCTCGAACTGTCCCGGACTCTTCATGGCGCTACCCGGAATGGCACCGTAATGGCCGGAAACGAAGTCCATCAAGCCAAAATCCAGCGATTCGACACCGGGTAGGGCGGCAATTTCCCAAACCTCGCGCAGCGCGCCGTGGGTTTCGATCAGCACATGCACCGGAATCTGGCGCTCGACATTCAGTCGGCGCTCGATGTCGCGCAGGGCTTCGATCTGCACCTGCACATCTCCGGCGCTGCGCGGCTTGGGTAGCGTGATGAACGGCAGGCGGCTACCGGCGATGCCGACCAGGATTTCCATGTCCTTGTGCCAGTGCGGATGGGTGACGTCATGCACCCTGGCGCCAACGCGGTTGAACAGGTTGTCGTCCGACATGATCACGTTGGCGGCCATTTCGGCATGTTCGCGTTCCGCCCCGGCATGAGCGCCATCCTCGCAGTCGCAGGTGATGTCGAAAACCGCGCCGAGCTCTTGCTGGA
>ERZ650312.1163-NODE-1163-length-14990-cov-18.966589_pt1 | contig 14990 bp, 13 predicted proteins | sample MGYA00376248_ERZ650312 | MGnify/ENA primary metagenome ERZ650312 (study PRJEB26733, sample SAMN07839316) | wastewater metagenome | biome: urban; feature: wastewater treatment plant; material: waste water | place: USA: North Carolina | collected 2016-07-28 ... | reverse complement strand
TTGAAGAATATGCGTACAACGAATTGCGTTACCGAGTTCTAAAACAAACGCAACCGCAAGATGCAGAACATTTGATGCAATTAGCACAAGAAATTGTGGATTTAAGATGGAAAACATACGAAGATATGGCTTCACTTGGAGCTGAAAACTTCCAACCGACTTTTTAATTGAAAATTGAAAGTTGAAAGTTGAAAATGAAAACCTTGCTGAATTTCAAAATCAGTAAGGTTTTTTTTAATAAATTTGATATAAATAAATTTAAATGAAAAATCTAATAACCACATTTTTTCTTTTTCTTGGAATCGTTGCTCTTTCACAGGAAAAAACCTTTGATACTGTTTCTCAGCAATTAAAAAATGTATCTAAAATTGATAATAGCGATAAAAAAGTTGCTAATCTTTTGCAAAGATTCTATAACGAAGCATTACAGTCTGACAAAGGCGAGTTAAGTAATGATACTCCTGAAATAATTAATAAAACTTTTGAGGATAATAACTTAAAAAATGGACATATACTTTTTTTATTTTTCATATATCAAGATTATATTTCTAAAACAGCAGCGATAGGTAAACCTACAAACTCAAAATATCAGGTTCAAGTGATGGATTTTTTATACAAAGAAAGTAAGGAGATTTGGGATAGAGTTCCTGCAATTATTTATATTTATGGATATGAAGCCCTTGAAAATGATAATAAAATAGAAGAATCTACAAAAATGATTTCTGAAGGATTGAAAGAGTATCCTGATTCTGTTCCTTTAAAGGTTTATCAGTACCTTAAAACAAAAGATCAACTTTTGAAAGAGGATTTAATTAAAAATCATGCTAATCATTGGATGGTTTTGCAATATAAACTTTAATGCAAACAAAAAATCCCCACCGAGAAATTGGTGGGGATTTTTTCAACACAAAAGTTTTTATTTAGATAAAAATAATTTGAGTGCCTTCTCCAGCTGCTCTTGCGTAGAAATCTCCTACAGTTAAGATGCCTTCCACTTCTGGAGTTAAGTCTTCTTCTTTTAAATCAAACATTTCAAAAGCCAATTTACAAACCCAAAGTCTGCAACCAGAAGCTGATAAAATTTCTATAAATTCATCAATTGGCGGAATGTCTAGTTTTTCCATTTTAGATTTCATCATTTTGGTAGCCAGAGCTTCCATTCCTGGTAAACCTCCTAACATGGTAGGCATGTGCATTGCAGGATTTCCTACAGTAGCCACGTGAATGTCTTTTAGTCTGTCTTTAATTACAGCATCTAGTCCGAAGAAAGTAAAGAAAATTTCTGCTTCCATACCTTCCATTCTCGCACCGTTTGCCAAAATAAAACCTGCGTAAACACTTTCTAAAGTTCCTTTAGAAATGATTACCATTACTTTTTCTATAGGTTTTAGAGATTTATCTAAATCTGCTAATGGATTTTTTAATAATGTAGTTTCCATATTTTTTTGTTTTAAATATTAGATTTGAGATATTAGAAATCAGATATGAGATGAAAGAAATTTTGGTTCAAAAAACTTAATCTTAAATCTCACATCTTAAATCTTATAATCTATTTAAATACAAGATTTTGGTTTAGAAATTCCTGCTAATCTACTAGAGATTTTTAGTGGTCCTTTTGGGAACAATTCATAGAATTCTTTAATATCTACTACGCCAGATTTTCCTACGCCTCTTATGGTTAATGCTACATCTTTTTTCTGTTGGTCTCTTAAATATTCTAACACGTCGAAATGTCTGTTTCCTAATTCTAAACCGTCTTCTTTAGCCATTTCTTTAGCTACTTCGTGATTCCATTGGTTCATGTCTGTAAGGTATCCCTCGTCGTTTACATTGATTGTAAAACCTGCATAAGTTTTTTCCATTTTGATAATATTTTTTTGTTAATTTTTATAAATTTTTGTTGGATGTAAGATGTTGGGTGATGGATGATTTCAAAAACATCTAGCATCAAGCTTCCATCACCCCTCAACTTCGTCAAATTTCTTTCCTGCTCTGCTCATGGTAGGCGTTACGAAAGGTATTTTTCTAGCAGGAAGAAGCATATTCCAATACACCCATTTGAAAGCCATTTTTCCGAAGTGGTTAAAAGCACTTTCTTCTAATAAATTAAGTGGACCGATTCCAGCAAATGGGAATTTTCCTTTTAATGGTTCTACATCATAATTGAAGTCAATCAATAATGCTTTTCCTTTTCCTGTTTCTATGAAACAATTGGCGTGACCGTCAAATTCTGGATTAAGTGGTTTTCCTTCTATATATTTTAGAATATTTTCAGTAAGAATTTCGGCTTCGAAATGCGCTACAGAACCAGCTTTAGAAGCAGGAACATTCGTAGCATCACCGATTACGAAAATGTTTTCTTTTACTTTACTTTGTAATGTATTTTTATCAGTAGGAACGTAGTTTAGATCATCTCCAAAACCTGAACGAAGAATACATTCATCTCCCATATTGGTAGGAACAGTAACTAATAAATCAAAATCTACCACTTCGCCACCGTAATCGAACATTTTTCCGTTTTCTCCTTCTATGTGCTCTACTGCGAAATCTGGAACAATTTTGATGTTTTTATCTTTTAATAGATATTCTAAAGCTTTGGTGCATTTTTCTTTAGTAAATGCACCAGAAAGTGGAGTAACGTAAGAAATTTCTACTTTGTCTCTCATTCCTTTTTTGGTGAAGTAATCATCTGCTAAAAAAGCAAATTCTAGCGGAGCAACAGGACATTTTATTGGCATTTCGGTGATGTGAACAACTAATTTTCCTCCTGGCCAAGTTTCTAATTTTTTAGCCAAAGCACAACTTCCCTCGAAAGTGTAGAAATCGAAAATATTTTTTTGCCAAGTGTCACCTTTCATTCCCGGAACTTCTTCTGGAGCGATTTTACAACCTGTAGCAATGATGAGAATGTCATATTTTACATTTCTTCCGTTTTCTAAAATAACGGTATCTGTATCTTTATCTATTCTGTCGATTTTTTCACGAATAAGTTGAATTCCTTTTGGTAAAAATTCATCAATCGTTCTTTTTACATCTTCTGGTTGATAGGTTCCAAAAGGAATAAATAAAAATCCTGGCTGATAGTAATGAGACTTAAATTGGTCTACCAAAGTAATTTGCCAATCTTTTTTATTCAGTTTTTTTACTAGGTGATTCGCCATCATAGTTCCGGCGGTTCCTGCTCCTAAGATTACTAAGTTTTTCATATTTTCTAACTTTATAAGAATGAGTAATTCTTAATTTTCTTGTACAAAGTTACATCAGCACAAAATGGACTTGTGTAACTTATATTACACAATCTCAATGACTTTTGTCATTAAAATCGATATAAAATTCGTTATTTTTATTTGACTTAAATTTGTAAAAAATTAGAAAATGTACTTAGAAAAAGAGATAGAGTTCATCCTTACTTTAGACCAACTCAAAAACGTAATCCGTAGAAATTTTAATCATGACAATTCCAGAAGAGAAAATACAGCAGAACATTCATGGCAAGTCATTGTTTTTGCGCAGATACTTTTTCCCTATGCTCGAAACAAAGAAAAAATAGATTTAGGAAGAGTGATTAAGATGCTTTCTATACATGATGTGGTAGAAATAGATGCAGGAGATACATTTTTCTATGATGAAAAAGCAAATGAAGGAAAATTTGAGCGTGAACTGGCTTCTGCTGAAAGAATTTTTGGGATTTTGGCAGAACCTATGAAATCAGAATTTATGAACCTTTGGTTAGAATTCGAAGCTGGAGAAACAGAAACCGCCATTTTTGCAAGTGCTGTAGACAGAATGATTCCTTTTGTGATGAATTGTTTTAACAATGGTTTGAGTTGGATAGAAGCAGGAGTAGAGTTCGAGAAGGTGCAAAAAATGCTTCGTCCGAGAATAGAATTGGCTTCAGAAGATATGCTTGACACCTTTGATGTGTTGATTAGAAAGGCTTTTGACGAAGGAAAACTTTTATAGCACTTATTCAATAAATTTCTTTATTTTCGCATCCCGGAGATTAACGATTAATTATTTAAAAATGAATAAAATTCCTAGCGTAGACTTACGCGATTTTCTTTCGGGAGACGAAACAAGAAAACAAAAATTTGTAAACGAAATTGGTAAAGCATACGAAGAAATAGGATTCGTAGCGCTTAAAGGTCATTTCTTAGACCAAAATTTAGTAGACCAATTGTACGCCGAAATCAAAAACTTCTTTAGCCTTCCTGTAGAAGTAAAATCAAAATACGAAATTCCTGGAATTGGCGGTCAAAGAGGTTATGTAGGCTTCGGAAAAGAAACTGCAAAAGGCTTCAAAGCAGCTGATTTAAAAGAGTTTTGGCATTTCGGACAATATTTACCAGAAGGTTCTAAATATTTAGCAGAATATCCAGAAAATGTAGAAGTTGCAGAAGCGCCAGAATTTAACAAAGTAGGAAAAGAAGCCTATAAAATGTTAGAAAAAACTGGAATTTATGTATTGAGAGCTTTAGCATTATATGTAGGTTTAGATGAGTTTTATTTCGATAAATTCGTAGCAGAAGGAAACAGTATTCTTAGACCAATTCACTATCCACCAATTACGGAAGAGCCAAAAGATGCAGTAAGAGCAGCAGCTCATGGTGACATTAATTTAATCACTCTTTTAATGGGAGCTCACGGAAAAGGATTGCAAGTAAGAGACCACGAAGGAAATTGGGTAGATGCGATTGCGCAACCAGATGAATTGATGATTAATGTGGGCGATATGCTTTCTAGACACACCAATAATAAACTGAAATCTACGATTCACCAAGTGGTAAATCCAGAGAGAGAATTATGGGGAACTTCTAGATATTCTATTCCGTTTTTCATGCATCCAGTAAGCGAAATGCCGTTAAACTGTTTAGAAAATTGTATTGACGAAGACCATCCTAAATTATACGAAGACACGACTGCTGGAGAATTCTTGCACGAAAGATTAGTAGAATTAGGATTGATTAAATAAAATTTAATAAAATCTTAGATTTAAAAAGATGAAGCGTTCGCTTAAAAACGAATTAATTCGTTAAACTTTGCTCACTAAAATAATGAGCAAGTTTTTATTAAACCTTTGCGTTTCAAAAAAATAAATAATAAAATTTAAAAATCGAATCTTTTTTAAGGTTCGATTTTTTCTTTTTTAAAGGCAAAAATCAAATAAATAATTCCGAAAATAATGGTGAGAAAAACCAAGAAAACTTGCCAATCTAATTTCTGTAAAATCACACCGCTGAAACTTCCTAAAGTACTTGCACCAATGTAATAAAGCAGCAAATAAAACGCAATCGTTACCGTTCTTTTTTCTTTTGAAAAATTCCCCACTGATTTACTGCAAACGGTATGCGCTACAAAAAAACTATACGTGAAAACGGCTAATCCTACAATCACAGCTATCGTATTTTGTAGGAAAAAGAAGAGAATTCCTAGAATTCCTACTAAACTCATGGTTTTTAAAACATTTTCAGAATTTTTGAGTTTTCTTTCCCAAAAACTGACATTCATGGAACCAAAAACGCCAGAAATATAAAGCACGTAAACATAAGAAATCCAACTTCTGGAAATGTTAAATGGTGCTTTGACCAAGAAAAAAGCCATGTAATTGTACAAACTTACAAAAGTGCCCAGCAAAAGAAATCCTGTAATGTAAAAAGGCAATAATTTTGGGTGAGTAATGAGCTTGAAATTCGGTTCTATTAAAGTTTTAAAAGATTCTTTCTTTGGTTTGAAGTTTTGTGATTTAGGAGCGAGTATAAAAAATAAAATCGCAAAAATAAGACACCAAATTCCAATAAATTCTGAAGCAAATTGCCAAGATTTATAATGCGAGACTTGAGAAGAAATCACTCTTCCTACCATTCCGCCCACTGCATTTCCTGCGATGTAAAATCCTGTAATTCTCAATTTTCTGTTTTCTGAAACTTCTTCTGCGATGTAAGCCAAACAAACCGAAGTAGCACCCGAAAGCAAAAATCCTTTCAAGAAATTAAGCGCAATCAGCACGTTGAAATTTTCAGAAAATGAAGAAGTAAAAGCTAAAACTGCTGATGCAAATAAACAATATCCGATGACTTTTTTTCGGCTGTATCGGTCTGCTACGAAAGTGGAAGTGATTAAACCAAGAGCCATTCCCAAAGTCGCCGAAGAAACTGCAAAACTGCTTTTGGCTTTATTGATTTTGAAATATTCTACCAAATCAGGAAGCAACGCTTGATAATAATACAACAATCCAAAACATGACAATCCCGCCAAAAATACTGCAATAGCAATTTGTAAATCACGATTTTTGATGGTGTTTGATTTCATATTAATGTTCATGCAGATTTTAGTAATCATGCATATTATTGGAAAAATTAATCTGCCCAATTCGCTCAATCAGCGAGAGTTTTCAATTTTTCATTATTAAATTCTCTCCAGTTCGTCTTGAGAAATTTGCGTTTTAAAAAGTCCGTAATTCACGGTTACTTTTCCGTTTTTGTGAATGGTTTCTATGGTTCCCACAGAGGTAGAACCTGCAATTCTTACACGTTGACCAACTTTCATCCAAACGGCGCGTTCTTTTTGCGTTTTTTCTTCCAATTTTTGGTTGGTTTCTGCAATTTGAACTTGTATATTTTCTTTTTTCAGTTGTTGTTCTACTTTTCGTTTGGTAACTTTCAGTTTCTCAGATTCTGCTTTGTCTGAACCGAGTTTTCGGAATTTTTCCTGTTCCAGAATTTTCACAAAATCCTTTACAATATCTTTTCTTGATTTTCCTTTCAGATAACCATCAATAAAGGCTTCTATCTTATTTCCGAACTGTAATTTTCGGTGTTCTTCTTCATATAATTTTTGGAAATTATACAGTTTTTGTTGAAGTTGCTCATTCAGTTTTTGCAGATTTTCGCGTTTATCTTCTACCGATTCTTTTTGCTCGACAAGGTTAGATTTCAGTTTTTCAACCTCAAATTTTTCTTGTTGCAATTTCACGATGGTTTTATCGAGATTTACCACGTCTTTTTCTACTTTAGAACGAGCATTTTTAATGATAAATCTTGGAATTCTATTTTTTTCTGCCACTTCAAAAGTGAAAGAACTTCCAGCTTGTCCCACTTCTAATTTATACAAAGGTTCCAATGAATATTCATCGAAAAGCATCGCCGCATTCGTTGCATTGGGCAATTGTTCTACCACCAATTTAATGTTGGTGTAATGCGTGGTAATAATCGCGAAAGATTTTTTTTCGTAGAAAAATTCCAGAAAACTTTCTGCTAAAGCGCCACCCAATTCTGGGTCAGAACCCGTCCCGAATTCATCAATCAGAAGCAAAGTATTATCATCAGCTTCTCTGATAATTCCAGACATTTTTTTGAGTCGAGAACTGTAGGTAGAAAGATGGTTTTCAATAGATTGATTGTCACCAATATCCGTTCTAATTTTTTCAAAAAAGAACATTTCAGATTTCGGATGAACAGGAACCAAAATTCCGCTCTGAATCATCAATTGAAGCAAACCAACGGTTTTCAGTGTGATAGATTTTCCACCAGCATTTGGTCCAGAAATACAGAGAATTCGGTTATGCTCTGTCAAAGTCAATGTTTGCGGATAGATTTCCTTTTTTTCTTCTCGGTTTCTCAATAAAAGTAACGGGTGAAATGCGTTGACCAATCTCATGGTTTTATGACGATTGATTTTGGGCAAAACGCCGCCAATTTTTTCAGCAAATTTGGCTTTTGCTCTCGTAATATCTAAATCGAATATATATTTTTGATATTCTTCTAATTCTGGAGCGAAAATGGCAATTTCTGCCGTAAGTTTTCGCAGAATTTTATCCACTTCTTTCTTTTCTTCTTCTTCCGCTTCACGAAGTTTAAAGTAATGTCTAGAAACACTTTCTGGCTGAATGTAAGTGATAGAACCTGTTTTAGAAACGCCTAAAACTCTACCGGGAACACGTTTTTTGAACCCTGATTTTACGGCAAGCACCCTTTGATCATCTATGATGGTTTCGCGGATGTCTTCCAATACATCGGCATAGGTGGTAAGAGCTCTATTAAAATTGTCCTGAATGGCTTTTTTCGCGTGTTGTATCTCTGTGCGGAGATCCTTCAAAATGGAAGACGCATCGCTTTTCACCTCTCCAAATCTATTGAACACTTTATCGATTTTCTCCACGATTTCCTTATGATACTCAATATCTTTGATTTCCTCCAAAAGATGAGGGAAAGTCTCGGGAAGTGTGGGGAAAAACTTTTGCAGTCGCCCAATTTGCTCTGTGATGTTTTTTATCTTTCCAAAAGCTTTGTTATCAAGTCGATAGTTTTCTATCAGCATCAGTTTTAGTTCAGTTTCTATATCATCATATTCATCGAAGGGAATAGCGTTAGAACTTTCAAAACTGGTAAGGTATTCTGATGTTTTTTTTAGTGAAAGCGAGGCTTCTTCCATTGGCATTGGACGAAGCTCTGCGATACGCTCCGCCGTTTTGGGCGAGTACGCATAAGGGATGATTTCCTGCAAAAGTTCAGGAAATTCAAGCTCTATTAAATCTTCTTTATGGATATACACAGGGCAAATTTAATCAAATTTTCAGAGGTGTTCAAACTTGCCTATTATTACTATTATCAATTGAAAAACAAATTTCCATATAAGATATAAATTAATTTTATGATTTTTAACACAAATTCAATTTTTGCTGATGAAAATGAAAATGAAAATGTAATTTCTAAATACCTTTGAATAGATTAAAAACCTAAAAGACTTTATTTATGAATACTAAGTTATTATCCATTGGAGCGTGTTTTTTATTTTTTTTCACCGCCAAAGCTCAGAGTGACAGTCTCCTGCTCAATCTTGATTTCAGAACCCGTGCAGAGATGGACAACGGGCAAAAAACCTTGATTCCGAAAGGTAAACAAGCCGAAACTTCGGTGTACTCTCGTGCCCGCTTGGGGATAGATTATCATAGAGAGCATTTAGAACTTTATGCCGCTTTGCAAGATGCCAGAGTATGGGGTGAAACAGGTAGTACCAATCAAAGAAGTGGAAGTTTTAATGTTTATGAAGCTTGGGCTCAATATCAGTTTAATGAAAAAGTTGGTGTAAAAATTGGGCGTCAGATTCTTTCGTATGATGACGAAAGGCTTTTTGGAGCTTTAGATTGGCAGATGCAAGGAAGAAGTTTTGATGCGGCTAAGGGTATTTTTATCCTCAATCCGTATTCTAAGCTAGAAACCGTTATTACCTATAATAATGATGATAAAGATGGTGATGATTTAGCAGAAAATGAATTCTATAGTGTTTTAGACTCTGGCGAAAGAACCAAATCTTTACAGCTTATTCATTATCAATATAAAAAGGATAAAACCACATTCTCTACAATTGGTCTAAACAGCATCACCCAACATCTCAATGGTAACCATTATGATATGGTAACTTTAGGAGCGAACGCTAAACATTATTGGGAGCATTTTGGTGTTTTTGGTTCGGTGTATTATCAAGTGGGTAAAAATTCTTTGGCACAAAGCAAAAGTGCGTATCAGTTTTCATTAAATGCAGATGTCCTTTTGGGGCAGCATAATATTGTCCTTGGAACAGAATGGCTCTCAGGAACTGATTTTGATGAGGATACTTCTAAAAACCATTCTTTTAGTCCGTTTTATGGCACCAATCATAAGTTCAATGGTTTTATGAATTATTTCTTCGTGGGCAATCATTTTAATAGTGTAGGGCTGAAAGATTTTTATATAAAATCTAATTTCAAATTCAATCCAAAAGCTACATTGAGTGCCAATCTTCACGCTTTTAGCAGCAATGCTGCTATAGGCTATAACGCTAATAATGATAAGCTATCCCAATACCTTGGTACAGAGCTAGACCTTGTTTTTCAGTATAAGGTAGCTTCTTATTTCACATTACAAGTAGGACACTCTCATCTGTTTGCTGCTGAGGGAATGCAGTATCTGAAAAACATTCATCAGCCTAAGGATTTACAAACTTGGAGTTGGATAGGATTAAATTTTAATACCCTCACACGATTGAAATAATTGATATATATCATTGATGATGTATATCAGTCGTTTTTATTTTTTTAACGAGATAATTACGGCTAACTTTGTTCCATCAAAAAAAAGAAGGAGTTATGAAAAAAACTCATCACAAAAAATGGAATAGATGGCTTATTCCAAGCTTACTGGGAATCATCTTGGGAATGTTTAGCTATATTTTCTATATTTCTAAAGCTTATTCCTACCTCTCTGATGATCCTAAAGCTTGTGTAAACTGCCACATTATGGCTCCAGAGTATTCTACTTGGTTTCACTCTTCGCACGGTAGGAATACTACTTGTAATGATTGCCACGTACCGCACGATAATGTAGTGAGAAAATATTATTTCAAAGCTATGGATGGTGCCAGACACGCTAGTATGTTTGCCCTTAGGCTAGAGCCTCAAGTTATTAGAATAAGAAAACCTGGAGAGACTGTAGTGCAGGAAAACTGCATCAGATGTCATAGTGACCTCAATAGCGTAGTGGGTACAGGGCAGGTTACCGCTACAATGGCTCATAATGACGAAGGTAAGCTCTGCTGGGAGTGCCATAGAGATGTACCTCACGGTATTGCTAGAGGTCTCAATTCTGCTCCGAATGCTAGAGTTCCTTTAGCTGAAACGCCCGTGCCAGATTGGCTGAATCGATTAACAGAAAAAAAAGAACAGTAATTAAAATACCCTCATTGTTATGAAAAAGAAAAATTGGCTGCTAGTTGCAATATTAGGTATAGTTGTATTTGCTTTAGGAATGTTAGCCAATTCCATTATGCAAAGAAGAGCAGAGTCTCAGCATCTTTCAACAGCAAACAACAATCTAAAACCTTTTGAAAGTCGTAATGAGATTTGGGAAGAGTTTTATCCTAGAGAATATCAATCTTGGAAACAAACTTCAGACACCACTTTCCGCTCAAAACATATGAGCAGTGGGATGGTAGATGCTCTCAAAGAGCGTCCAGAGATGGTCATCCTATGGGCTGGGTATCCCTTTGCGAAAGACTATGGCGAGCCTAGAGGACACTACTACGCCATACAAGATGTTACCAATACCCTCAGAACAGGAGCTCCCAACGAAAAAGACCCAGGTCCTCAGCCAGGTACTTGCTGGACTTGTAAGTCTCCAGATGTACCAAGAATGATGAACAAAATGGGGGTAGCAAATTTCTATAAAACCAAATGGTCTGCATTAGGACATGAAGTTACCAACAGTGTTGGTTGCGCCGATTGCCATGACCAAAAAACAATGAATCTTACCATTACCCGCCCTTCATTAGTAGAAGCTTTCCAAAGAAATGGAAAAGACATAAAACAAGCTACACACCAAGAGATGCGTTCTCTAGTATGTGCCCAATGCCACGTAGAATATTATTTCAAAGGAGAAGGCAAATACCTTACTTTACCTTGGGATAACGGTAAGACTGTGGAGCAAATGGAAGCTTATTACGACAATGTAAAACACGTGGACTTTGAACACAAGCTTAGTAAAACTCCTATTTTAAAAGCTCAGCACCCTGATTATGAGATTTTCCAAATGGGTGTTCACGCCCAGAGAGGTGTATCTTGTGCAGACTGCCATATGCCTTACAAGTCCGAAGGTGGAGTAAAATTTACAGACCACCATATTACCAGTCCTTTGGCTAATATGAACAATACCTGCCAAGTTTGTCACAGAGAGTCTGAAGCCGTCTTAGCACAGAATGTTTATGAAAGACAAGATATGGTGATTAACCTAAGAAACCGTTTAGAAAAACAATTGGTAAAAGCTCACCTAAAAGCCAAATTCCTTTGGGACAATGGTGCCAATGCTACAGAAATGAAGCCTGTATTAGATTATATTAGAAAAGCACAATGGCGATGGGATTACATCGCGGCTTCTCACGGAGCTGCTTTCCACGCCCCTTTGGAATCTCAGAGAGTTTTGGCAGATGGTATGTTTAATGCAATGGAAGCAGACAATACAATGAATCTCCTTATCGATAGAAAAAAACTTTCAGGAAAATTCATAATGCCAGATATCAATACTAAAGAAAAAGCTCAAAAATTTATTGGCCTGGATATACCAGCAGAGCGAGCAGCTAAAGCGAAGTTCTTAAAAACTGTAGTTCCAGAATGGATAAAAAAAGCTAAAGCACAAGGAACTTTAGTAATGAATTAAAGAAACAAAATAGTAATCATTTTTTCGGCTGATTGGCTTCTGATAAGCTTTTGAAAGAACTGATCAGCCGATTTTATATTTTAAAATCTTCAGTATGACTTTTGAATCTTCTTTTCACAAACGAAACCACTATCAATGGAGCATCATCTTAATTTTAGCCCTATTGATTATAGGGTTAGTTTTACAGTTCACTGTAGGTTCTATTCCCAAAGCGTGGTTTTCTTTCCCTTACAACATCTATACAGGCTTGAGCTTTGTATTGATTTCTACAGGGCTATTTTGGAAATTCAAAAACCGAGAATTGGTCAATCTTTTGGGAGGAGTTCCCTTTGCTCTGGTGGTCATTATCGTTTTGGGAATTCTCACCATTGGTTTGGGAAGTATCAATCTAGACCATAAAATTCCAGAAATGGCGGCTGAGAAAGGTGTACACCCCACTGAAATGCCACACGAACACAATCCTTACCTCATTCAGTTGGGATTAAAGAATATTACCGCCACTTGGTATTTTGCTTTTGTATTTTTGGGCTTGCTCATCAATCTTTGGTTTGCAACATTGAAGAGAGCAATTGTATTTCAAGCTAAAAACATCACATTCTTGCTCAATCACTTTGGACTTTGGCTCTGTTTATTTGCTGGAGTTCTAGGGCAAGGAGATGTACAAAAGCTCAAAATGACCTTGCAACAAGACCTCCCAGAGTGGCGTGGTGTAGATGAGCAGGGTAATGTATTGGAGTTGCCCATTGCTTTAGAATTGAAAAAATTCAAGATGGAAATCTATCCTAATAAGCTTTTCCTCATCAACAAAAAAGGGGAAGCCCTGCCCACCAGTAAGCCAGATGGATTTCTACTAGAAAAAGCGGGGACTACCCATCAGTTTCAGCAGTGGAAAGTAACCCTTTTAGAGTATGTGGAAAATGCGGTAATGGTGAGCGATAAGGCGTTTGCTAAAAATCCAATGTGGGGCTCTACCAATGCTGCCAAAATCATAATAGAAGATACCAAAACAGGTAAAAAACGCACTGAATGGATTTCTTGTGGTAACTTTCAGTTTATGCCCCGCGTAGTGAAAATGGATGAAGAACATACGCTGGTAATGGCACCGCCAGAAGCTAAAAAATTTGAATCGGAGTTGCTTTATTATCAGAAAGATTCCAAAGACATTAAGACAGCTTCCATCTTTGTTAATCAACCTTTGGCTCTCAATGGATGGAAAATTTATCAGACCAGTTATGATGAAAAATTGGGAAGATGGTCAGACATCAGCGTGGTAGAATTGGTTTCAGACCCTTGGCTTCCTTTGGTCTATTTAGGAATTTTCATTCTTATGCTTGGAACTATTAGTTTTTTAATCAAAAATAGTAAATCATAATATGTGGCAATACTTTGATATTTTGTGCTATGCAGTAGCGGTTTTAATACTCTTGGCCAACGCTCTGCTATACAGTAAAGCATCTTTTTTACAGAAAATAAGTCTGGTACTATACGCTATCTCTGTGATAGTGATGGGAGTATTCATCACACAATTGTGGATTTCATTAGAGAGACCTCCACTCAGAACATTAGCAGAAACGCGGATTTGGTATTCTTTTTTTGTGGCAGCCATCGGATGGGTTTTATATCTTATGTATCGCTACAAATGGATTGTAAGCTATTCTTCCATAATGACTTTGGTCTTCTTGGGAATTACTTTTTTCCATCCTGATACTCAGAATAAAACGCTGATGCCCGCCTTGCATAGTGTATGGTTTATCCCTCACGTAGTGGTCTATATTTTCGCTTATGCAATGTTTGGAATGGCAACGGTATTGGCTGTATTTGGCTTATACAAATCTTACACTCACAAGAATACAGAGGAAGAAGTCACGCTGGTGAACAAGCTCATCAACATAGGATATACCTTTCTTACTTTGGGATTACTCTTCGGAGCTCTTTGGGCTAAAGAAGCTTGGGGACATTATTGGACTTGGGACCCAAAAGAAACTTGGGCATTTATCACTTGGCTAGGCTACCTTATCTACATCCATCTAAGGTATAAGTATAAAAACATCAATGATAGACAAGACTTCATCATTATCATCATTGCTTTTATTTTGCTTCTGATGTGCTGGTTTGGGGTTAATTACCTTCCTACTGCGGCTAATAGCGTGCATACTTATTCTGGATAATATTTTGTGAAACGATAGAAGCTATACACGAGTCATTTTGAGAATAAACAAAATGACTCGTGTTTTTCTGTATAAGTTTTTTAGATATCAATCTATCTGCACAAGGAATATGGTATTCAACTGTGAAGTTGCACGGCAGGTCTTCTCAAAAAGCCCGCCTGATTTTCAAAAAAGCCCGCCTGATTTTTCAGTACAAATATCTTAGGATATTAAACCCTGATTACGAACAGGCTTTAAACGATAAGCAATAAGCTTTGGGGCTGTTCAAAGAAAGATTCCACGAAATGTCTGCCTGAGCAAAGGCTAATGTGAAATATGGGTTTAAATTTTAACGAAATATGGTCTTCATTATAAGACTATACAATTTGAGTTAGCTCTAAGAATCTCATTTTTTCATTGTTTTCTATTCTGAATTATTTAAATTCGCACATCAATTTACTTTTATGACTTGGAAAGAAATTTTAGCCCCGATAAAACAATCCGATGCTTTTTCTACCCTTTGGAATAAGGTAAAACAAGAATATGCACAAGGAAAGTGTTTCCCTCCAAAAGAACAGATTTTCCGAGCGATAGAACTTACGCCTTTTGATGAGGTAGAAGTGGTGATTATTGGTCAAGATCCGTATCATAATGATTT
>ERZ650312.1157-NODE-1157-length-15026-cov-6.054839_pt1 | contig 15026 bp, 15 predicted proteins | sample MGYA00376248_ERZ650312 | MGnify/ENA primary metagenome ERZ650312 (study PRJEB26733, sample SAMN07839316) | wastewater metagenome | biome: urban; feature: wastewater treatment plant; material: waste water | place: USA: North Carolina | collected 2016-07-28 ... | reverse complement strand
GATATTTTGTATATCTTTGCAACTGCTTAGCTGCACTTGACATTATAATAGTTTGCATTGTTTAAGTGTGTATTAGCTTTGCACCAACAAAATTGTTATCAATTAAAAATAAAGTATTTATAAGCATGCTAGTAAAATTTGCCGTAACGAACTATAGAGGATTTGCCAATCGTATAGAATGGGATTTGTCGAAACCAAGTAACTATTCGTTCAATACTTTTGCCATTAAAGATGGTATCATCAAGAATGGCATCGTATATGGACCTAATGGTTCTGGCAAGTCGAACTTTGCAATGGCCATCTTCGACATTACCAATCATCTTTCACAGAAGTGGAAGAAGGTGAACTATTATGATAACTTTACATATACGGGAAAGTTGAACTTCCCCGTAAAATTTGAATATGCCTTCAAGTTTAGGGATGATACGTTACTATATACATATAGCAAATCGCCTGATGGAAAGCTGGAGGAAGAAGAACTTGTTGTGAATAACAAGCTTATTTTCTGCAACAAGAATTCTGTCTTGACATTGGATGATGTTGAGTTCCCGATGGATTCTGCGGTGAAGGCAAACCTTGCCAATAACGCCAACAATGTATCCATCGTAAACTTTCTGCTTACTTCCTATCCTCTTGCCAAGGAACATTATCTTCTGAAACTGCAGCAATTCGTAAACTCAATGTTATGGTTCAGAAGTGTTGAAAAAAATGAGTTTATGGGGTTGGCTACTGCTCCGGCAAATCTCGATGAGTATATCATCAAGAATAAGCTGACTCGGGACTTTGAGGAATTCATCCATCGGGTAAGCGGACAAAGTTTTGAGTTTCAGGAGCCAAAGGATGATGATAAAGAGTTGTATTGCGTATTTGGATTAGGTCGCATTCCATTCGATAAGATTGCATCAACGGGTACTCAATCTCTGATGCTGCTATATTACTGGCTGAAACAGATGACAAAAGCATCGTTCGTTTTCATAGATGAATTTGATGCATTCTATCATTTCAGACTCTCTTATGAGGTTTGCAAAACCCTCTTTTCCCTTCCATGTCAGGCTTTTACGTCATCACACAACACCTATCTGATGACCAATGACTTGCTTCGCCCAGATTGCAATTTCATCTTGCAAGACAACAAAATCAAGCCGTTGAGCGACTGCACTCAAAAAGAGTTGAGATTCGGGCATAATATAGAAAAAATGTTTAGAGGTAACGCATTCGAAGTATGATACTATTCGTTTTTGAAGGAGTAAAACGGGAGCCGGATTTGTTCCGCACCATCCAGCGATTATACTTTGCAAATAGAGATGAGCAGATAGTATGTTCCTATAACAACAACATCTATCAGCTATACAAAGATTTGCAGGAGTATGATGGCGATGGAGATATTGTGTCTTTGCTGATGGAGAAATTTGCTGGTCAAGCAGACAATCCGCTCAAGGATATTGATGCATCTGCTGACATTTCTGAAATCTATCTGTTCTTCGACTATGACTTTCATAACCGGAATTTATCTCTCGAAGAAATCAACAGGCAGGTAAAGGAAATGCTTGAAACATTCAACAACGAAACGGAGTTTGGTAGGCTATATATTGACTATCCGATGGTTGAGTCTATACGATATACTAAGCAGTTGCCCGATGCAAACTATTGGACGTATTCTGTAACACGTTCTGAGTGTGGTAAGTTTAAAGGTGTATCTGCCGATTTTTCTGCGTATGACAGTTTCGATTTCATCCTACTGAAAGATCATCGAGAGCCAACAGAAGTAGAGATGGAGGAAGTTAAGCAAAATTGGGAATATTTAAAGGAAATGAATGTGGGAAAAGCGAACTATCTATGTAAGGGGAAGAATACGATGCCTGCATCTAAAGAAGACATACTTCAAGACAAAATATTCAACTCACAATTAAAGCAGTATGTGAATACCGAAGATTGCAAAGTAGCTGTACTCAATGCTTTCCCAATTTTTCTGTTTGACTATTTCAAATAATATTTTAAGAGAAGGTTATCATACGAGGACATTCTATTAAGCAACAAATTTGGACTATCTAAAATTATAGCAGTCTTGCGAATTGATAAATTCGTTTTAAAAAAAGGGCTAGTCCCATAATCAGGACTAGCCCCCAGTTTTAATTATTTTCTCGATGCAATGAATGTATCTTGAAAGCTGCATAGCACTTCAAGAAAGATTACTTAACCTCAATGTGCTTAACATCGTCTTTCTTCTCCTCCTTGGCTATCTTAGGAATCTCAATCTTCAAGACACCGTCACTGACCTCAGCGGAAATCTTCTCCTGATCAGCATCCTCTGGCAAAGCATAACTCTGAGAGTAGCTGCTGTAAGAGAACTCACGACGCAAGTAATGCTCTTCCTTCTCTTCCTTCTTCTCATCCTTGTTCTCGATGGATACATTCAGATAGCCATCCTTATCGATGTTCATCTTGACCATATCTTTCTTCAAACCAGGAGCTGCAACCTCCATCGTATAAGCTGTAGCACTTTCCTTGACGTTGACTGCAGGAGCTGTTGCGTTCATGTGTGGCATCAAGCCTGTATCAAAGAAGTTGTCATTAAACCAACTGTTCAACCAATTTGAAACACTGTTATTTCTACGAGCTAACAACATCATGTAAAACCTCCTAATTCTATTTTTCTCGTCCTCTCTTCGCCTTCCGGCTCAGTCGGGATTTCTCATTGTTTTTAATTTATCCTTTTTAATAACGATTGCTTCGGCTTACGAGGCTCAAGGATTTCTAGAAACCCTCAACTGTCATTACTTAGGGTTCTTGTCGTTCCCCTTGCCCTTTCGGCTTCGGCTTTCATCCTGGGTAAGAGCAAGTTATGTGCCAGTCTCGGTTTGTATATCTAGAGTGAGCCATTTTTGACAGGATTGGCATCAAAGGATAATTAATTTAAACTTTGCTGCCAAATTTATCCATTTTCATCCGTTTATTCTCTGCTCTCCTATCCGTTTTCTAAGGGTGATTATGATAAATAGGCGGTACGTATATATAAATATTTGTACTTCGGAAATATGCGGGTGTCAAATATTGTTTCTTAATTATCGCAATTTCCGTGTTTTCAATCTAGAAGGTCATGATGATAAAAATCTTTTGGTTTGATAGCGTATTACTTGCTCTCTGCAAGACGAATCACCTATAGTTGTACGACCGTAAGGCTACAGTTGTACGACTATATAGGCTATAGTTGTACAACTCTGGAGTTATAGTCGTACAACTATAGGGGTTATAGTTGTACGACTACAGAATTCCGGATTTCCGAAGAAATTAGTGAGATTTATAACACGTTGAATATCTGACGATTACGAATTTCGCCATATTTCCAATATTCTTCAAGAAATATTTTCCGAGCGGAAATTCGTGATTTTCAGAGGATTTAAATCATGATTTTGTAAAAAAAATAAGCTTGGTCAACTGACGGAACATGACATCTGTATAATGACCACTTATACCTGAAATAGGGCTATTTTTGATTAATTAATAGTTATTTTACTCACATTTTAGCAAATATCATTACCTTTGCAATTAGTTTAAATTAAAACACGTAATATTAAGAATATGATTTCATTTGAAAGTGATTACAACAATGGTATGCTGCCAGAGATTCTAGAAGCTCTTGGCAAGACAAACGGTGATAAAACATCTGGTTATGGTTTTGATCCATACTCAGAATCTGCAAAAGAGAAAATCCGCAAGGCTGTGGACAATGAGAATGCAGAAGTGTTCTTCCTGATAGGCGGTACGCAGACCAACACCACGGTCATTGATTCCGTCCTCATGGGATGCGAAGGAGTAATCTGTGTGGAAACCGGTCATATCGAGGTACATGAATCAGGAGCAGTAGAAGCTTTCGGGCATAAGGTCATTACCCTGCCAGGAAAAAACAGCAAGCTGACAACCGGCACCCTGTCAGCCTATATGGATACCTTCCTAGCCGACGAATCGCATCCTCACATGGTACAGCCAGGCATGGTTTATATCTCGATGCCGACTGAGTTCGGAATGGTCTACACCAGAGAAGAACTGGCTGCGCTGTATGCAACCTGCCAGAAATATGACCTCCGTCTCTTCATCGATGGTGCACGACTGGGATACGGTCTGGTTTCAGCGGCATGCGACTATGACTTGCCATTCCTTGCAAAACATTGTGATGTATTCTATATCGGCGGAACCAAGGTGGGTGCCATGATGGGAGAAGCTGTGGTATTCTCGGGCATGAAGGCACCGAAATACTTCTTCACCAACGTGAAGCGTCATGGAGCCTTGCTTGCCAAGGGCAGAATGCTCGGCATCCAGTTTGACACGCTGTTTACGGATGAGCTCTATTTCAAGATATCGCGCCATGCCATCGCTATGGCTACCCGCATCCGCAGCATCTTCGAAAAGCATGGTATCGCCATTGCCTACGATTCTCCAACCAATCAGCAGTTTGTAGTACTCTCACCTGCCCTCTACGAAGCCCTTTCCCAAAAAGTAGCATTCGAGATATGGGAAAGAAAGAGCGAACATGAAATCATCTGCCGATTCGTTACAAGCTGGGCAACAAAGGAGGAAGAACTCGACGAGCTAGACCATATTCTTCAAGCTTACGCTTAAGAAGGCTAAGGATGGTTCTCCTCCAGAATCATCCTTAACAATTCTTCATTTGCCTCGTTGTTAATCTCTGCATCCTCCAACTCAGAGAAATAGTCAAGCGTAGCTGAACATTCGCCTGTAATATCTATCCCTATCACTTTTTCATGGGCATAGATGATGCGAAGCACGGCTTGGAGCTGCATAAGTGTCATATCTCCATTGCTCCAGTCGGTGATGGCATCCTGCTTTCTCAATACATCCTTGTCGATGGATATGTAAACCGGCTCATGTATAAGTTTACCAGCCTTCGACGGCCAAGCCTGGTGATGGTCTATCTCTGCCTGACTGTAGAACAACACCCTCTCTCTTAAGTGAACAGGCACCTGGGCTATCAACTCGTCCGATGCCCCCACAATGATAATGTGTTTGACAAACGGGTTCTTCTCCAATACATCTCTCACCCAACCGCCACACGACACAACACCCTCCCATTCCGGTTGCTGCATATCCGGATGATGGTCGAAAACAATGAGCGAGAAAGGTTCATGAATTCTTGACACCCAATATTCCGTAAGATAATGGAAATCTCCGGAATCTATGAAATGAACGGCTTTGGCAGGAAAAGGAGCCAATCGGCGATGCAGTTCCTCGCTACCCTCTTCGTCACAATAGCAGTCTACCCCTTTCATGTCCCGGCAATCTACATGGATAATATTCTTATTTGAGGCAAATGCCTCCAATTCGTATACGCCGGTAAAGTTAAGGAGAATGATAGGTATTTTCTTTTTCATATTGTATCAATTTTCTAAATGCTGATTGCAAAAATACCTAATATTCATAAATACTTGATGAATTATACATCATATTATTGTTAAAATTAGATTTTTTTATACTTCTACACAGATTTACCAAAATCATATTAAAACAATTTAATTTTCAACAAAAACATATTAGATTCATTTTTTTATCAGTATCTTTGCAGAAAATATGAAACATATAGTAATGGTATTTAAAAATGCACTTATATTGGATAAACATAGATGTAATGTTCCCCATTACATCCTCAACTGTAGTCTTCGGAAATAATATCTATCTTGCTTGAGATAACATATTATTAACGAATTTAAAATTACATGGGTTTAATCATTTTATATTTTTTAGGTGCTCTGTCACTATCCTTTTTATGCTCCGTCCTGGAGGCGGTATTACTTTCTACTCCGATGTCGTTTATCTCGATGAAGGAGAATCAAGGCAACAAGACTGCCTCACTGATGAAACAGTATAAGAACAACGTAGACCGTCCGGTGGGTGCCATCCTTTCGCTCAATACCATCGCCCACACCATCGGTTCTGCCGGTGTAGGAGCCGAGTCAATGAAACTCTTTGGCGAAGAATACTTCGGCATCATTTCCGCCATTCTCACTCTGTTGATTCTGGTACTTTCAGAAATCATCCCGAAAACCATCGGAGCTTCATATTGGCGCTCTCTTGCCATGACATCTACCAAGATCATCCGTGTGCTCATCTTTATCACCTATCCTTTGGTACTGCTTTCGGAACTTATCACTAAGGTATTTACTCCGAAGAACCACCAGGCTTCCGTGAGTCGCGAGGAGGTATCGGCCATGGTAGACGTAGGTACTACAGAAGGCATCTTCCGTGAATCGGAAAGCAAGATCATCAAAAGCTGCATTCACCTGGCAGGAGTAAAGGCAAAGGAGGTGATGACTCCATCCATCGTAGTAGAATCAGCCAACATGAATCTGACTACCAAGGAGTTTTACGAACAGAAAGAATGGAAATTCTCACGCATTCCCGTTTATGACAACAATAAAGATATCATTGTGGGATACGTATTGAAAGATATGGTTCTCAAATTGGTTTCAGACGATGAGTTCCAAACCAGATTATCCGAACTGATGCGTCCGATTCTTTCCTTCAACGAGGATGAATCTCTATACCAGATATGGGAAAAGATGTTGGAAAAACGAGAACACATCTCTATCATCGTGGATGAATACGGATGTCTGAGAGGAGTGGTTTCCATGGAAGACGTAATCGAAACGATGACTGGCGTAGAAATCGTGGATGAAGACGATGTGGCTGTAGACATGCAAGCCTTGGCTAAGGAAAAATCGCGTATGATGCACCAAGGTGTTGCTTCTGCCATTCCTGGCAGTAAAGCTTAATATTTACAGAACATTGCATTTTAACAAGAGAGGGTGGGTCATGGAGTTATGACCCACCCTCTCTTATTTATCCAGGAAATATCGCCACCTTGATGACTCCATCCCTGCGGTTCTCGAAAACATCGTATGCCTCTTCTATTCTTGAAAGCGGGAAACGATGGGTAATCAGAGGAGTGGTATCTATCTTTCCCTGGGCTATCAAATCAAGGATTTCCCCACAGTCACATCCATCCACACCTCCCGTCTTGAAGATGAGGTTCTTGCCATACATATCAGGAAGCGGAAGCATCTGCGGCTTGTCATACATCGCAACGATGGTGACGATGGCATTAGGACGGGCACACTTCCAGGCAAGCTGGAAGGTATCAGGTCCACCTGCAACCTCCATCACCACATCAGCTCCCCCATGCAGACTATGTTGTTTGACAAATGCCTCACAATCCTCCGGTTCAACAACCATCACCTGCGGATAATGCTTCTGGATGAACTCTCGCCTATCCTTTGATTTCTCACAGACGATGATGTTTCTCGGATTCTTGAGCAGGGTGCAAAGCAAACAGCAGACACCCGTAGGGCCAGCACCGATAATCAAGACAGTATCCTCTTCCGTAATTTCAGATATTCTCGTAGCCCAGAATCCAGTAGCAAGGATGTCGCCAACGAAGAGTGCCTGCTCATCGCTTACCGAATCAGGAATCTTGTTCAAGCCGGTTGTAGCATAAGGAACCCTCACATATTCCGTCTGCCCGCCATCGATTCTGCATCCCAGTGCCCATCCGCCATGTGGAGATGTACAATTGTTCACGTATCCATGCTTGCAATAGAAGCATTCTCCACAGAAGGTCTCTACATTCACGGATACTCTGTCTCCAGGCTTCACATGGGAAACCCTCTCTCCTACTTTCTCTACAATGCCTACCATTTCGTGGCCAACAGTAATCCCCGGTACTGCGCGAGGCACAGAACCATGCTTGATATGAAGATCACTGGTGCAGATACTGCTCAGCGTTACTCTTACGATGGCATCATGCTCATCTATTATCGTAGGCTTCCCTTTTTCTGTGAAGCCAAACTTTCCTTGCTGGATATATGTAAATGCTTTCACCTTAATTATATATATAAGTATTATTATTCACGTTAAATCATGCTGCGAAGTTACAAAAAACATTTTAATCATACAAGAAAAAATACAGATTCTTTCTCACCTTTTGACCTGTAAACTATTAAAAAGTCTGTCTGTTTTTACAAGTAAGACCATTTTTTGTGATTTTTCAGCAAACAAAACCATAAAATATACTCTGATGTTCAAATAGTTAGCCAAAAATTTGGAGAATAGAATATTTTTTCTTACCTTTGCAAATGAAAGATTTGAATTCAATTTTTTACAAAATATAGCATGTATCAAGATTTAGATTTTACTGATAACAATTACTATCAGGAAGATTATATAGATTCGCCGGTTGATGATTTCGACTGGATGCCTAATTTATTTGCCAAGCTCGCAAATCACCTGCGAACTTCAACTTCTGCTGATGTTATCAGACTGGGAACCATCGGCTGCATCAGAAACAATGAGCCGGGAGATGATTCACTTCTCCAATGGGAAGAAGTAGAAACAATGCGTCGCTATATAGATAGCGTTAACAGAGGCTTGGGTGCACCAGAAGATCCCACACTCCAGCAGTTGCTCCATTCTACAGAATGGACTAACTATGGTATTTTTACCATGAACTTTATCTCGGATAAGAACCTCGACTATAAAGGAATCTGTGAGGTTGAAAATACAAATCTCTCATACGCCAGCATGGCTTTTTTAATTGCTCTGGTAAAAGGGATGAGTATGATTAATCTCAAACATCCTTCAGCAAAGGGAGAAAACAATCATATTTTCACATACGTAATTCCAAGTCAATTCTCCACCTTCTCCTTTGCTTCATTCCTCAATGTGGCCAATGCACGTCTCGCTAACAAAGAAGATATTTCTGAACAGGAGATTGAAGAGTTGACCCAACTTGCTTTCAAGAGTCGCTACTGGAAACAAGAGACCTCACTCAAGAGTGAAGACAGCGAGTTGTTCATCTATGTCCTCAAGAACATCATTTCGGAAATTCTAGGACTGAAGCTTGACATCAATGCGGAATCCTTTGCCAAACAGGCAAAGAAGGAAGAGAAAAAGACCGCCACTCCAACTGTAGATAACCATAAGAAAAAGAAGAAGGAGAAGAAGGAAAAAGAAAAGACTATCCTGAAAGATAATTCCAAACCTTCTTTGGCATCTACGATGGTAAAAGTCTTAACAGAGGAGTCCCTCCCGCAAACCAAAGAGAGTCTTATTGATAAGACTATGCAACTCTATCCTACTCTCAAGATAAACTGTTTCAACACCACCCTATCAAGACTCCATAAAAATGAAGTTCTGAATTATTATAATGGTGGACTGATTGGAATAAAAGGCAAAAGATACGGAAGAGGCTACAAGATAATTAGCCGTTTACATAAACATAAGGAAACAGATTAAGGCTAAATTTTGTGCCAAGAAAATCCAAAGGCAAAAAGACCATTGGGCTTTCTTGGCACTATTATATAATACTGTAGCAACAACTAACGTTTGAGACGCTGCTGACGTCCCGGCTTCATCATCTTCATTGCCATGCCGAAACACCTCCTTCTGAAGTCCATATCATTTTCATCGTCTCGTTTACCCCATCCGGTTCCTGGTCCTCCACCGCCACCGCAGCTTTGAGCTATCCTTGTAGCTGCATTCAGATAACCCAAATATAAGGATGCTGCAACCGAACATAGATTTGCAGAATTTTCTGCTACATTTTCGATAAGTGAGCCATCGAATATTTCGCCAACTGTCCTATCCAAGAAATCTCTTTGGCTCGGAGATAAAGAGTTTCGAAGTTCACCATATTTAGATAGACGACTTTTCATATCAAGTGCTGCCATGTGAAAACCGAGTGAGCCAAATTCATGGCTGATTTTAAGATTCACTTTCGGAGCAATCTCTTTGTATTTCGCTTTAATCACCTGATATTTACCTTCTGCCTTTGCCGTTTTTTCTACAGCCAAAGCAGTTTTCTGTTCTTCTGAACTTCTCTTTTCTTCGGCTTCATGGGCTTTTGCTTCCAATTCTGCCTTCCGTTGTTCCGCATCATGGAGCTTGCTTTCTGCAACTTTTAGCTTATCTGCCTTGTCAATTATTTTTTCTTCTGTTTTCTTGATTTCGGCATTAATTTGTGAAAGTTTGCGGTCTGCCTCTTCCTTAGAAATCTTTCCTGCAGCAAGGTCTCTATTGAGCTTTTTAATCTCCTGTTCTAGGTCTGCCTTATGAGTTTCAAGGTTCTTGATCATCGTAGCTAAAGCCTTCAGACGAGCAGCAGAGTGCTTGATTTCCCTGCTAAGTGAAGCAATAATTCCACGCTGATTGGTAATCGTTGAATTTTGCTGTTCGATGGTTTTGATGTTTTCTCGAACCTCTTCTTCCTTCTCCTGAGCATCCTTCCAGAGTTTCCTGCGATACTCTTCTGTGGTACGATGAACAGCACCGGTTTCCTTGATACTATCCCCTCTCTCCATACCATACTTCAAACCTACCTCTTCTGCATATTCGGTATGAAGAGACTCCATGTACTCTACTAAAGCTTCTCTAGTATTAACACCTTTAGTAAATATCTTTTTGAAAGAGAATCTATTTTTCTCCGTAAGAGGCAAAACCGTACAATGTACGTGTGGGTTCGCTTCATCCAGATGAACGACAAAAGCAGCAATATTTTGCTCTCCATATTTTTTACACATGAAGGCATAAGCATCTTTTGCCCATGCTTCAATTTCCGGCATTCTCTTCAAGTCAGAATTGTCTGCTCCATGTTCCCAATCCACCTTCTGATTACCAAAAGCCAGGTTTCTCATTACCTCTCGGTTGCCACCCAAGATAAAGTTTGCGACTGTCCTGTACTTTGGATCCAGTCCCTGGTCAATGTATTTTTTGTTGGGGTTTACAATGCCACGTGAATCCAAATTTTCCTGTATTCTCTGGTTGATGGTTTTGAACTTATTTACTTCTGTCACTACCCCACCTTTACCCACTTCGAAGTTCAGATGTTCTCTTGAAGGGTCATAATTCCATCTGGCTTTCTGCGCCCTTTCGCAATCATCTAAACGGCGAAGGTGTTCGTTGCCTTGTGAAGACGAGAACCCTTTACTGGGTCTCATGTCTATAACATTTTTAGCTCCGCTCATAATTATCTTTTTTAAAAGAAAGGTTCTTAGGGAAGTATTCCCTGAGCCTAATATCCCCACGGCTTGCCGCACGAATGTCAAAACGTTTTACTTAACGTTTTTGGGGATTTCAGGGTGTTTTTCTAAAACCCCGTATTAGGCTACAGGGATGTAGTACATTTCCCTCTCATGCGCAAGCGCATTTGTAAAAGAACCTTACTTTTGAAATTATACTTAATTTGTTATGTGAATTACTTTGTTTCTTCAGAAGAGATATGTGGCAAGGGCGAAGGGGGCTGTAAAAGCTTTCTCTGAGCCATCTTGTCAAGTTCTTCTTTACTAAGACTCATAACTATAATGGTCGGATTTACTGAGACCATTTTAGCCGAGAGAATCTGTTTGATATCGATTACATTCATTTGTTGAAGAGACTTCAAAAAAGAGACAACTGTCGGACGAGTCCATTTCCAGTCTTTGCAAAGTTGAGAAATGTAGTTGCGTTTCAGTTCTCCTTTTTCAAGACCATCAATATGCCGGGATAGCAAATATCTAAAAGCCTTGATTCTCGAAAAACGCTTTGGACTCACTATTACGTAATCATTGCCCAAAAAGTCCATTACCTCAAAAGGAATATGTATTGAGTATTTCTTTTCGATTGGAAGCCTAGTTTCGATAACGTTGCTTTGAGCATTTTTTGCATTAATGATGTCTCTGAATCTTGTTTTATTTTGGTGTTCCATAAAATGACTAAATATTTACATATTAAAATGATAATAAATAAATGTAACATGAACATATCACGCTGCATTTCGATAAATCTCTTTCCATTCTCGGAACTCTCTTACAACGTGTCTGAGAGATTCTTTTGAACCACCCTGTCCATGTCCTACGAACTTTGGAAAAATGGCTCCTGCGCCTAAAAGAATGTATATGCATTCGGAACCAATCAGGAGCCTTCCATCTATCAGGATGAGAGCAACAGAAACAGCTGCCGATAATGAAAATATAATCTTCTTCTGATTCAAACAAGTAAGAACATTCTCAGCTATACGATAGTTGAAAAGCAGAAAGGTACATAACAGATTTACCATTATCAAATTGTAAGGAGTTTGCGATGGGAGAAAAAGTAGATTTTTCTCCCACGCATTCCAAAGACAACTGCCCATTCCGGCTTTATCCATTTTCAAGAATGAAGAAGCTTCTCCAATCAAATGATTTGCTCTAACTGCAGAGAGGGTTGTTTCGTAATCAACATACTGAACAGCCAAAAGAACCATCACTAAAATAAGTGTAAAAAGTTTTCTTGCGCTGATGCTAGTTTTCATCTTTTCGTAGTACCACGAAAGAAAGGATACTACTTTCTTCCCGACAGAATCATATAAACCAACACATACCTTCAAGGTGGTCTTACAAATTGGTCCATCGACATTTTCATTTTTCCCTTCAAGGCAACAAGCTCCTTCTTGCAGCCTTCTACAACATCTACCGATGTTTGAAACTTCGGATGGCTATTGCGTCTGACCAGGAGAGATGCTATAGCCATCATACCCAATAAATGATTTTTTATCTTCATATTATTTCTAATTAATTATAAACCGCTGCAAAAGTATAAAATTTTGAAATAAAAATGTATCACGATTCGATATACCTTTGAAATTAACATTTGCAAAACACGGATAAGATACATATATTACTAATAATAAGGCAGTTAACAAATATACAGATAAAAACCTGCGCCCTCAATCGTCGGATCCGATCGAGGGCGCAGGTTGAGGTCGAGGACTTGGAGAAAACCAATCTGAGTGTCGGCATCGACTTGGGCTTGAAGGCTGTGCAATAATGGCGTCCATCGGTAGGAGTGAAATCTGTCTCCTTGATTTCTCCATTTATGCTGACATCAAATCTTGCATCTTTAGATGAAGCTTCTCCATTGCTTCTGGCAAGAAGATTAGGCAACTGGGTTGCTGGCTTAGTAACATCAGCCATCAACAATTCCACTTGATATTCGCCTTTTGGTGCATCTATCTTATATTCCAAGTCGCCTTTACGCCAATCTGATAAATAGGTCCATCAATCGTATTCTGTATCTCAGATGTGGTACTTTTGTTTTCTCCTCCTATATATCCCCATGAGCCTGCCTTATAGGCTTGGTCTGGCAGTGGATTGTACCAGATATTCATCACATCTTCTGTATTACCATCTTTCCTGCCAGCATCGCCAGTGAGCTTCTCACCAAAACCTTTTGCTTCTAACGTTGAACTTCCGAAAGGCAATACTACATCAAAGACTGCAAGGCAATTTTCTACATTCTTCTTTCCACAGCTCTTGCCATTGACGAAAAGTTCCACTTCCGGCTCCCCACTCCGAGATGATCATCGGCTTCCTATGATAGTTCTTGTACTGGTCTTCACACCAGCGGTCGAAACCATTCAACTCTCCCTCGTACAAGCCATGATAAAGATTCCAACCTACCACATCTACGAGGTTCAAGCCTATTTCGTTATAAACATTGTCATATTGAAAGCCATCACACTCTTTCGCGTAGCATCTTCTTTCTTCAGAACCTTTTCCAACCGCTCAGCAAGTGCTAATGTACGCTCCTTGAAAGCTGGCCATTCTTTCGTGCAGGTCATGGAGTGCAGAGCAGTATTTCATTCATGTAGCCCCAGTTGATAATACTCGGATGGTTAAAGTGTTGCCGGATCATTTCCCGCAGATTACGCTCGCAATTATCTGCATAGCCTGGAGTGTCGGGCACAAGATCTATTATAGGAATTTCCTCCCAAGCCAACAAACCAAGCTCATCACAGGTATCCAGGAGAGCATCATCTTGTGGATAATGGGAGATACGGATATAATTGCTGCCCATTTCCTTCAACAGACGGATGTCGCGACGGTGCGGGGCTACACCTACAGGTGCCTGATCCTGATGACGGTTGAAACCACGCAACTTGTAAGACTTCCCATTCAAACAGAATCCCTTCTCGCCATCGAATGAAAACCAGCGGAATCCTACCTTATGGGATTTCTCGTCAATGGCTTTTCTTGTTTTTGTGTCGACAAGCGAAGTTACCACCTTATATAATATAAGTGTCTCCGGAGTCCAAAGCTCAGGATTACTGATGAGCTTAGACTGTAATTCCATGCGCCTGGTTTCGCCGGCTTTCAGAGTCACTTTTTTCTTGAAAGTTTGCAAGAGTTTTCCATCAGGCGCAAACAGTTCATTCCTGACCTCAAAAGTTGATGGCTCTGGTTTCACGTTGGGCCATGACTGGTATAACCATCATAGAACTTGTGAATGCGGTGAGAACTTACTTGAAAGCAGTTCAATGACAAAATAATAACCTAAAAAAGAAACTTACTTGTCGTTTTTCCGGCAATTAGTCAATTCTACAATTAGACAATTAAGAATTTGATTCTCTATAAGGAGAAAACCACAAAACTGTTTACCTAAAACCACAAAACTACGCATAAACCACAAAGTTGTTTACCAAAAATCACTGCATTTTGTAGCACAAACCACATTTTTGTTTACCTAAACCACATAACTGTTTACCTGAAACCACTATTTTGTTTACCTAAAACCACAAAACTGTTTACCTATCCTAGTAAAAAGCAGTTGCTCCTTTTTAGGTAAATAGAAATGTGGTTTTTACCTAGTAAAATTCATGAGAAAAACAGGTAAACAGAAATGTGGTTTATGAGAAAAATCGATGAACGTTCTGCCAGGTAAACAGTTTTGTGGTTTTTAATTTCTTATTCAGTTGCTACTAAAGAAAAAATCAAAAAGTCTAGACAACTCCTTTAGGCATTTTACATAACATACTAATATACTGATAGTTATACACATATTCAAATTGTATTCAGGTGCCTGATTTCAAATAGAATAAGATAAAAAATAGTATCTTATCAAGATAAAAACCACAAAACTGTTTACCTGAAACCACTATTTTGTTTACCAGAAACCACAAAACTGTTTACCTATCCTAGTAAAAAGCAGTTGCTCCTTTTTAGGTA
>ERZ650312.1156-NODE-1156-length-15032-cov-13.684516_pt1 | contig 15032 bp, 12 predicted proteins | sample MGYA00376248_ERZ650312 | MGnify/ENA primary metagenome ERZ650312 (study PRJEB26733, sample SAMN07839316) | wastewater metagenome | biome: urban; feature: wastewater treatment plant; material: waste water | place: USA: North Carolina | collected 2016-07-28 ... | reverse complement strand
AGCGCCCAATGATCATTACTGACAAAGGCGTGCGTTCCAACAATTTGCTTGCACCTATTGAAGCTGCTTTTGAATCTACCGATGCCGTAATTGGCTATATTTTTGACGATGTTCCGCAAGATTCAAGTGTGGCAACAGTACGTCGTGCTGCTGAGCTGTACCGTGAAAACAACTGTGATGCCATTATCGCTGTGGGTGGCGGCTCAGTCATTGACACCTCTAAAGCCACCAATATTTTAGTCAGTGAAGGCGGTGATGACTTGTTGCAATATTCAGGTGCACATAACTTACCGCGCCCACTGAAACCATTTTTTGTGATTCCAACTACATCAGGCACAGGTTCAGAAGTCACAATGGTTGCGGTGGTATCTGACACCGAAAAGAATGTCAAAATGCCGTTTGCATCATATTACTTAATGCCACATGCAGCCATTTTAGACCCACGTATGACGCAAACCTTGCCACCACATTTGACAGCAATGACAGCAATGGATGCCATGACGCACGCCATTGAAGCTTATAGTTGCATGGCAGCCAACCCAATTTCTGATGCTTATGCCACAGCAGCAATTAAGAAAATCAGCAGTAACCTATTCAATGTATTAGATAATCCAAGTGATGAACAAGGTCGTTTAGAATTAGCACAAGCATCAACCATGGCGGGCATTGCATTTTCAAACTCTATGGTGGGTTTGGTGCATTCCTTAGGTCATGCGTTGGGTGCTGTGGCACATTTACCACATGGACTCTGCATGAATTTATTCTTGCCATACGTGTTGGAATACAACAAAGACGTCAATGCTGATAAAATTGCCGAGCTGTTATTACCGTTGGCTGGCGCAGATGTTTACGCACAAACCCCTGCACATTTACGTGCCGATAAAACCATTTCGACACTCTTAGCCATTCGTGACCGCTTATACGCACTGACCAAATTGCCACGTACTTTACAAGAAACAGGTAAAGTCAGCGAAGCGCAATTAGATGAAGTGGCTGAAAAAGCCCTGAACGATGGTTCGATTATTTACAACCCGAAAGAGGCCAATTTAGAAGAACTCAAAGCTATCTTAAAAAAGGCTTGGTAATTCCTACAAAATAGGCCAATATAACCGAAAATCTAGCCTGATGTTTTTCTAAACATCGGGCTTTTCATTGGTAGACTGCTGCGTCTGATGTTTTTTCATCAATATGGCCTTTTTTCTGCTAAAAAAGAAAGCAAAGATACTGACAAAGCGCGTCATTATAGAGTAGATTGGCGCGTTTTTACTTTTTTATGTAGGGGGGATTGTTCGTCTCAAACAATCCTGAACAAACATGACTGATCCTTGATCAACGATTAAGAGGATAACGCCGTTGACAAATATCTCTGGGACTCAATCGGCAGCTAAACTGCAAAAAACGCTAGGACTCTGGCACATTATTATTATTGGTTTAGCCTACATTCAACCGATGACGTTATTCGACACTTTCGGTTTAGTATCGGAAGAAAGTCATTTTCACGTACCCACATCTTATATTTTTGCACTGGTTGCCATTTTGCTCACGTCTTTGAGTTATGGTCACATGATTCGTCGTTACCCATCTTCAGGGTCGGCCTATACCTATGCACAAAAATCCATTCACCCCAATGTCGGCTTTATGGTGGGTTGGTCATCTTGGCTGGATTACCTGCTCTCGCCAATGGTCAACATTATTTTGGCGGTGATTTATTTAGAAGCGTTATTCCCTGAAGTGAATCACTGGATTTGGGTAGTGGTACTCACGGCATTTATGACAGGTGTTAACTTGCGTGGTGCGCGCTTTGTGGCGAACTTTAACAGCTTGATTGTGTTAATTCAGCTGGTGGTGATTGGTGTCTTTACTTGGATGATGTTCACCAAATTACAAGCTGGCTTTAATGCCGATGGCCCAATCACTGCCGAACAACGCTATCAGTTATGGAGCTTAGAGCCTTTCTGGAATGAACTGACTTCGGTAGGCGCATTGATTACAGGTGCAACCCTACTCTGCTTCTCATTTACAGGCTTTGACTCACTCAGCTCACTTGCAGAAGAAACCAAAGATACAGAAAAAACCTTACCAAAAGCGATTTTCTTAACTGCACTAATTGCAGGCGTAATTTTCATTGTTAGCACCTATTTCATGCAGATTTATTTCCCGAATGAACCAGGCAGCTACTTTAAAAATATTGCTGAAACGCAGCCAGAAATTCTACTCTTGGTTGGTGGCTCATTGTTCCAATCTTATGTGCTTGCTTTTGCCATTGTAACGGTAATGGCATCGGGTATTTCGGCACATGCGGGCGTATCACGTTTAATGTACGTGATGGGTCGTGATGGCGTGATCAACAAAAAAATCTTTGGTCATATCAGTCCACGCAACTATACACCTTCATACAATATTTTAATTGTAGGTGCTGTGGCGCTAACTGCTGGTTTTATGGACTTGGATTTTGTCATTTCATTGATCAGTTTTGGCGCTCTCACCGCATTTAGTTTTGTGAATTTATCGGTGATTTCACGTTACGCGCTGCGTGATGGTCGCACCAAAGGCTTTAAGGACATTCTCAATTTTGTGATCGTACCGTTATGTGGCTTTATTGCAGTGTTTGCTTTATGGCTCGAAGTCGATGAAACTTCATTGAAGTATGGCTTATGGTGGGCGATGTTTGGGGTTTTATACCTCGGTTATAAAACCAAAGGCTTTAAACACCCTGCTCCGCAGCACAATGAGTTTGATGATCGCTAAAACAAATAGCTTCTCAATCTTCAGATCAGGCGCTTTATGCGCCTTTTCTTATGTCTAAAATGGGTTACAACTTTTTATTTGTAAAATAACCAAAAATAAAAAAGCTGAGTACAATTTTATCTCAGCTTTTTGTCCATCAACGCAGATCATTGATACTCAAGATCGCACTAAATTTGAAATAAATTAATGGTCAAATTAGAGCAATACTTTAAAACCTTGCTGACGCCATGCTTCATACACAATCACAGCCGTTGCATTAGACAAATTTAAACTGCGTGAGTTTTCTGCCATTGGTAAACGAATCCAGTGCTGCTGCGGAAACAACATGCGTACAGCTTCAGGCAAACCGCGAGTTTCAGGCCCCATCAACAAGGCAACAGGTCGGTTTAAATCTGAAGTATGTGGTGTTTCTGTACCTTTAGTGGTTAATGGATAAATCGCATCCAAGCCCACACCTTTACGATCTAAATCAGCCAAACATTGCTCAAGATTGTCCCAAATTTGCATACGTGCCCATTCGTGATAATCCAAACCTGCACGTTTCAGCTTTTTATCATCCAATTCAAAACCTAATGGCTTAATCAAATGTAATTGCGCACCTGTATTGGCACATAAACGAATGATATTGCCTGTGTTAGCTGGAATTTCAGGCTCATATAAAACAACGTGGATCACAAATTTTCTCTACTTTTCACAATCTCTCCTAAGCTCCCTTAAAAATGTAGCAACTCTCCTCTTTTGAAAGAGGGATGGCGAGAGATTCATTACCATTTTAACTGTTCACGTAAATTGACCACCTCACCAATAATGGTCAAGGTAGGCGCCTGAATTTGGTGCTGTTCGACTTTGCTGGCAATATTCGCCAACGTCCCCACTACCACTTTTTGTTCAGGTGTCGTGCCTTTAGAAATTAAGGCGACAGGCATATCCGCCCGTTGTCCATGCGCAATCAGTTTTTCACAAATGCTTTCCAAGCCAACCAAGCCCATGTACAGCACCAAGGTTTGATTTTCATACACCAATTCTGACCACGGCAATTCAGGCGAACCTTCTTTTAAATGTCCGGTCAAGAAACGCACACTTTGCGCATAATCTCGGTGGGTCAGTGGAATACCCGCATAAGCCGCACAGCCCGACGCTGCAGTAATGCCTGGTACGACCTGAAATGACACACCTGCTTCATACAACTCTTGAATTTCTTCACCGCCACGCCCAAAAATAAAAGGATCACCACCTTTTAAACGGCAAACTCGCTTACCTGCTTGTGCATATTTCACCAATAACGCATTAATACCTTCTTGCGGCACAGCATGGTTAGAGCGCGCCTTTCCAACATAAACTTTTTCAGCATCACGGCGGCACAATTCCAAAATGGGTGCAGACACCAAACGGTCATAAATCACCACATCGGCTTGCTGCATTAAACGTAAGGCTTTTAAGGTCAGCAATTCAGGATCACCCGGCCCTGCACCAACCAAATACACCTCGCCTTTTGGTGTTTGCCATTCCACTAAAGCGTGTTGTATGCTTTGGTTTGCAGCGTCAAGATTGTCATTGAACACCTGTTCTTTAAGAGGGCTAGCATATAACTCCTCCCAAAAAATACGGCGCTCTTCTGGATTTACAATTTTCTGTTTTACCGCTGCACGCCACTGACCTGAAAACTCAGCCAGTTTTCCCATGCCATGCGGAATACTGCTTTCCAGTTGAGTACGAATTTGACGTGATAACACGGGAGATGTGCCATTACTTGCGACTGAAATCACTAAAGGCGAACGGTCAATAATCGCAGGCACCATAAAACGACAATGTGGCGGATCGTCAACACTATTGACCAACACATTTTCAGCTTCGCAAGCTGCAAAAACTTGCTGATTAACCCTATTGTTATCTGTCGCAGCGATCACCAAACGATAGTGACGCAACGCAGTAGATGAACTAAAAACATCCTGCACATACTGCCCATGACTCTGCTGCACCAGTTGCAGTAAACTGTCATCAATTTCAGGAGCAAGTACATCAATTTTTGCGCCCGCTTTAGCCAGTAACAGCGCTTTACGATAAGCAATATGTCCACCGCCCACAATCAAACAAGGTTGCTGCTGCAACTTCAACGAGATTGGAAAAATATCCACACTAAACCTCAATATTTAAATCTGATTGTAAGCAACTTAATCCTAAGCCGGAACCTTACTCAACTTAGTCAATAAACTCTAAACCGCCCATGTACGGACGTAATACTGCAGGAATTTCAATCGAACCATCAGCACGTTGATAATTTTCCATAACGGCCAATAAAGTACGTCCTACAGCCAGACCTGAACCGTTTAATGTATGCACAAATTCAGTTTTCTTTTGGTCGGCACGGTAGCGTGCTTTCATACGACGCGCTTGGAAATCACCCATGTTTGAGCATGATGAAATTTCACGGTAGGTATTTTGACTTGGCACCCAAACTTCTAAGTCGTAGGTTTTTGTTGCACCAAAGCCCATATCGCCACCGCATAGAATAATTTTACGGTACGGTAAACCAAGTGCCTGTAAAATGCCTTCAGCATGTCCAGTCAATTCTTCTAAAGCCTGCATTGAGGTTTCTGGTTTTACAATCTGTACCATTTCGACTTTATCAAATTGGTGTTGACGGATTAAACCACGAGTATCGCGACCATAAGAACCTGCTTCGCTGCGGAAACAAGGTGTATGCGCGGCATATTTTAATGGCAAGCGTTCAGGGTCAATGATTTCATCACGCACAAAATTAGTTACAGGAACTTCGGCAGTTGGAATGAGATAGTATTCTTTTTCACCTTGTAATTTGAATAAATCTTCTTCAAATTTAGGCAGTTGCCCTGTACCACGCAGTGATTCTGCATTGACTAAATACGGTACATAAGCTTCGGTATAACCGTTTTGAACAGTATGCGTATCTAACATGAACTGTGTAATTGCACGTTGTAAACGCGCCAACGGCCCTTTCAGAACGCTAAAACGAGAACCTGTTAATTTGGTTGCAGTTTCAAATTCCAAACCACCCATCATTTCGCCAAGGTCGGTATGATCTTTAATTTCAAAATCAAACTGGCGTGGTGTACCCCATTTCAATACTTCTACATTATCAGCTTCATCTTTACCTTCAGGCACAGACTCATCGGGCAAGTTTGGAATAGACAGCAATTTGGCTTCTAACTCATCTTGCAATTCTGCCAAAGCCACTTCAGCAGTTTTGATTTCATCACCAATGGCAGCCATACGTGCCATAATTTCAGAAGCATCGCCACCTGCTTTTTTAATCTGACCGACTTGTTTGGCACCCGAATTACGTTCTGCCTGTAAGGCTTCGGTTTTAGATTGCAATTCTTTACGACGTGCTTCGAGTGCTGCCCACTCTGCCACATCTAACTGCACACCACGTTTTGCCAAGGCTAAATTTACAGCCTCAATATTATTTCTGAGTAATTTCGGGTCAATCATAGCCAATCTTGGAATAAGAAAAAAACTGGCTATAGTGTAAGCGCTTCGGGTTAAAAAATACAGTAACCCGATTCACAGCTGCACCTTATTACAGCAATCTCTGCGTATTTTTGTGCAATTTTATTGGCTCGGATACTGCGGCAAACTTGGTAAATATTCAGGCTTGATCAATTGTGCTGTTGCGTAATAAGGCAACACCAATTCAGGCATACCTTCTGCATAAGAGGCAAGCTCATACAACGGATAAACAAAGACCAAACCATTTGCACCATAATAAAAATTATCGCTCAGTTTAAACTTTTCACGGGAAATATCATGTTCATTTAGCCAATTATAATTATGGTTAAACAATTCTTCTGTCATTTTGGCTTCTGAATTTGGCAGCATAATATCTTGCAGCGCCAAACGCTTTTTCTGCTTTAAATCAAAAGTTACAAATTCTTGGTGATGAATACCGTGCGCTGCACCCGCAGGATAACTATAGCTTTGCAGACTAAACGTGGCTAAATTGGCGTGTTGCCCGATATATCGCACATAGCTAGAGCTCTGACTCTGCTGCATAGGATCAGTTTCTTCGACATTTGGCGTTTCATTTGATGCCGCAGTTTTGGAAAATGCAATAGGGTCTGCCTTTTGCAAACGCTGCATAAAATATTCATCAATCCACGCCACATTGGTTTTTACCGTCTGAATATCATAAGCAGTGCAGCCATCTTCATCACAAATTTGCTGTTGTGGCAATTTAAGCGCCAGCACTTTAGCTTGAATCACGGGAAGATCAGCTGCAACAGCTGCAGGCGCAGTTTGCTCTGTTTTGGTTTTTGAAGCTGTGTCATTTTTAGGCTGACATGCCGTCAATATCAATACTGAACTTAAAGTGACAGCACCCCACAATACCTGTGATTTTAAATATTGCATTAAATTCCCCTCTACCACGATTCACAAAGTCTAATGATTAGAAATTCAGGCCTACATAAATTTTGCGATAAAATTTCTTCAATTGAATTAGTCAAGACTATAGGCAACTCTTGCTGTTCAATCCTAGAGCAGTTGTGTAACGGAATTTACAGGGAATAACCGTGTTTAAAATTAACACTATGTTTAATTCAAAGTTTTCTTAATTTTTTATATATAAATCAAAATATTAATTACAACAACCAGAACCTAGACACACATAAGCAACGACCCAATCTGCATACCTCTTTCTTTAAAATGTGAATTATCCCAAGATTTATCCACAGAAATTGTGGATTTCTTAGAATGAATCTGCACATAAATATTGGTGCTGAGTTTTAAATTGCTGCATTGTTGTGTCAGACGCTAAATTATTCACAATCTGCTTTACATATAATTTGAGGCGAATATTACTGCACCCAAATCTTTCTAACCTAAAATAAGGGATAAACCAGCAAGGACAAATGATCCATAAAAAAAATTAGGGCGTTTAAAACGCCCTAAATATCATCACTTTTAACTTCGATGTATTGATTATTGATCAATAATATCGGTGCCTTTTGGTGGAGTAAAATTAAAGGTCGATGCAGGAATTTTGGCATTAACTTTCACATTGTTAAAACGTACATGTGTGGTTTGCCCCAAAGAATCCTGTAAAATCATTAAGGTAGGTGCATTACGTGCGCCAAAACTAATGGTCAGACTTTGAAACACACCATCATCACTTTTTGGATATAAAGTGTAGTAAGTTTTTGACTTGTTCGGCTGTGTTACGCGATAAGACTGCATAATTTGGTTGGTATTACCCGAAAGCAATAATGCAGGTGTATTCGCCACTTGATCATCTAAACTTTGACGTACCGCTTGCTGTAAGTCTGGGTCATAAATCCATACCGTTTTACCTGTGGTCACAATCGTCTGTTTGGCTGGACTGGTGGTTTCCCAGAAGAATTTACCCGGACGTTCAACTTTCATCACGCCTTTAAAGGTCTGGTTCATGTGTTGCGCCGATAAACCACGGTTTGGCAAAGCCTTGCCATTGTTGCTAACTTTTGTAGTTTGCTCAAAATCGGCGGTAAAACTTTTAATGCCATTCAATTGTTTAACAAGGTTTGCTGTCGCTTGTTGCTCCGATGCTGCCACTGGCGCAGCGAACACTGTGGTACTCATGATTGGCGCTAAAGTGGTTGCACCCAATGCCACAGCACACATCGTTTTACGAAGCATATTCATAGATTCACCTTTTTATATTTGCTCAATCGCAATGTTTTGAATGACCCATCTTAAACCAATTTCCGGCGCTAATATGATAGAAAATAAGAAGTTTTGTATGCTTATTAATATAAAATGTAGAAATTTATCCATCATGATGAAGAACTAAAATTCTTCCTTTGGCATTAATTCTCCATCGTATAGGCATAAAAAAACCCACAATCACTTGTGGGTTTTTCACTATTTCAGCTTACGCTTCAACAGATACGTAGCGACGGCCAAATTGACCTTTCACTTCGAATTTTACTACGCCGTCAGCAGTAGCAAATAAAGTATGGTCACGGCCCATACCTACGTTTGCACCAGCGTGGAATTCTGTACCACGTTGACGAACGATGATGTTACCAGCAGTTACAGTTTGACCACCGTAAACTTTAACACCTAACATCTTAGGATTCGAATCACGACCGTTCTTAGTCGATCCACCGGCTTTTTTAGTTGCCATGTCTATTTACTCCTAGTGATTAGCCTGCAATACCAGTAATTTTCAACTCGGTAAACCATTGACGGTGACCTTGTTGCTTACGGTAGTGTTTACGACGACGCATTTTAACAATACGGATTTTGTCGTGACGACCATGACCAACCACTTCTGCAGTTACTTTAGCGCCAGCAACAACTGGAGCACCGATTTGAACGTTGTCACCGTTTACAACCATTAATACGTCATCAAACGTAATAGTTGCGCCAGTTTCAGCTTTCAATAATTCAACTTTAAGGGTTTCACCCTCAACAACACGGTGCTGTTTACCACCGCTTTGGATTACTGCGTACATAATGTACTCCAAACATGCCCGTGTCGTCGTGCCGATAAAGGGATATATCGATCTTAAAACGAACGCCACTGGGGGTTATTCAAGGGCAAGGATTTTAAGGGATATTCACACAAACAACAAGCCATTTGCGGCAATTATTGTATATGCGCATTGATTGTTTAGTAAACACCTCTACTTGTCATGTTTTATACCCCTTGGTTTAGGGTAAATAGACAGATTGTATTGGCGCAAGCCGTTACGCTTGTTAAAATCATGCCAAGTTGAGCAAACAACTGAATTTACCCACAAAGTTATTGACTTCCTTTTCCAGTAGAATTAACAATTACAGCATTTGACAGTTGACTAACTATTGCATTCATTGCGGTATTTTCGCAGACTTAAGCAGTTTCCTTAGCTGTAAGATAAGTTACAACTGATTCAAGTACGTTGTCATTCAATATTATTGAGGTTTCTCTTCACATGACCATCGACTTTAAGCAAGACATTCTCGCCCCTGTTGCTTCTGATTTTGCTGCGATGGATACTTTTATTAATGAAGGGATTACCTCTAAAGTCGCGTTGGTGATGGCGGTCAGCAAGCATGTGGTCGAAGCTGGCGGTAAGCGGATGCGTCCAATTATGTGCCTACTTGCGGCCAAAGCTTGTGGCGCAGAAGATTTAGAACGTCAACGCAAACTCGCTGCGATTATTGAAATGCTGCATACAGCAACTTTGGTACATGATGATGTGGTGGATGAGTCTGGCTTACGTCGTGGTCGTCCTACTGCCAACGCCACTTGGAATAACCAAACAGCAGTTTTAGTCGGTGACTTCTTAATTTCCCGCGCCTTTGACTTATTGGTCGATTTAAACGATTTGGTGTTGCTGAAAGATTTTTCTACGGGCACTTGTCAAATTGCCGAAGGTGAAGTTTTACAATTACAGGCACAGCATCAACCTGATACCACAGAACAAATTTATTTAGACATTATTCACGGAAAAACTTCACGTTTATTTGAACTTGCCACCGAAGGTGCAGCAATTTTAACAGGCACGCCACAGTACCGTGAGCCGTTGCGTTTATTTGCAGGTCACTTTGGCAATGCCTTCCAAATTATTGATGATATTTTAGATTACACGTCAGATGCTGAAACATTAGGTAAAAATATTGGCGATGATTTAATGGAAGGCAAACCCACTTTGCCTTTAATCTCTGCATTAAGAAATACCACTGGCGAACAACATCAAATTATTCGTCGCAGTATTGCGACAGGTGGTACTTCAGACCTCGATCAGGTCATTGCGATTGTGCAGTCCTCTGGCGCACTCGATTATTGCCGCCAACGTGCCACAGAAGAAACTGAAGCCGCAATTACCGCTTTAGAAGCATTGCCAGATTCAGAGTCTCGTCGGGCCTTAAAGAATTTAGCCTTATTGGCTTTACATCGCATTCAATAGTTTAAGCAGCTTATGCATATAAAACTCAACGATTTATTTAGAAAAATGCAAGAACAGCTGGATACACCGAAAGCTGTTTTGGATGAAAATCTGCTGATTGAACTGGTCAATCGTATCCGTCCAAGTGACACTCAAGATTTAGAAGAAACCCATCAAAAGTTTCAGGCTTTTTTACAAGCCCTTCTGCTGACGCCTGATGCCAGCTCAACCTTGCAACATTTTGTTTTACGTCTAATCAATCAATACAAACAGACCAGTTTATATGCCGACACAGGTATTTTATCGCTCGATGGCTTTTGGAATCAGTTGTTTCAGCGTTTAGGCGCACATTTTTTACCGCTGATTCATGATGAAAGCCAACTGCAAGATTTAGTCCGTCGGGTTTTTCCACTGCGTAGTGACAAATACTGGCTCGACAATATTGAAGATGCCGAATGGCAGCAATTATTTACTTTGCTGAATCGCGGAAATGGTGGACAAACGCAAAAACGACTGATTCGCAGTGAAATTATTAAAGCCCTGACAGTATTGTCGTATCGGGTCAGTGGAATTGGTTTATATCCTGAATTTATTAATGCCAACCCTGAACTGAGTGAGTATGATTCACCTTTTTTGGCACAAAACCGTGAAATCAACGAGTTTATTCAGCTTTATAAAATTGCCGATCAGCAACACGATCAAATCAGTGCCATTCAACCACCCGATGCCTCTCAAGCTTTAGTGATGATTGACCAATGTCATGATGTCAGCAGTAAAATTCGTCGTGCCACTAAACGAACTGGCGTCAGTATCAGCCTGACCTATTTATTGTCTTTACTGGAACAATGTTTAGAGCGGATTGAACTGTTGCTAAATTTAATCGTGGCGCAAGACAAAGTTGCTTATGTTTCGGCAGGACAACTACTGGTAGATGTAACTTCGGCGTTGTATAGCGAACGCAGTGTACGCTCATTGCTTGCAGAAAATAGTGAGTTAATTGCCTTACAAGTCACTGAAAATGCTAGCAAAACGGGTGAGCATTATGTAAGTACAGATAAAGACGGCTTTTGGAGCATGTATAAAGCTGCAGCAGGTGCAGGTGTTTTAATAGCCATGATGGCGACTTTAAAAACTCTCGCCTCGCGTTTAGTCCTTGCCCCGATGATGCAGGCTATCATCAACAGCATGATTTATTCATTTGGTTTTATGCTAATTCATGTCTTGCACTTTACCGTTGCCACTAAACAACCCGCGATGACTGCAGCAGCACTAGCCTCGACGGTTCAACACCGCAAAGGCTCTAAGATGGCGCAAATAGCCGAACTTGCTGCCTTAATTATTAATATTATCCGTACGCAATTCGTCGCCATTTTGGGCAATATTTCGATTGCGATTCCAGTTGCAGCCTTAATTGCGTTTAGTTGGGATGCGATGTTGCATGAACCGTTGATGTCACACGCCAAAGCATCCCATTTGCTGCACGACTTGAATCCGTTTACGTCACTTGCCATTCCGCATGCCGCCATTGCTGGGGTATTTTTATTTCTGTCTGGTTTGATTGCAGGTTATTTCGATAACATGGCGGTGTATCGAAAAGTCGGGCCACGCCTAAAAGCCCATCAGCATTTAAAAAAGTTACTCGGACAAGAACGTCTCAATATATTTGCCACTTATATAGAACGAAACTTAGGGGCTTTGGCAGGTAATTTCCTGTTCGGGATTATGCTCGGTAGTACCGCCACACTGGGATATATTTTGGGTTTACCTATTGATATTCGCCACATTGCCTTCGCTTCGGCCAACTTTATTCAGGGTTTAATGAATATTAATGGCTCACCTGAAATTGGTCTGATTATTGTATCATTTTTAGGCGTGCTGCTGATTGGTTTAACCAACTTATTTGTCAGTTTTACTTTAACCATTATTGTGGCTTTGCGTGCACGTCGGGTACGCTTTGAACAGTGGAAACCTCTGGCAAAACTGGTGCTGACTCACTTTTTAACCCGTCCGAGTGACTTTTTTTGGCCCCCGAAACAACCCCTTACTGTAGATGATGATTCATCTTCAAATACTGATCGGAATGATAAAATTTAGTGCACATTTACGCTGCACACCAAGTAACAAAAAAAGAAATTCTTCTCATTTACATTGGCTTGAAATAAAGTGTACTGACTAGTACACTTTGTTCCATTCATCAACCGTGCGCGTATCGGTTAAACTTACAGGGATTTTCAGCATGCCTAAAATACTGCTTTATCTCGGTGGTTTACTATTTACAATCAGTGTTTTAGTGCTAAATATTCCAAGTTGGCAACAGGTTGATTTTGCCATTGTGGAGTTTGTAAGTACTCAACGCACCGCACATTTGAATCTATTGGCAATCACACTTTCTGTATTAGGTGGCTTGCCATTTGTATTATTTTTAACATGCCTATGCTGTTTCTATTTGGCATGGTATAAAAAATACGCAAAAATTGTTTTTATCAGTGTAGGACTGGTCGTAAGTATTGCGCTGTCGTGGCTGCTCAAATACCTATTCGCGCGACCCCGCCCGCCTGAAGCATTGCATTTGGTGGAAACTTTTGGCGATTCATTTCCTAGTGGCCATAGTTTTTATGCTGCAACTTTAGGTTGTTTGGTGATTTACCTGAGTTTGCAACATCCAGCACATAAAATTTTATCTGTGTGTGCATGGTTGTGGATGTTGCTGATGGGCATTTCCCGTGTGTATTTGGGAGTGCACTATCCTTCAGATGTCCTCTCCGGTTGGAGCATAAGTTTTATTTGGATCACATTATGGTATCTGTTTTGTGCTCATTATCTGCAAGATAAACCAATACATAAGTTTAGATAAAAATCTAATAGAGGTGAAAGAATGATGTCTGCAAAGCTTTGGGCTCCCGCCCTGACTGCTTGCGCATTAGCCACAAGTTTAGCGCTTGTGGGTTGTAGCAAAGATCCAAAAGATGCACAGCAAGCAGGTGCAGCTCAGCAAATGCCACCGACTGAGGTTGGTGTACTAGTGGCACAGCCACAAAGCGTGGAACAGTCTGTAGAACTGTCAGGACGTACCACAGCCTTTGAAATTTCAGAAGTTCGCCCACAAACGAGTGGTGTGGTTCTGAAACGCTTATTTACCGAAGGCAGCTACGTCCGTGAAGGTCAGGCACTTTATGAAATTGACTCGCGCACCAACCGTGCCAGTTTAGACAGTAGCCGTGCAGCACTCACCCGTCAACAAGCACAACTGAATGTATTGCGTGTTAAAGAAGGTCGTTACCGCCAACTGGTGGGTAGCAATGCCATTTCTAAACAAGAATATGATGACATTGTGGCACAGGTCAAACTTGCCGAAGCTGATGTTGCTGCGACTCAAGCAGAAGTACGAAATGCCGAAATTAACTTAGGTTATTCGACTGTACGCGCACCAATTTCAGGGCAAACTAACCGCTCTACGGTAACTGCAGGTGCACTGGTTACGGCGAATCAAGCGGAACCCTTAGTGACTATTCAGCGCTTAGACCCAATTTATGTAGACATCAATCAGTCTAGCGCAGAATTACTACGCTTACGTCAGCAATTGAGTCAGGGCAGTTTAAATAGCAGCAACAACACCAAAGTAAAGTTAAAACTTGAAGATGGCAGCTACTACCCTGTTGAAGGTCGTTTGGCTTTTTCTGATGCCAGCGTGAACCCAGAAACAGGCACGGTGACTTTACGCGCCGTGTTCCCTAATTCAAATCACTTATTGTTGCCTGGTATGTTTGCCACTGCGCAAATTGTGCAAGGTGTGATTCCTAACGCGATCTTGATTCCACAAGCTGCGATTAGCCGCACCCCAACAGGTCAGGCAATGGCAATGATTGTGAATGCTAAAGGTATCGTTGAACAGCGTCCTGTGACCACTGTCGGTACGCAAGGCAGCAACTGGATTGTGACTGAAGGTCTGCAAACCGGCGATAAAGTGATTGTAGACGGTGTTGCTAAAGTAAAACCTGATCAGCAAGTGGTTGCTAAGCCATATCAACCGCAAGGCGCTGCCCCGCAAGGTGCACCTGCTGCACCAGCAAAATCGGGTGATGCCAAACCAGCCTCAGAAGCCCAAGCCACTGAACCAAAAACTACTTCAAATACATAAGGAGTAGACGTTAATGGCTCACTTTTTTATTCATCGCCCCATTTTTGCGTGGGTGATTTCATTGGTGATCATGCTGGCGGGGGTTATTACCCTCACCAACATGCCAATTGCCCAATATCCGACCATTGCACCGCCAACGGTCACCATTGCTGCAACCTATCCGGGTGCATCTGCTGAAACTGTGGAAAACACGGTAACACAAATCATTGAACAACAAATGAATGGTCTGGATGGTCTACGTTATATCTCTTCAAACA
>ERZ650312.1154-NODE-1154-length-15053-cov-17.382118_pt1 | contig 15053 bp, 15 predicted proteins | sample MGYA00376248_ERZ650312 | MGnify/ENA primary metagenome ERZ650312 (study PRJEB26733, sample SAMN07839316) | wastewater metagenome | biome: urban; feature: wastewater treatment plant; material: waste water | place: USA: North Carolina | collected 2016-07-28 ... | reverse complement strand
GGCGCTTGTGGTGGCGCTTCTTGGGCCACGGATCGGGGAAGTAGATGTGCACGCCGGCCAGCGAACCCTCGGGGATCATGTCGCGCAGCACCTCGACCGCGTCGTGCTGGACGATGCGCAGGTTGGTGATGCCGCCCTCGTCGATCAGCTTGCACAGGCTGCCGACACCCGGCGCATGCACCTCGATGCCGAGAAAGTCCTCGTCCGGCCGGGCCTGGGCGATCACCGCGGTGGACTGGCCCATCCCGAAACCGATCTCGACGATGTGTGGCGCCCGGCGGCCGAACACCTCGTTCAGATCCACCGGCTCGGGGCGGTAGGCCACGCCGACCTTGGGCATCATCTCGTCCAGAAAACGGTGCTGCGCCTCCGACATGCGGCCCTGGCGCAGCACGAAGCTGCGGATCGACTGGGAGGTGAGGCGGCCGGAGGTGGCCTGCTCCTGGGGGGGCTGCTCCGGGGTGGCGGCGGGCTGTTGTTGGTCAGTCATGGCAAGTCCGTAAAACAAGCACGGCGCATGGCGCGCCGTGGAGAATGGGGGTGAAGGGGCAGGCCCGAGGCCGCCCCGGCCGCGCTCAGCTGCCGATCAGCCCGGTGGTCGGCGAGCTGGGGCTGGCGGTGTAGAACTTCTTGGGCATCCGCCCGGCCAGCCAGGCCTCGCGGCCGGCCTCGACGCCCTTCTTCATGGCGCCGGCCATCCTGACCGGATCCTTGGCCAGGGCGATGGCGGTGTTCATCAGCACCCCGTCGCAGCCCAGCTCCATGGCGATGGCGGCGTCGGACGCGGTGCCCACGCCGGCATCCACCAGCACCGGCACCTTCACCGCGTCGCGCACCAGCTGCACGTTCCAGGGGTTGAGGATGCCCATCCCCGAGCCGATCAGCGAGGCCAGCGGCATCACCGCCACGCAGCCGATGTCTTCGAGCATCCTGGCCTGGATCGGGTCGTCGGCGCAGTACACCATCACCTCGAAGCCCTCCTTCACCAGCACCGCCGCCGCCTTCAGCGTCTCGGGCATGTTGGGGAAGAGGGTGTGCGGGTCGCCCAGCACCTCGAGCTTCACCAGCCGGTGGTCGTCGAGCAGCTCGCGGGCGAGGCGCAGGGTGCGCACCGCGTCGTCGGCGGTGTAGCAGCCGGCGGTGTTGGGCAGGTAGGTGAAGCGGGACGGCGGCAGCGCGTCGAGCAGGCTGGGCGCGTTCGGGTCCTGGCCGATGTTGGTGCGGCGGATCGCCACCGTCACGATCTGGGCGCCGCTCGCGTCGATGGCCGCCCGGGTCTCGGCGAAATCCTTGTACTTGCCCGTGCCCACCAGCAGCCGGGAGGAATAGCTCTTGCCTGCAATCGTCAGCAAATCGTCCATCGAAGCGCCTGTAAAAATGAGGGGTTGATCGGGAACGTGGCGCCGGCCTCAGCCGCCGCCCACCGCGACCACGATCTCCAGCCGGTCGCCGTCGGCCAGTGCCGTGGTGGCGTGCAGCCCGCGGGGCACGATGTCGCCGTTGCGCTCGACAGCCACCCGCTTGCCCGCCAGGCCCATCGATTCGAGCAGCGAGGCCACCGTTGCCGGCGCCGCGAGGGCGCGAGCCTCGCCGTTGATCGTGAGCGAAAGGGACGCGGACATGGACACGGAAGTGGACGCAGCAGAAGACATGGCATCGCCAGCAAAAAACACGTGGGCCGCGAGTTTACCACGCCTCCCGGTTGCCCTCCGCCCCCGCTGTGCGTACAATCCGGCCTTCCAGAGCGGGCGTCGTATAATGGTAATACCTCAGCTTCCCAAGCTGATGCCGTGGGTTCGATTCCCATCGCCCGCTCCACTGCATCATTCTGCGGACTTCCGCAGAAGTCCAAGAGAGTCTGCAAGTCGTTGCCACACAAGGACTTTTCCTCTCTTTGACGTTCTGCCGCGGTCCACTGCGATCCATCTACAGCCGGGACTTTTAAGTCCACAAACAAGTCCATTTTTGCGGGCGCGGCTGATTCCGGATTGTTGATGGAGGGGCGAGGTCGACGTGACCAGCATCTGGTTCCTGACTCATGTTCAGGAGCAAGAGCATGGCACTCTCAGACCTGGCCGTTCGACAGGCCAAGGCAACTGGCAAGGCATACACCCTCCCTGACTTGGATGGCCTCTCCCTGGCCGTCACGGCTGCAGGGGGCAGGACTTGGCACTTCCGCTACTACTGGGCGGGCAAGCAGAAGCGGATGTCGCTCGGCACCTACCCGGAGGTGACGCTTCGCGAGGCCCGCAGCCTGCGCGACGAAGCGCGCGCCCTGCTGGCCAAAGGCACCAATCCTCGCGTTCACCGCAAGCAGAAGCGCACCGCTGTCCGGCTCGCCGACGAAAACACCTTCGAGGCGGTGTATCGCAAGTGGCTCAAGCATCGCGGGCTCAGCCTCAAGGAAGGCCGGCAGACGACCCTCTCGATACTTCCGCGCATCTTCGACAAGGATGTGCTGCCCGCCTTGGGCAAGCGGTCGGTCTATGAGATCAAGCGTCCCGACCTCTTGGAGGTGATCGCCAAGATCGAGAAGCGCAGGGCGCTCTCCGTCGCCGAGAAAGTCAGGACGTGGTTCAACCAACTGTTCCGCTACGCGCTGGTGATCGTGCCGGGCCTGGAGCAGAACCCTGCCTCCGATCTCGATGTGGTGGCGCTGCCGCTGCCACCCGTCAACCACAACCCGTTCCTGCGCATGGCCGAGCTGCCGAAGCTGTTGCAGCGGCTGCGCAGCTATCGCGGCAGGCGGCAGACCCAGCTCGGGCTGCGGCTATTGCTGCTGACCGGCGTGCGAACCGGCGAGCTGCGACAGGCGACGCCGGATCAATTCGATCTGGACCGTGGGCTGTGGATCATCCCGCCCGACGTCGTGAAGCAACTCCAGTTGGATATGCGCAAGAAGCGGCAGCAGGCGAAGGACATCCCGCCCTACATCGTGCCGCTGTCGATTCAGGCCATGGAGATCGTCCGGCACCTGCTGGATGAGTTCAAGCCGGCCCAGCGCCACCTGTTCCGGCACGACAGCGACTTGAAGAAGCGCATCAGCGAGAACACGCTCAATGGTGCGCTCAAGCGCATGGGCTATCAGGAACGCCTGACCGGACACGGCATCCGCGGCACGATGTCCACTGCGCTCAACGAGATCGGCTACCCGAAGGTCTGGGTGGATGCACAGCTCTCGCATGTCGATCCCAACAAGGTCAGCGCGACCTACAACCATGCCGAGTACGTGGAGCAGCGTCGCCGCATGATGCAGGACTGGGCCGATCGGCTCGACCTCTTCGAGCAGAACCAGGTCGAGGCGGCCAGCATGCCGCTCACCGTGCATCTGGAAGGCGTGCCCGCATTCCCGAGTGAGCAAACCGCAAGCGCACCCTCCACGCCGGTTGCCGCTTCGCCAATCCTGCTGGTGACGAAGCCGGGTGACGCCATGCCGTTGGTTTCTGCCGCCGCACATCGGCTGCCGGCGGTTCCGCCCCCTCGATCGGCCGCGCCGCTGGTGCCTTCGGACATTCAGCGCGAGAGGATGGAACTGTTCGATGTCTTCGAAGCGCCGCACAACCTTCCCGTCGCGGCGTTTGCCAAGATGGCGGGCAAGTCCCGCAGGTGGATCAGCTACGAGATCAAGGCGGGCAACTTGCTGGCGTTGAACGTGGGCAACCGCGGCCAGCGCGTGCCGGACTGGCACCTCGACCCACTCAAGCACGAGCTGATCCAGTCCGTCCTCAAGCTGACCAGGGGTGCGGACCCTTGGCAGATCTACCATGCACTGCTGCAACCGCGCTCGATGCTGCGGGGGCGTTCGGCACTGGAGGGCGTGACGGCCAGCAATCTCGACAAGCTCGTCATGGCAGTGAGCACAGCCGTGAAGGAAAGCGAATGGACCCCGCCGCGAGTCGGGGTCGCCTAGCAGCAGGAATGCGGGATCGTGGCGAAACCGCGATTCCCGCGCGTCTGTCAGGACACCAGGCGCGCGCATTTCATGAAGGCGATGGTGGCCTACGTGAGGGACAAACAGCAGCGCTTCCAGCGCGAGGGGCTGCTGAACCACCTCGGTGCCTTGCAGAGCCTCGGCCCGCTGCACGGCATGCGCACCTTCTGGGATTTCGACGGTCGCTTCACCGCACCGCTGCACGGCTACAGCGACGCCCAGGACTACTACCGCCGTGCCTCCAGCCGCTACTACCTGCCAGAGATCACGACACCAACCCTGCTGATCCAGGCCGCGGACGACCCCTTCGTGTTTCGCCACAGCGTGCCGGAACCAACCGAACTGTCGGCGACCACAACCCTGGAGCTGCACCGCCGCGGCGGCCACGTCGGCTTTGTCGAAGGCACACCGCGCCGCCCGCGTTACTACCTGGATCGGCGCATTCCGCAGTGGCTGGCGGGCTGAGACGTTTCAGCCGCCAAATGGCAACCATCGGTGCGGGAAGCGCGCCTTGAGACCGAGCCGGTCAATGCGCCACTCAGGCGGCAGACCATCGTGCACCCGCGCAATCACGCGCAGCCTGCGTGTCGGCGCACTGAACGGTGGGCGCAGTTCGACCGGCACCGGCGCGGCATCGTCCACCGCCTGAATCACTACCGCCTGGCGTTGACTATGGTCGGGAAAGATCAGCGTCAGCAGCTTTCCGGGTGTGGCCTCGGCAGCGTGGCGCGGATCGAGATAAACCCAGACCTGCGCCTCGCCGTCGCTCTCGACGCGCAACAGGGGCGTGCCCGGCCCGACGTTCTCGCCAGGCGCGACGAGGATTTCGCCGACGCGGCCATCGTTCTCGGCGCGCAGTTCCAGCCCCTGCAAACGGCTGTCCAGCCAGGCCAGCTCCAGATCGCGCTGGCGCTGTTCGGGTCCGGCATCCGGCTGGCGCCGCTGCTCCAGCTGATACAGTTCGCGCAGCCGTACATCACGCAGATCGGTCGCCGCCAGCAACTCGCCACGGGTTGCCGCGCCGGCATCGAGCAGCCGCTGGACCTGCCGTACGCGCGCTTCGGCACCCGCCAGCGACTCCTGCAGCAGCGCCCGTTCGGCTGCCAGGCTGGCGGCATTCGGGCTTTCCATCGGCGTGCTCGCCGCCTCCAGCAGGAAGCGCCGCGCACGCCATTCCGAGTTGTCCAGACGTACCAGCAGCTCGCCGGCCGTGACCCGCTGCCCCGGCTGTACCAGCAGCTGCTGGACCTGCGCGGCGTCACGGGCGCGCAGCTCGCTGCCCGGCAGATGCAGCTGAGCCGGCGCCTCGATCAGCCACAGCGTGAGCACCCAGCGGCCGATCAGCCAAAGCAGCGGACTGAGTACCGCCAGCAGAATGAGGTACCAGCGCACTCGAAAGGCCAGGCGCTTGCCCGGCGCATAGAGCACCTGCAGGCCCTGCTCCTGGGTGGGTTGTTGCTCCTTGGCGCTGGAGAATTTGATCTTCATGCAATGTGCTCAATGGGGATAGTGAGACCAGTCCTGCCAGTCGATGCCGGCAACGGCCTGTGGCTGCAACTGCTGGCGCCAGCGCTCGGTCTGCGCCTGCAATTGCGCGCGCGAGGCGGCGCTCCAGCTTTCATCCGCCGCCAGCTGCGGCTCCACGCTCTGCGCCAGGCGGAACGACAGTCCCGGCCAGCGGCGCGCAATATCCGCCGCCAGCTCCGCACTGCGTGCGGCGTTGCGGGTGTAGATCATCAGGCTGACCTGGCGCACGCCGCGCTGGCGCAGCTCGCAGGGGACGCAGTATTCGCCGGCGCGCGGTGCGGCGAACCAGCGGTGATGGCTGGACAGCTCAAGCGGCCAGGGACTGACGCTCGCGGCCGCCGTCAGCGTATCCATCCAGTCGCGCAGCCGCGCCTCGGGGACCGGCCAGCCGAGCTGCTCGACTTCCAGATCCAGATGCAGACCGGCGAACGGCAGCGTCGTCAGCTCACCGAGCAGATCGAGCAACCCCTGACGACCCTCGGGTTGTAGCCAGTGCGGATCGCCGAGCAGCAGCAGCACCTCGAATCCCTGTTCGCGCGCGGCACTGAGCAACACGCGCAACTGGCCGCGCAAGCGCTCCGGCTCAGCCACTTGGGCGGCGTCCAGGCCGAGGTAGAGACGCTGCATGCCGGCCGCGCGCAGTTGCGCCAATGCCTCGGCGCGGCGCTGTTCGTCGAGCAGTGCGTGGCTGTCCCAGAGATAGACGCCCTGTTGCCATTGCACCGCCCGGGGAGCCGCCGCCGTGTGTGCGGCCGCCACCGGTGCCTGCCAGTCGAGCGTGGCCGGCCCGAGCAACGGCGCGTGCGCAACATCGTCGTCCACGAACAGGCGCAGAGCCGCTTCCCGCAGCCACAACCCGTGCCAGGCGGCGATCAGGCGCAGCCCGGCGTAGCCGTGCTCCAGCTCGGCCGCCAGGCTGCCCAGATAGGCCTGATCGACGTCGCCAGCGCGCCGCAGACGCTGCTCACGCACGGCCAGCGCCGCCGCTTCCAACTGCTGGCGCGCCTGCAGCAGGTCTTCGGCGGCCGCGCGCTGCGCACGCAGTGCCTGGCCGAGGCCCTGCACCAGGCGCTCACGCTCGGCATCGAGCTGCGCCAGCGCCATCTGGTGACGCGCCGCGCCCTCATCACCGCGCGCCTGCCCGTAGGACAGCGGGTCGAAGGGCGCCGACAGGCTGATGCTGGCCACCAGCCCATTGCCCGGCTCGTTGCCACCGCTGCGGTCTTCGTAGCTCTGCGCGACGCTGAAGCTCAAATCGACCGCCGCGTACCACGGACTCTGCCGATTGCGCTCGGCCTGACGCAGCTGGCCGCGCCGCTCCTGCAGACGTGGATGCCGCTCGAGCTGCTGCAACCAGGCGCTCAGAGGCTGCGCGCTTGCCGCCAGTGCTTCGGTCTGGGCCTGGCTTTGCGGCTCGATGGTCTGTCCACTCAGCGACTGCAGGCTGTAGCGGGTTTCTTCCAGCAGCGGCCCGGCGGCGGCGCAACGGCGCTCCAGCGCCTGCCAGCGGCCATCCTGCAGACGCGCCTCGGAAGCCAGCAACCAGCCTTCGCGCAGGCGCGCCGCCAGCTGCTCGCGCGCGCGCCGTGCAGGCTCGGCGATGCCGTCGCACCAGCGCAGTTCTTCCTGCGCTCGCCACCAGTCGGCATAGGCGCTGCGCAGTGCCAGGCGCTGCTCGAGGCGCGCCAGCTGCAGTCGCGCCTGCTGTTGCTGGCGCTGGTCTTCGACGCTGCGCAACGCATCCTGCTGGCGCTTCAGGCTGCCCAGCAGTGGATGACGCAAGCCGAGCGCCAGATCGCGACCGTAGTAGTCGTCGCGCACCTCTTCGGTCACCAGCTCCCGATAGCGCCCGGTCCCTGCCGAGGCGAACCATTGCCAGCCGGCTTCGGCCTCGCGCTGGCGCTGCAATGCCTCGAGCGCCGCACCTTCGGCCTCGGCCGCGCGCAGCAGCGGCGTGCTGTTGGCGCCATCGAGCAGCGCCGGTAGCGGCAATACCTCGGCCAGACAGGATGAAGCCAGTCCCAGCAGACCCAGCAATAGGAATACTCGCCGCATCAGAACCTCTTCGCCTTGCGCAGCACCCACCAGGGCGCCATCGAGGTTTCCTCATGGCCACGCCGGATCATTTCGTTGAGGATCGCCACTGCGCTCCAGCAGCGCATGACGAACATGAACAGCGGAAACAGCGGCACCACCCAGCACAGCCACAGGTCCTGCCGCGGCCGCTCGGACACCATGCACACCGCTACCACGTAGGCCAGCAGGGTGTTGGCCAAGTACACCAGATAGACCAGCCAGGCGAGCACCAGGAAGGTCGACAGCGTCAGCGAGTACAGTCCGACGATGAAGTAGCCGAGGATGATGAACGGCAGCACCAGCTGGAAGAAGAACCCGCTGACCAGCACCACCAGAAAGTTCGGCCAGCCGAGCAGGCGCGGCGTGAAACTGTGGCGATGCTTGCGCACATAGAGGAAGAACAGATCGCCATCCCAGCGCAGGCGCTGCATGAGGAACTGGCGGAACGTCACCGGCGCGTCGGTATGGCCGATGGCGCGGGGCTCGAACGGAATGCGCAGCGGCCGGCGGCCGAAGTAGTTCTTGATGCGCAGGGTGATATCCAGATCCTCGGCGGTATGGGTATCCCAGCCACCGATTTTCTGCAGAAAGCTGCGACGAAAGGCGCCGAACGCGCCGGATACGTTATTCACCACGTTCCACTCGCTGAGCCCGATCTTGGCCAGCTGGATCGACAGCAGGTATTCCAGCGCCTGCATCGCCGTGGTCAGCGAGGCGCGAGCGTTGCGCACCCGCAGGCTGCCCGCCACCGCCGGCACGTCCGGGTCCTGGAAATGGCGCACCACGTTGACCACCATGTCGTTGTCGAACGAGGTATCGCCATCCAGCGCCATGACGATCTCACCGGTGCTGTATTCCAGCCCAGCGTTCAGTGAGGACACCCGTCCGCCACGCTGCCACTTGGCGATCGGCCGCAGAAAGCGCCGCGGATACAACTGCGCATCGAGGCGAAAATCCCGCACGGCCTGCATCGTCGCGTGATTGGCCGTCGCGCCGTCGACCACCGGAATCATCTCGATCTCGCCGCGATAGGTCTGCTCGCACAGGCTGAGCAGCGTGGTCTGCACATCCCGACCTTCGCTATAGCAGGTGATCACGCAGGACACGCGCGGCTGGTAACTGTTGCCTTCCGGCAGCTCGAAGGGTTTGCGCACGAACCAGCGCAGCACGCCGAGCAGGATCACCAGGCTGAGCGGCACCTCCAGCAACAGAAACGCCGGAAACAGCATCACCAGCAGATAGCCCAGGCCGTCGGGCTTGTCGATTTCGCCGAGAATCCCCAGCCACTGCAGCCAGAAACCCTCCATCTCAGCCCAGCTCCCCGTTCAGGCGCGCCAGCAGCAACGCGGCATCTTCCTGTTCGAGCAGGTCGGCCGGTGCGGTGAAGCCGATCTGACGCAGCTGCAGCTGGCCGATCTGCTCGCTGGCCAGCCGCTCGGCACCTTCCTGCAGGCGTTTACGCACCACTGCCAGGCCGGCCGCATCGGTGTGCGGCATCATGATCCAGAGAATCTCTTCACTGACCCGGCTGCAGCGATCGGTGTCGCGCACGGCTTCCTGCAGCCGCTCCACCAGGCTGTCCACCAGCGCATGGCCGCGCAGCTCGCCGAGTGCGCTGATGGTCGCCGCCAGGTTGACGAACCGCAGCCCCAGCAGGGAGAACGCCGGCTGCTTGTAGCGCCGCACCAGCTGCAGCTGCCAGTTGAGCAGCTCGTGGAAGGACTTCTGGTTGAGCAGGTTGAGCGCACCGAACTGATCGGTCTCGGCGACACTGGCCGAGTAGCCCTGCCGACAGCGCAATCGCCCGGCCTCGGCGAGGCGGAAGTGACGCACCTCGCGCACGCGCAGCTTGTCCGGCGCATGGGCCTGGCCACAGTCCAGGCAGCGCGCCTCGACTTCGGCATCGACGAAGAACGCCTGGCAGCTGCGGCAGCGATAGTTCTCCAGCGGCCGGTCGTAATCGCTGCCGATGTGACGCAGGCGCGAGAAACAGTTCGGGCAGAGCAGCAGGCCATCCTTGAGGAAGTGCTCCTGGGCGCCGACGTGGCCGCAGGTGAAGCAGTGCAGCGACGGCTGACGGGCGATTTCCAGCGTCTGGCACTCGGGGCAGACATCCACGTAGTTCAACCGGCCGGAGCCACAACCGACGCACAGGCGCACCCGATCGACCAGCTCGCCCTCTTCCAGCCAGCCCTGCTGGGTCATCAGCTGTAGCCAGGCGAAGGCGTTCGGCGACTCGTCGTCCTCCAGCGCCTCCAGCAGCGGATAGTGATAGTGCTGCGCCACGCCGGCATCGCGCACCGCATGGATGGCGCCGTGCGGGTGCAACCACAGCCAGGCGAGCACGCGCGACTCGAAACGCTCCGGCGCCACCCCACGGTTGAACAGCGCGAAGCGCTCCTGCCAGAGCCGCCAGAGCGGCACCAGGGCGCTCAGATCAGCCGGCGGCGCGCCGTCGCTCAGCGCCTTGCAAGACGCGTCCTGCTCCTGGCAGCAGTAGATCAGGCTGAAGCGGTAGCGCTTGTCCATACGCAGGCTGCGCAACGCTTCGCCGGCGCGCACCGCCGGCAGATCGAGCAGAACGATGTCATACGCCGGCAGCGCCGCGAGCGCGGACCACTCGGGGTGCCGCTCGTATTCGATACCGACAACAGGGGAAGAAGACGCACCAAGGACAGCGACGCGTGGCATGGGGGACATGGGAAGGAAAACCGGATAATGGCTATGTGATACTTGATTGCCTCATTCTACAAGTTCTTTCAGGGTTATTCACCAGCTATTCGTCGGCCTCGACGCTTGAATATTGATCAGGCCGTCATTCCGCACCTTCCCTAACGGATGATTGATTTAGCAATAATTGCGCATAAGGGGGCGTTACGGTAAATCCGGCGCCCCTTTTTGTTGTCTGTTGTCTTGGCCGGACATCGAGGGAAGCTGCAGGAGTGGTTTCACTGTCTGCGCCGGACATTCAGGAGCCCTCTTCACGCCGGTGCTGCGGTTACCCAGATTGCCATCTCGGGCATGTCGCCATGCTGCTGCTCAGGGTGTAGTATGTAGCATATTGTAAACATTGTAGTGTCGGGAGGGGCGTATGAGCGTGATGTCTGTCCGTTTGCCGGACGAGGTAGAGCAACAGTTGGGGCAGTTAGCCCAGTCCACTGGCAGGACTAAATCCTGGTTGGCCAACCAGGCTATTAAGGATTATTTGGCGCGTGAGGCCTGGCAGATCACGGAGGTAGAAGCCGCCTTGCGTGAAGCGGATGCGGGTGACTTCGTATCTGAAAAAGAGATGATGGCGAAGTTCAATCGGTGGGGTATCAATGCAGGTTAAATGGCTGCGTAAGGCTGCACTGAACCTTGAGGATGCTCACGATCACTTAGCAAAAGAGAACTCCAGGGTGGCCCAGGAGTTTGTATTAGAGGTGTATCGCTTGGTTCACTTGTTGGTAGATCAGCCAGCAATGGGACGGCCAGGGCGCGTTCCTGGTACACGAGAGCTTGTGCTGCAACCCTATCCGTTCCTCATTCCATACCGAGTGAAGGGCGAGGAGATCCAAATTCTGAGGGTGTTTCATACCCGCTTGCGGCTACCAAGCCACTGGTGAAGGGTGCTTGTAGGTAGGGCGGTATGCGTTTGCGTATGGAGGGGGTCGTGCGGTAACGTACTGCCTAGAAAAGACAAACCCCGAACTTCTGTTGATCAACTTGGCGGGAGATTACAGAGAGTTCGGGGCCGTACTTATGCAATAGGTGAAATATATCACATGGATCACACCAGACAACCCTTTAGCGCCGCCAATATGCGCGGTGGTCATTGAATCGAGCACAGCTTGACCTGTTCCGGGAGCGCCTGCCCCGGAAGCCCTACCACACCGACGAATTTACCACGGGTCTGTCCATTGCGGATGTCAGCCGTGCCCTTGGGGCTCGTTACATCCAGCCGAACGGGCCAACGCATCGGCATTGGCTCGTGTTTGACGTAGACCATGCTGCCGCTACGTTATCCTGGGATGACGTAGGCGCCCCGGCACCGAACATCACGGTGACGAACAGGGCCAACGGCCACGCCCACCTGATCTACGGACTGGAGACCCCGATCCGCACTGCCCCGGACGGCAAGGTGGCCCCACTGCGGTATGCCGCCGCCATCGAGGCCGCCCTCCGGGAGAAACTGGGGGCGGATCTGGGCTACTCCGGGCTGATCTGCAAGAACCCCCTGCATACCCACTGGCTTGTCCAGGTATGGGAGCCCGCCTCCTACGATCTGAGCTGGCTGGCCGACTACCTCGATTTAAGCCCCTACAATGGCCGCAAACAGCTTCCAGCTTACGGGTTGGGGCGTAACTGCACCTTGTTCGAGAAAACGCGCCAGTGGGCTTACAAGGCGATTAGGCAGGGGTGGCCGGGGTATGAGGCTTGGCTCTCTGCCGTTATAGATCGGGCGATCGGGTACAACGTCCAGTTCGAGCCGCCGCTCCCGGCCAACGAGGTCAGGCACATCGCTAAGTCCATTGCGAAGTGGACGCACCGTAACCTAACCCCCGCAGGGTTCAGCGCCGTACAGGCCGCCAGAGGGGCCAAGGGTGGGAAAGTATCCAAGGGTGGGGGCAGGCCCAGTAATAGCGGTAAGGCTCGTGCAGACCTCTTACCGGAGGTGCTCAGGCTTAAGGGTATGGGGTACAGCAACCGCGACATAGGTGAGGATCTTGGGATCTCGTCCAGTACGGTCAGCCTGTACCTGAAACGCGAATCTGAGTGATCGAAACAAGCCTTATCAGATAGTAGCCCCCGCAGGGGGTTCTTTGAGCCCTTAAAATCATTCAAGAGAGAGGATTGGTGCGAGGGGGGTAAGGCCGATCCCGAAGGGCTGTCCATCAGGCCATGTGTTTGGCCTGTGGGCAGTAGGTCTTATCCCCGGAGCTGTTTGTTCTCTGCCGTTCGCAGTGCCCGCAGGATCTCCCCGGCCTGCTCCGGGGTCAGTACCACCGCCGACCCTCCATCCCGGATAGCCTGCATCTGGGCATCCAGCCCCTCTACCAATGCCAGATTTATCGTCACAGTAACGTTATTGTCCTGCTGCTTTGCACGGTAGGCTGCTTGTCGTTCTGCCCCTGTTTTGGCTGATCCGGTTTTTGGCCTACCCCGTCCGCGCTTGATGCCAAACATGTCCCCAGTCCCCTGATCCTTGGTGTCCTTCATGGTGTTATTTCCTGTCACTGTAACGGTAATTGATTATGTGTCACTGTGACGATAATTGGCAAGTTGCCGACCCCCTGTTTTTTTGCTGTACTGGCATTAAGCCAGCCTACCCGTATTACGTTGCTGCGCAACTACATACGGGGCTGTTGAGGGGCGCTGCCCCTTCAATCCCCCACCCCAAAACCACACCGGAGGCACCGTGGCCAAAGTCCCGAGAAGCACGACCGTGAGCGTCCGAATAGACCAGGCCACGGCGGAGGTATGGCGCCAGCAGGCGACCTCTGCTGGCCTCAGTGTATCGGACTGGATCAGGGGGGCGGTCGATGCTGGGCAGCAGACGCACATCCCCACGCCCCGCAAGCGCCCCTCACGCCCCCCACGGGATACCAGCAACGATGCTGACCCCGCTTTGATGCGGCAACTGGCCGCGCTTGGCTCGAACCTGAATCAGGTCGCTCGGGCACTCAACGAGTGCCGGAGTAAGGGTGATCGGATGCCGGTGTTAGAGGCGCTGGCCTATCTGCGGAGCATCGAGGCCGAGGCGGCCAAGTTGCTCCCCCGGCTACCGCCCCCACCCAAACCAAAGGCAAAGGGGGACGACGATGCACATTAAGTTTATGGCCCACGGCACAGGCTCTGGCGCTGCTGCCAGTGCCTACCTGATGGGGGATCTAGACCACAAGGGGGTTGCTCGGGCAGGCGTTGAGGTGCTGCGGGGAGACCCGGTGTTGTTCGGTGCCTTGGCCGACTCTCTGCCGTTCCAGCAGCGGTATACCAGCGCCGTTATCTCTTGGGCTACCGAAGAGGCACCGACAGAGGATGAAATCAACGCCGTGCTGGACGACTTCGAGAAGTTGGCTTTTGCCGGACTGGACAGGCAGGACGTACACCTGACCGCCGTCCTGCACCGCGAGGAAGATGGCGGTGTGCATGTCCACATCCTGATCCCCCGCGTTCACCTGGGCACGGGAAAATCCCTGAACGTAGCCCCGCCAGGTCAACGGAGCCACTTCGATTCGCTGCGGAACAAATGGAACTACGGAAAGGGCTGGGCACGGCCAGACGACCCGCTCAGGCGGCGGCCTGTGCAGCCCAGCTTTGACGCCTACAGGGACGCCAACGACCCCAAAGCAATTAAGCAACAGATCTCGGAGTACCTGTTGGGGTTAATCGCCCAGGGGGTGATCACCAACGCCGCCGATCTGCGTCGTCATGTCGTGGAAATGGGATGTGAAATCACGAGATCAGGTACCGATCATCTCAGTATCAAGCCAGCGGAATACCCGAAGGCAATCAGGTTGAAGGGGGAAATTTATGGAGCATCTTGGACAGTCGAAAACACTGTTGAGCGAGAGGATCGCGCAGCAGAAGCTCGCCGAACAGGCAGAGGCGGAACGGTGGACGAAGGAGCTGAAAGATATTGTCAGGAGCGACTTGAGAGAGCTTGTGAAGGGCGAGCTGGATACAACCGTCAGCGATATGAAGGCCGCGACCGCACCGCTGAGATCGGCCATGAGGCAGTCCAGGAGGGAGGCCCTGTTGCTGAGGCGATTTTCCGGCATTTGGTGGAAAGCGTGTCTGATCGGCGCGTGCCTGTCATTGGGGCTCGGGTTCGGGAGCTGGGGGTTGTTGAGCTGGCTCGGCAGCGAGATCCAGCAGCGGATCACGACGCTCGAAGCCATCAAGGGGGTGGAGGTCATCGAGAGCAACGGCAAGGTGTACCTAGCAGCCCCCCAACTCGGGACTTTGCTCAACATGAAAGACGGTCGCAAAGCCGTGGAGGTGCAGTGAATGACGGAACTGGAACGGATCTTGGTCGGCAGGCTGGAGCAAATCGAGACGACACACAGAGAGCAGACCGCGGCCTTGACGCTGCAATTACAGGAGCAGGGGCGCTCTTTGGCCGAGTATCAGGAGCACTTAAACGGGGTACTCAGCGACTTCGAGACGCTGTGCGGGGGTCTACAGCACGACTTCGGGGAGCTGTTGAACGCCGTGGAGACATCAGAGGCCACGACCAAGATAACGCTAGGTCGATTGAACACCAGTGTCGGGAGCTTGATGGACGCGCTGAATACCTTGCTCAATGCGCGGAGCAAGTAGCGGCACTGGCGAAAGTGGAGAAGGCGAAGGGGCTAAGGATTGGGGGGCTTGGCATGTAAATCTGGTCGAAACCGAACCCCGCAAGATCCGGCCCTCAAACGGCCCTCAATGCGTCGCAAACTTTCAGGCCATAAACGGGTCAGGCAGGGGGAAGAAACGCGCCAGAATGCGGCTCAGGCGGTCGATTTTCGGCAGGGTGTCGATTTTGCCAGGTGAA
>ERZ650312.1152-NODE-1152-length-15067-cov-4.973821_pt1 | contig 15067 bp, 13 predicted proteins | sample MGYA00376248_ERZ650312 | MGnify/ENA primary metagenome ERZ650312 (study PRJEB26733, sample SAMN07839316) | wastewater metagenome | biome: urban; feature: wastewater treatment plant; material: waste water | place: USA: North Carolina | collected 2016-07-28 ... | reverse complement strand
AGACACTCTTTCCCTACACGACGCTCTTCCGATCTCCAGATCGCCGCGATGGACAACATGAACAAGGTCGGCGCCCAGATCCAGGGCATCACCGACTCCAACCTGCTCGCCATCAAGCGTGCCGTCGAGACCGGCGCCGCGGCGCCCGTGGCTGCCAAGCGCAAGGCCGCCTGAGCGTCCGAAACAGAAAGTTCGTATCAAGGGTTAGAGCCGCATCGGCAAGGATGCGGCTCTTTTTTTGCGTGCAAACCCTGCCCGCGGGGTTGAGCGGGAGCTGCTACCATCCGCTCCCATGTTCCAGAACGACGATCTGTACGCCCGCGCCTACCGGGCCCTGATGTGCTGCGCCCCGGCCGACAAGGTGGCAGCGGTGGTGCAGCTGCATGACGACCGCGCCGCCGGGCGTCTCCCGCTGCCGCTGGCGAGCGCCTGCCCGGTCCTGCCGGTGGAAGACGCCGGTCGCCCGGCCCGCCCCGAGCTCATCCCCCACACCGCCGTGCCGCGCCGCAAGCCGGGCTCGCCCGAGGGACACGCGGCGCTGCTGCACGCCATCGCCCACATCGAGTTCAACGCGATCAACCTGGCCCTCGACTGCGTCTATCGTTTTCGGGGGTTGCCGGACGACTACTACGACGGCTGGCTGCAGGTGGCTCGGGAAGAGGCACATCACTTTGGCCTGGTGAGCGCCCGCCTCGCCGACCTGGGCTTTGCCTATGGCGACTTCCCGGCCCATCGCGGCCTGTGGGACATGGCCGTCAAGACCGCCGCCGACCCGCTCGCCCGCATGGCCCTGGTGCCGCGGGTGCTGGAGGCGCGGGGCCTGGATGCCACGCCGCCGATCGTCGCCAGCCTGCGGCGGATCGGCGACGAGGCGAGCATCGCGGTGCTCGACGTCATCCTGCGCGACGAGATCGGCCACGTGGCGCTGGGCGACCGCTGGTTCCGCCATTTCTGCGCCGAACGCGGCCTCGAGCCCGAGGCGACCTATCTGGCGCTGATGGCGGATTTCGACGCCCCGTGGCCGCCGCGGCCCCTGAACGTCGAAGCCCGCCGGAGGGCGGGCTTCAGTGCGGCCGAGATCGCCCGCCTGGAGGCGGGCCGGCGGGGCGGGTGAGTTACAGCGAGCCGTAGGAGTGCAGGCCTGACAGGAACATGTTGACGCCGACGAAGGCGAAGGCCGTCACCAGCAGGCCGATCACCGCCCACCAGGCCAGCATCGGGCCGCGCAGGCCCTTGGTGAGGCGGATGTGCAGCCAGGCGGCGTAGTTGAGCCACACGATGAAGGCCCAGGTCTCCTTCGGGTCCCACTGCCAGTAGGTGCCCCAGGCTTCGGCGGCCCACAGGGCGCCGAGGATGGTGGCGATGGTGAAGAACGCAAAGCCGATCGCGATGGCCTTGTACATCACGTCGCCCAGCACATCCAGGCTCGGCAGGCGGCTGGCCAGGATGCCGCGGCGCACCAGCAGGTCGGCCACGCCGATCATCGCCGCCAGCGCGAAGGCGCCGTAGCCGATGAAGTTGGCTGGCACATGGACCTTCATCCAGTAGCTCTGCAGCGCCGGGATCAGCGGCTGGATCTCGTGGGCCTCGCGGGAGAAGCTGTACCACAGCAGGAAGGCCACCGCCGCCGAGATCACCAGCAGCACGAAGGCGCCCATCCGCCGGGTGGCGTAGCGGCCTTCGTAGTACAGGTAGAGCAGGCCGGTGATCAGCGAGAACAGCACGAAGACTTCGTACAGGTTGCTCACCGGGATGTGGCCCACGTCGGTGCCGATCAGGTAGCTCTCGTACCAGCGCACCAGGAGGCCCGTGGTGCCCATCGTGACGGCGCACCAGGTGAGTGCCGAGCCGGTCTTTTCGGCAAAGTCGGAGCGGGCCAGCAGGCCCAGCCAGTAGGCGCCGGTGGCGATGAAGACGAGGGCGCTCATCCACATGATCGCCGTCTGGCTGGAGATCAGGTATTTGAGGAAGAACACCTGCTCGGCCCGGGCCAGGTCACCCTGGTAGAGCGTGATGCTGGCCAGGGCGAGGGCCGCCGCCGCCGCCAGGAAGGCCCGGAAGGGCTTCCAGGCCCAGCCGATGGCGGCCAGGCCCGGCACGACAAGCAGCAGGATGCCCTTGTCGTAAACATCCATGAAGCCGCCGTACTGGCGCAGCGCGAACACCGCGGCGCCGGCGAGCACGAGGGCAAACAGCCAGTCGCCGATGCCGGTGGGGCGCAGCAGGCGGGAGTGGTCGGGCTGGGCGATATCCATGATCAGGCGATCCTCACATCAGGAGCGGGCAGACGGCCCGGCGTTCGGGTTGAGCAGGGCGGCGATGGCGTCCCGGTGCTGCCGGAAGCTCTCGTCCACGTCCAGCGACTTGCGGTTGGAGCTGAGGGCCACCAGGGCCTCGCCAGAGGCTTTGATCAGCACGAAGAGCCGACGTTCGCGAATATAGAGCATCGCGAAGACGCCCAGCACCAGCAGCAGCGAGCCGAGATAGACGATGGGCTTGCCCGGCGAGCGGGTGACCTGCAGCACGGTGGCGCGCACCTCGTCGAAGCCGGCGAGCTGCAGATACACCGGCGCGCCGTAGTGCAGGCTGTCGCTGGTGGCGTTGAGGGTGTCGCGCAGCAGGCGGGCGCGGGCGCCGTTCATCTCGAGGGGCGGCTGGCCGGCGCTGGCGCGGGCGATCTTCCAGGCTTCCCAGCCGGCGCCTTCGAGGATCTTGATGAAGACGTCGGCGGCCTTCTCGCGCTCGGCCTCGGGGATGGTGCTCTCGATGAACTTGCCGACGCTCTCGAAGCCGCCCACCGCGAAGAGTTCGAGGGTCTTGGCGGTGGTGTCCTGCATGCGGCTGCGCACGGCCGGGCCGGCGTCCGGGCCGACCATCACCGCCGCGAACTGGCGCGCGAGCTCGGCGTGGCGCGCCTTGTCGAGCAGCACGCGGCGGATCGCCAGCGCGGTGTCGATCCGGCCGTCCTCGTCGACGGGGATGCGCATGAAGCGGAAGGGCGCCGACGGGCTCTCGCGCATCCCCGACAGCATGTACCAGGCGCCGTCCTGCTCGATCGGCTGCATGTAGTTCTGGTATTCACGGGCCTGGCCGGCGGAATCCCGCAGCTTGTACTGGAAGCTCGGGCCGACGTTCTTCATGTCTTTTCGGGTGGGCGACTTGGCGCCGCTGCCCAGGTGTTTCTCGAGGCGGGCGACGGTGCTCGTCTCGGCGGCCTCCTCGTTGGCCATGTTCTCGATGTTGAAGGCGCGGAAGCTGCCGACCTCGACGGTGTAGTCGAGCCCCCCGTTGGCGAGCTTGATGCTGTCGCCCACCGCCGCCTCGGCGGGGAAGGGGGCGGCCGGCCCGGTCGGGCGCAGGTCGTGGCCGAGCAGCTTGAGGCGCGAGCCGCCGTCCTCGAAGCTGGCCTGGTACATCATGATGCCGTCGAACTCGAAGGGCTTGTTCACCTCGATGGTCTTCTCGACCGACTTGCCGGTGGCGTTGTCGGTGATCAGGATGTCGCTGGCGAAGCGCTTGGGCATCCCGGTGTCGTAGTGCTCGAGGTGGAACTTGTGCAGCGACACGGTGAAGGGCAGGTCCTGCAGCAGGATGCCGTCCTGCACGTTGAGCACCGCCACGTTGGCGCTCTTGCCCTCGGGGATGAACACGTTGCCGCGGAAGCTCCAGTTGTCGAGGCCCAGGCGGCTCTCGGGCTTGATGTCGGAGATCAGCTGGTTGCCCGAGGTGACGACCTTGCCGCCCAGGGCCATCTGGGCCTTGAGGGGCAGGTTGCCGTCGAGCAGGCCGCCGAGGCAGATCAGCACGATCGCCGAGTGGGCCAGGAAGTAGCCGATGCGGGTCCAGCTGCCCTGCTTGGCGGCCAGCAGCAGGCCGTCGTCGCGCGGGTTGGCGCGCACCTGGAAGCCGGCGCCGGCGAGATAGGTTTCGGTGGCCTGGCGGGCTGCATCGGCGTCGAGGCTCGTGCCCAGCCGGGCGTGGTGCTGGAACTGGGCGAGGGAGCTCTCGCGGGCGCTCTCGCGGAAGCTGCGCATGTCACGCAGCATCGGGCGGGTCTGGCGGACGATGCAGGCGCTGGTCGACAGCACCAGGAAGCCCAGGATCGTCAGGAACCACACCGAGTTGTAAACCGAGTACAGCTCGAGCTTCTCGAAGACCGGGAACCAGAAGGGGCCGAACTGGTTGAGGTAGTTGTTGTAGGGCTCGTTCTGCTTGAGCACCGTCCCGATGATGGAGGCGATGCCGAGGATGGTCAGCAGGCTGATCGCGAAGCGCATCGAACTGAGCAGTTCGTAGAGGGCGCGGGAGGTGCTGCGGTGTCGCATGGATGCTTTCGCGGTGGAAGGTCCGGGCGGCGGGGCCGCCATCGTGAGTCTGCGGGCTCTGGCGGGTGCCGGTATCATCGGCCCGGGAAATGAAAAAGGGGTGGCCTCGACCACCCCTCTCGTCGGCCCGATCGGGCCGCCACCTGCCTCGTGCCCCCTGGGGGGGAGGGGCCGGAATCACTACCGGGGTGGCGGCCCCGGTGGCCGCCGTCGCTCAGCGCAGGCCGGCGGCGTAGTCGGAGACGGCCTTGATGTCCGGATCGGTCATCTTGAGGGCGATGGTGCGCATCATCTTGGCCGGGTCGTTGGCGCGCTCGCCGGCGCGGAAGGACTTCAGCTGGGCTTCGGTGTAGTCGGCGAACTGGCCGGACAGGCGCGGGTACTGGGCGGGCAGGCCGGCACCGGCGGGGCCGTGGCAGGCGGCGCAGGCCGGAATGCCGCGCTTCAGGTCGCCGGCGCGCCACAGGCGCTGGCCGAGCTCGATGGAGGCCTTGTTCTTGGCGGATTCAGGCTTCTGCTCCTGGCTCGCGAAGTGGGCGGCGAGGCCCTTCATGTCATCGTCGGACAGGGCCGCAACCATGCCGCCCATGATGCCGTTCACGCGCTCGGCGGGCTTGCCGTCCTGGCTCTTGAAGTTGCGGAGCTGCTTGAGGAGGTACTCCGAATGCTGGCCGGCGAGCTTCGGATTGGCGGAGATCTGGCTATTGCCGTCAGCGCCGTGGCAGGCGCCGCACACCTGTTCGGCAGTCTGTTTCGCCTTGGCCATATCGGGCTGGGCGGCGGCCTTGTCTTGGGCCTGAGCCGCGGTGGCGGCCAGAAGCAGCGAAAGCAGCAGGGAACGCTTGATCATGATGTCCTCGGAAGCCAAGAATGTGGGTGTCTCAAACCTGCTATTCTATATTAACTCCAGTCATTTGCGCGACGCAGTGGCACGGCAGGCCAAGGCCCGCCGCGGCCAGGTCGGCCCATCCATGTCCCTTTTCCGCAACGCCCAGTTCGAAATCTCGATCGCCAAGCCCAGCGGGCTGCCTCCACCCCATGGGCCGGAGATCGCCTTCGCCGGCCGCTCCAACGCGGGCAAGTCGAGTGCGATCAACACCCTGGCCAACCACGTCCGCCTGGCTTTCGTCTCGAAAACGCCCGGCCGCACCCAGCTGATCAACTTCTTCCGGCTGCAGAACGGCGCGGTGCTGGTCGACCTGCCCGGCTACGGCTACGCCGAAGTGCCCGAGGCCGTGCGCCGCCAGTGGCAGCACCTCCTCGAGGACTACCTCACCCGCCGCCCGAACCTGATCGGCCTGGTGCTGATCATGGACTCCCGCCACCCGCTGAAGGACCGAGACCGCACCATGATCGGCTGGTTCGCCCCCAGCGGCCGGCCGATCCATGTGCTGCTCACCAAGAGCGACAAGCTCACCCGCAGCGAGGCCGCCGCCACGCTGGCCGCGGTGCGCAAGGAGCTCGCGCCCCTGGGCGAGCAGGTCACCGTGCAATTGTTCTCGAGTCTCAAGAAGACAGGGGTTGAGGAAGTCGAGCGGGTGGTCGGATCATGGTTGTCCGATGCGCCGCCTGCGCCGACGGCATAATGCCTGTTGATTGATGGTAACGAATCCGCCCGCCGATTCGTGCTAGAAAGGCGGCTGAGCAGGCGTCTCCAGGGCCTTGGGCCGGGGGCGCCGTCCGATTTCCGCCCTTTACTGTCAGTCATGCACTCCATCGAACTCCAGCCCGTCATCCTCTCCGGGGGCTCCGGCACCCGCCTGTGGCCGCTCTCCCGGGAGCAGTATCCCAAGCAGTTGCTCGCCCTGGTCGGCAACGAAACCATGCTGCAGGCCACCGCCGGCCGCCTCGCCGGCTTTGCCGGCCAGTTGCCGGTGGCTGCCGCGCCGATCGTGGTGTGCAACGAGGAATACCGCTTCGTCACCGCCGAGCAGCTGCGCTCGGCCGGGCGGGCCAGCGGCAACATCGTGCTGGAACCTATCGGGCGCAACACCGCGCCGGCGCTGACGCTGGCCGCCCTGGCCGCAGCCGACGCCGACCCGGTGCTGCTGGTGATGCCGGCCGACCACGTGATCGCCGATCTCGCCGGCTTCCAGGCCGCCATCGATGCCGGCATTCCGGCGGCCCGCGACGGCGCCATCGTCACCTTCGGCATCGTCCCCGACCGGGCCGAGACGGGCTACGGCTACATCCGCTGCGGCGCCGACCGGCCCGACGGCAGCAAGGCCATCGCCGCCTTCGTCGAAAAGCCCGACGCCGCCACCGCCCAGCGCTACCTGGACAGCGGCGAATACCTCTGGAACAGCGGCCTCTTCATGGTTCGCGCCAGCACCTGGCTGAAGGCCATCGGGCACCTGCAGCCCGCGATGGCCCAGGCCTGCGCCGAAGCCTGGCAGGCCGGCGCGCGGGACGCCGACTTCGTGCGGGTGGGCAAGGCGGCGTTTGCGGCCTGTCCGTCGGATTCCATCGACTACGCGGTGATGGAAAAGCTCGCCGCCGCCGAGGGCCTCGGCATCGCCGGCTGCGTGGTGCCGATGTCGGCCGGCTGGTCGGACGTGGGCGCCTGGGACGCCCTGTGGCAGATCGCCGACAAGGACGGCAACGGCAACGTGGCCCGCGGCGACGTGCTCTTCGAGGACAGCCGCGACACCCTGGTGTATGCCCAGGACCGCCTGGTGGCCTGCGTGGGCCTCGAGGGTGCGGTGATCGTCGAGACCCCCGACGCGGTGCTGGTGGCCAGCAAGGACAAGACCCAGGACGTCAAGCAGATCGTCGCCGCCCTCAAGGCCGGCAAGCGCAGCCAGGCCTCGGCCCACCGCAAGATCCACCGGCCCTGGGGCTGGTACGACTCCATCGACAACGGTGCCCGCTTCCAGGTGAAGCGCATCGTCGTGAACCCGGGTGCCAGCCTCAGCCTGCAGATGCACCACCACCGGGCCGAGCACTGGATCGTGGTGAAGGGTACCGCCGAGGTCACCAACGGCGAGCGCACCTTCCTGCTCGGCGAGAACGAATCCACCTACATCCCGCTGGGCCACGTGCACCGGCTGGCCAATCCGGGCAAGCTCCCCCTCGAGATCATCGAGGTGCAGTCGGGCAGCTATCTGGGCGAGGACGACATCGTCCGCTTTGAAGACACCTACGGCCGGGGCTGACCCGCGCCGGGTGAGGGCGCCGGCCTGGTTTCAGGCCGGCTGGCCGACGAAGCCGAAGCGTGCAGGCACGTCGGCCCGCGCGATGCGCCCCACCGGCAGGTGCTGGCCGTTCCAGTGCAGCTCGACGGGGCCGTCGGGCTGTTCGAGGTCGCCGACGAGGTGGGCGGCCATCGCGGCCAGGTCCCGGTCGTCGAGCAGTGCGATGCCGTGCTCCGAGCCCAGCAGCAGGCTGCCTTCCTCGTCGAGCCAGGCTTCCGACAGGGTGTCGACGGGCTGGCCCGTGTGGGTCTGCAACTGTTCCGGTGCCGCCAGCCGCAGGATCCGCGGCGTGTAGGCGAGGCTCACGAAGACCCGCTGCGGGCCGTTCTGGAAATACCAGCGGCCGTCGGCATCGGCCTCGTAGTTGCGGCCGATGAAGGCCGCGAGGCCCGGGTGGCGGATCGGGCCGTCGGGCACGCACCACTCCCCGCGCCGCGACAGGCTCAGCCAGCCGAAGCAGTGGGGCACGTCGGGCCAGCGCGCCAGGGCCTGGCGGACGGCGTCATCCATGACGGAGCCCCGGGCGCGTCACCACATCTTCCACCAGGACGTGCGTTCCTTGGCGTTGGGCAGACCCGCACCGAGGTACTTGCTGTTGGGGAAGTTCTTGCGCAGCACGCGCTCGGCGTCGTCGCGCAGCTCGGGCATGTTGAGGGCGTCGTAGCTCTTCGCCATCACGAACAGGGCTTCTTCGGTTGCCGGCGAGTTGGGGAAGTCCTTGACCGTCGCCTGGGCCCGGTTGGCTGCCGCCACGTAGGCGCCGCGCTTCAGGTAGTAGCGCGCCACATGCACCTCGTAGGAGGCGAGGGCGTTCACCAGGTAGCGCATGCGCTTCAGGGCGTCGGGCGTGTATTTGCTGTCGGGGAAGCGCTGGCTCAGCGTCCTGAAGGTCTCGAAGGATTCGCGGGCGGCCTTCGGGTCGCGCTCGGAGAGGTCCTGGTTGGACAGCGTGCCCAAGAGGCCCAGGTCTTCGTTGAAGTAGGCCAGGCCCTTCAGGTAGTAGGCGTAGTCGACGTTCGGGTGGTTCGGGTGCAGCTTGATGAAGCGCTCGCAGGCCGCCACCGCCGAAGCCTGTTCGTTCGACTTGTAGTAGGCGTAGGCCACTTCGAGCTGCGCCTGCTGGGCGTAGCGGCCGTAGGGGTAGCGCGCCTCGAGCTTCTCGAACATCTTGATGGCGCGGTCCCAGGCGCCGTCGCCCATGGATTCCTTGGCTTCGGTGTAGAGCTTCTGGGCGCTCCAGCCGACGGTTTCGTCCGCCATGTCGGGGAGGCCGCTGCATCCGGCGAGCAGCAGGAAGCCGGTAAGCGTTAAACTACGCAGGGTGAAATGCGCCATTGAAAACTCTTTGGAAGAAGACTGGGTCGATTATAGCCCAGCCGCTTCTCCCCCTTCGCCGCAACGCGAATCGATTCCTCACGAATGCGCCGGGATGCGCGCCGACCAGGCCCTCGCCCGGCTGTTCCCGGAGCACTCCCGCAGTCGCCTGCAATCCTGGCTGAAGTCGGGGCGGATCACCATCGCCGGTGCGTCCCCCGATCCGAAGACCAAGGTGTGGGGCGGCGAGACGGTGCTCGTGAGCCCTGAACCCTCCGAAGCCATGCTCGCCGAGCAGGCCGAGGACATCCCGCTCCAGATCGTCTTCGAGGACGACACCCTGGTCGTCATCGACAAGCCGGTGGGGCTGGTGGTGCATCCGGGCAGCGGCAACTGGTCGGGCACCCTGCTCAACGCGCTGCTGCACCACGGCCCGGCGTTCCGCGAGCTGCCGCGGGCCGGCATCGTGCATCGCCTCGACAAGGACACCAGCGGCCTGCTGGTCGTCGCCAAGACCCTCGAAGCCCAGACCGACCTCGTGCGCCAGCTCCAGGCGCGCAGCGTCAAGCGCCATTACTATGCCCTCGTGCATGGCGAGCCGGCGCCGGGCGGTGAAGTCAATGCCCCCATCGGCCGCCATCCGGTGCAGCGCACCAAGATGGCGGTGGTGCCCGGGGGGCGCGAGGCGCTGACCCGCTACCGGGTGGTCGAGCGCTTCACCCGCGCGACCCTCGTCGAGTGTGAGCTCGCCACCGGGCGGACCCACCAGATCCGCGTGCACATGGCCCACATCGGCCATCCGCTGGTCGGCGATGCCACCTACGGCAAGGCGAAGAGCGCCGACCCGCGCCTCGACGCCTTCCCGCGCCAGGCGCTGCATGCCTGGCAGCTCGGCCTGATCCACCCGCGCAGCGGCGAGGCCTGCCGCTGGCAGTCGCCGCTGCCGGCCGATTTCGACGGCCTGCTGCGCCGGCTCCGCGGGGAGGCGCCATGAGCGACGCCTGGATCGTCCCCGCCTGGCCCGCGCCGGCCAACGTCAAGGCCCTGTCCACCACCCGCGCCGGCGGTGTCGGCACGGCGCCCTTCGACAGCCTCAACCTCGGCACCCACGTGGGCGACGACCCGGCGGTGGTCGCTGCCAACCGGGCCCGCCTGCGCGGCCTGCTGCCCGCCGAGCCGTGCTGGCTCAATCAGGTGCATGGCACGACGGTGGTCGACCTCGCCAGCCATGCTGGGGTGCCCGACGCCGACGCGGCGGTGTCCCGTCGCCCGGGCGCCGTCTGCGTGGTGATGACCGCCGACTGTCTGCCGGTGCTGCTGTGCGATCGGGCCGGCACCGTCGTCGGCGCCGCCCACGCGGGCTGGCGCGGGCTGCAGGGTGGGGTGATCGAGGCTACCGTCCGCGCGATGGGGGTGCCCGCCGCCGGGCTCGTCGCCTGGCTCGGCCCGGCCATCGGCCCCGATGCCTTCGAGGTCGGCGACGAGGTGAGGGCGGCCTTCGTGGCCGACGACCCGGCCGCCGCGGCAGCCTTTCGCCCCGCCGGGCCCGCCGGCAAGTGGCTCGCCGATCTCTACCTGCTCGCCCGCCAGCGCCTCGCCGCGCTGGGTGTCGCCAGCGTGCATGGGGGCGACGCCTGCACCCTTGCCGATGCCGGGCGCTTCTTCTCCTATCGCCGCGACGGCCGCACCGGCCGCATGGCGTCGCTGGTGTGGCTGGCCTGAGCGCCGGCTCGGCCCCCGACTGGCGATATACTGCCCGCCCACTTCAAAACCCCCATGACCATGACGCCCATCGCCTGGATCGTTCTGATGAGTCTCGCCGGCGGTCTGCTCAGCGTGCTGGTGGCCTCCGGCATCTCCTACGCCGCGCGCCCCCACTGGGTGCCGGTGCTGATCAGCTATGCCATCGGCGCGCTGCTCGGCGCCTCCTTCCTGGAGGTGCTGCCCCACGCCATCGAAGCCGCCGAATCCCCCGAGAAAGCCGCGATGAACATCCTCGCCGGCATCCTGCTGTTCTTCGTGCTCGAAAAGCTCGTGCTGTGGCGGCACTGCCACGATGAAGGCTGCGCCGGCCACGAGCCCCACAGCCACCAGCATGGTCACGGCCATGGGCACGGCGGCCACGACCATGGCCGCAGCGGCCTGCTGATCCTGGTGGGCGACACCTTCCACAACTTCGTCGATGGCGTGCTGATCGCCGCGGCCTTCGTCGAGAGCACGCCCCTCGGCATCGTCACCGCGCTGGCCATCATCGCCCATGAGATCCCCCAGGAACTGGGCGACTTCCTGATCCTGCTCCACTCGGGCTACAGCCGCCGCAAGGCGCTGGCCTTCAACCTGCTTTCGAGCCTCGCCACCCTGGTCGGCGGCATCCTGGCGTATTTCGCGCTGTCCCACATGCAGCAGCTGGTGCCGGTGTTCCTCGCCCTTGCGGCGGCGAGTATGATCTACGTCGCGGTAGCCGATCTGATTCCGGGGCTGCACAAGCGAACGGAATTGCGCGCCACCGCCCAGCAGGTATTATTGATCGCCGCCGGCATCGCCTCGATCGCCCTGGCCCACCCCCTCGCCGAGCGAGCGCTGGGCTGAGCGTCGGCGCCGGGCCGGCGTACCGAACAGCCAGAGAAACAGGGAGAGCGGCGCCACGCCATAAAAGACGAAGGTCAGGATCCCGCCAATGAGGGTCGTATCGGCTGCAGCAGCCAGCACCGCGACGTACAACCAGGCAATCGCAATAATATACATACACGAATTCTACAAGGCCGCAGGTCGCGACGGGGTCTCTCCGCGCACCCGGCGTCCGGGGCTGTCTGTGTGCCCACTGGTGGTGGCGCCGGCGGTCGAAATCGAAAAAGGAGATACGGATGTCTGTTACACCGGAGCAGTCTGCCGAAGCACTCAACGGAATGTTCAAGTTCGGTCAGTCGCTGGCCGCGGGTTTTTTCGATTATCTCGGCAAGCAGAACGCTGCCTTCCAGCAGGTCGCGCCGGCCCAGGTCCCGCAGCTGCCGCTGCCTGAAGCCTCCGACATGGCCCGGCTGCAACAAGAGCTCGCCGAAGCCCACGCCCGCCTGTGGGCCGGCATGGCCCAGGCCCGCCCCGGCGAGCCGGTCCAGCCCATCGCCCAGCCGGCCCCCGGCGACCGCCGCTTCAATGCCCCCGAATGGACGGCCAGCCCGGTCTTCGACTACATCCGCCAGGCCTACCTGCTCAACTCCGACTACCTCACCAAGCTGGCCGACGCGCTGCCCATCGCCGACGGGCGCACCAAGGAGCGCATGCAGTTCCTGACCCGCCAGTACGTCGACGCGATGGCCCCGTCCAACTTCGCGGCCACCAACCCCGAGTTCATCCAGACCGCCATCGAGACCCGCGGTGAGAGCATCACCCAGGGCATCAAGAACCTCATCGCCGACATGGAGAAGGGCCGCATCTCCATGACCGACGACTCGGCCTTCGAGATCGGCCGCAACCTGGCCACCACGCCGGGCTCGGTGGTCTATGAGAACGAGCTGATCCAGCTGATCCAGTACGCGCCGCTCACCGAGAAGGTCCACAAGACCCCGCTGCTGATCGTCCCGCCCTGCATCAACAAGTTCTACATCATGGACCTCCAGCCGGCCAATTCGCTGGTGCGCTTCATGGTCGAGCAGGGCTTCACGGTGTTCCTGGTGTCCTGGAAGAACATCAAGGCCGAGCAGGCCCACTTCGGCTGGGACGACTACCTCCAGCTCGGCCCCATCACCGCCCTCGACGTCGTGCGCGACATCACCAAGGTCAAGAAGCCCCACGCCCTGGGCTTCTGCGTCGGCGGCACCATCCTCACCTCGGCGCTGGCGGTGCTCAAGGGCCGCGGCGAAGACCCGGTCGAGAGCCTCAGCCTCATGACCACCCTGCTCGATTTCGCCGACGCCGGCGAGATCGGCTGCCTGGTCGACGAAGCCTCCGTGGCCGGTCGCGAGGCCACCATCGGCAAGGGCGGCGTGTTCCTCGGCCGCGAGCTGGCCCAGGTGTTCTCCAGCCTGCGCGCCAACGACCTCATCTGGCAGTACGTCGTCGGCAACTACCTCAAGGGCAAGACCCCCGAGGCCTTCGACCTGCTGTACTGGAACTCCGACAGCACCAACATCGCCGGCCCCTTCATCGCCTGGTACCTGCGCAACATGTACCTCGAGAACAACCTGCGCGTCCCGGGCAAGCTCGAGATGCTCGGCGTCAAGGTCGACCTCGGCAAGGTCGACGTGCCCGCCTACCTGATGGCCGCCCGCGAAGACCACATCGTGCCCTGGACCAGCGCCTACCTGGTGCGCCAGCTCCTCGGCGGCGAGACCACCTTCGTGCTCGGCGCCAGCGGCCACATCGCCGGCGCCATCAACCCGGCCTCCAAGAACCGCCGCAGCTACTGGGTCAGCGAATCCACCGCCTCGGTGCCCGAAGAGTGGCTCGACGCGGCCACCGAGCAGAAGGGCAGCTGGTGGCTCAACTGGGTCGAGTGGCTGCGCCCGAAGAGCGGCGACATGGTGGCCGCCCGCAACAAGCCGGGCAACACCAAGTACAAGGTGATCGAGCCCGCGCCCGGTCGCTACGTCAAGGAAACCGTCTGATCCATAACGCTACGGCGCCGGCCATTGTTCGGCGCCGTATTCACATGAAAAACCGATCTACAAGGTTTCACCCGCGGCGGCTGCCAACGATGCAGCGCCGCACAATACTAACCACAAGGAGGGAAACAACATGGCACGTGTAGCACTGGTTACTGGCGGTATGGGCGGTCTGGGCGAATCCATCTGCATCAAGCTGGCGGCGCTCGGCTACAAGGTGGTCACCACCCATTCGCCGGGCAACGACAAGGCGGCCGAATGGCTGCAGACCATGAACAACATGGGTTACGGCTTCAAGGCCTACCCCTGCGACGTCGCTGATTTCGACTCCTGCAAGGTCTGTGTCGAGACCATCACCCGCGACATCGGCCCCGTCGATGTGCTGGTGAACAACGCCGGCATCACCCGCGACATGACCTTCAAGCGCATGACCAAGGCCGACTGGGACGCCGTCATCCACACCAACCTCGACAGCGTCTTCAACATGACCAAGCAGGTCATGGACGGCATGGTCGAGCGCAAGTGGGGCCGCGTCATCAACGTCTCGTCGGTCAATGGCATCAAGGGCGCCTTCGGCCAGACCAACTATGCCGCCGCCAAGGCCGGCATGCACGGCTTCACCAAGTCGCTGGCCCTCGAAGTGGCCAAGGCCGGGGTTACCGTCAACACCATCTCGCCGGGCTACATCGGCACCAAGATGGTCATGGCCATCCCTCAGGAAGTGCTCGAATCCAAGATCCTCCCGCATATCCCGGTGAGCCGCCTGGGCAAGCCCGAAGAGATCGCCGGACTGGTCGCCTATCTCGCGTCGGATGAGGCAGCCTTCGTGACCGGGGCCAATATCTCTATCAACGGCGGTCAGCATATGTTCTAATTCTGCTTCCGTTTGGCAGTGCAACAAAGGAAAGTTAAATGACGCAACGTATCGCTCTCGTTACTGGCGCAGTTGGTGGTCTCGGCACCGCGATCTGCAAGTCTCTGGCTGCTGCGGGTGTCCGCGTGGTCGGCAACTTCAACTCCTGGGACGGCCGCCGCCACGCCATGCGCGAGCTCGGTTCCTCGGGCATCTGGGAGATCTTCATCCCCGGCGTCAAGGCGGGCGAGGTCTACAAGTACGAGCTGCTCAACGCGAACCACGAGTGGAAGATGAAGGCCGACCCGATGGAACGCTCCCACGAGATTCCGCCGGCGACCGGCTCCATCGTCGTCGAATCGGACCACGAATGGAACGACGAGGCATGGATGGACCACCGCAGGCACACCGACCCGCACGCCGGCCCGGTCAGCATCTACGAGGTCCATGCCGGCAGCTGGAAGAAGGGCATCGTCAACTACCGCAAGCTGGCGGATGAGCTCGTGGACTACGTGGCCAAGGAAGGCTTCACGCATGTCGAGTTCATGCCGCTGACCGAGCACCCGTTCTCGGGCTCGTGGGGATATCAGGTGACCGGCTACTACGCCGTGGACTCCCGACTCGGCAATCCGGACGACTTCAAGTACCTGGTGGACAAGTTCCACCGTGCCGGCATCGGCGTCATCATGGACTGGGTGCCCGCCCACTTCCCGAAGGACGATTTCGCGCTCGGACGCTTCGACGGCACCCCGCTGTACGAGGATCCCGACCCAGATCGGA
>ERZ650312.1149-NODE-1149-length-15099-cov-13.104427_pt1 | contig 15099 bp, 13 predicted proteins | sample MGYA00376248_ERZ650312 | MGnify/ENA primary metagenome ERZ650312 (study PRJEB26733, sample SAMN07839316) | wastewater metagenome | biome: urban; feature: wastewater treatment plant; material: waste water | place: USA: North Carolina | collected 2016-07-28 ... | reverse complement strand
CAATATCATAGATACCAATCATAAATTTACTGCGAGCGCTAATACCATTTCGCACACAGATTTGACCATCTAGTTTTAGGGTAGGGGGAAATAGGGTTTCAAGATCGTTGGTTTTTCCTTTAAATAAAATCATCCTAGCATCCTTATCGTTCTATAACGGTTTTTTCCTTGGATAATATCGTAGTATCCTTATTTCGCTTCATTGTGTGAATATTAGGGCGAAATGTAAAGTATTATCAATGAACAACAAGTCATAGAGCGATGATTGGTTAAAAAAAGGTTAGACGACAACGTACTAAACCTCACCGCTAACCTTATGCCTGTAACAGACTTATACTGGTAACAAACTTAGGCTTGCAACATCGGCTTCAAAAACCGCCCTGTATGTGAGCGCGCGTTTTCCGCCACATCCTCTGGCGTGCCCTCAGCGATAATCTCACCACCGCCTGAGCCGCCTTCAGGACCCAAATCGACAATCCAGTCGGCTGTCTTAATCACATCGAGATTATGCTCAATCACTACCACGGTATTGCCTCGGTCACGTAGCGTATGCAAGATGTCTAAGAGCTTGGCGATATCATGGAAATGCAAACCTGTCGTCGGCTCATCGAGCACATACAAGGTCTGACCGGTATCCCGTTTGGACAGCTCTTTGGCAAGTTTCACCCGTTGCGCCTCACCACCCGATAAGGTTGGCGCAGACTGACCCAAGCGAATATAACCCAAGCCGACTTCTTGTAGGGCTTGCAAACGGCGGTAAATTGCCGGAATCGCCTCAAAAAATTCCGCCGCATCTTCCACCGTCATATTGAGCACGTCATTGATATTTTTGCCCTTATAGGTGATTTCCAAGGTTTCACGGTTGTAGCGTTTGCCTTGACACGCATCGCAAGGCACATACATATCAGGCAAAAAGTGCATCTCAACCTTAATCAAGCCATCGCCTTGGCAGGTTTCACAGCGCCCGCCTTTCACGTTGAAGCTAAAGCGCCCTGCTTGATAGCCACGAGCTTTGGACTCGGGCACTTGGGCGAACAGGTCACGAATCGGACTAAATACGCCCGTATAGGTCGCAGGATTGGAGCGTGGGGTACGCCCAATCGGGCTTTGGTCGATATCGACGACTTTATCCAAATGTTCTAGCCCAGTGATACTGTCAAACTCTTCGGCAACGTGGGTGGTGGCGTTATTGAGCTGCGTGGTCGCAAGCGGCAATAAGGTGCGGTTGATTAAGGTTGATTTACCCGAACCCGACACGCCTGTGATGGCAGTAAATACACCAATCGGCAAGTTTAAGGTCACGTTTTTAAGGTTGTTACCTTTTGCCCCTGTCAAGGTCAGCATCAAGGGTTTGGCTTCGACTTTACCTTTTTTGGCTTGTTCTTTCTTCTCGCTTTCCGCTTTTTTCGCTTGGTTTTTGGTTAAGGGAATAGCGGAGTCTTGCATTTTTTCATATTTATCGTCATTGGCGATTTTGGCTCGGTGACGCACGGTTGGCACTGCGATTTTCTTTTTGCCCGATAAATATTGCCCCGTCAATGACTCAGGATTTTTGGCAATGTCTTTTGCCGTCCCTTCTGCAATGATACTGCCACCATGTACCCCAGCCCCCACGCCCACATCGATGATATGGTCGGCTAGGCGAATGGCATCTTCGTCATGCTCGACGACAATCACGGTATTGCCCAAATCACGCAAGCGAGTCAACGTTTGCAGCAGTCGGTCATTGTCACGTTGGTGCAAGCCGATTGATGGCTCATCGAGTACATACATCACACCCATCAAGCCCGCCCCGATTTGGCTAGCAAGGCGTATCCGCTGCGCTTCACCGCCCGATAGGGTTTCGGCAGAGCGGGCAAGGGTGAGATAATCCAAGCCCACACTCACCAAAAATTCCAACCGCTCACGGATTTCTTTGATGATTTTGGCGGCGATTTCGCCTTTTGCACCCTCAAGTTTTAATTGCTCATAATACGCCATCGCTTCGCCAATCGATAGCTTGACCATTTCGGCAACGGTACGGTCGCTGACTTCGACATGGCGAGCGATTTCGTTCAAGCGTGAGCCGTGACAGGCATCGCAGGTGGCATCGGCAAGGTATTTGGCAAGCTCGTCTCGCACGATGCTGCTTTGCGTGGTGCGGTAACGGCGTTCCATATACGGCAACACCCCTTCAAATGGCACGATTTTGGTAGATTTGCGCCCGCGTTCATCGACAAAGTTAAAAATCATTTTGTCTTTACCAGAGCCATGTAAAATGACATCTTTGTGCTTCTTATCCAGTTGTTGCCAAGGCGCTTCCATATCAATGCCGTAATGGTCAGCAACGGTGGTCAGCAAGCCAAAATAGTAGGCGTGGCGTTTATCCCAGCCTTGAATCGCCCCTTGGTTGAGCGATTTTTCAGGATGACCGATGATTTTTTCGGCCGCAAAATATTGGCGTTTGCCCAAGCCATCACACACGGGACACGCGCCATACGGGTTGTTAAAACTAAATAATTTTGGTTCAAGCTCAGCAACCGAGCGATCGCAGACAGGACAGCTATGTTTGGCGGACAAAATTTTATCCTCAAACTCAGCGTCCATGTCATGCAAGATGGCAATATCGCTACCGAGTCGTAAGGCGGTCTCCAAGCTTTCGGCAACCCGATTACCCAAGTCATCCCGCACTTTGAAGCGGTCAACCACCACATCAATGGTGTGTTTAAAGGTTTTGGCAAGCGGTGGCACATCGTCAATGTCATAAATTTCGCCATCGACCCGCAGCCGCACAAAGCCTTGCCCTTTTAGCTGTTCCATCAACTGGATATGCTCGCCTTTGCGGTCATCGACGACACGCGCGAGAATCATCAACTTGGTATCTTCGGGCAATGCCATGACGGTATCGACCATTTCGGTGACGGTTTGCGCGACCATCGGCAGGTGGTGTTCAGGGCACATGGGCGTACCGACACGGGCGTACAGCAGACGCAAATAGTCATAAATCTCAGTAATCGTACCCACTGTGGAGCGGGGGTTATGGTTGGTGGATTTTTGCTCGATGGCGATGGCAGGTGACAGCCCTTCGATGCTATCGACTTCGGGCTTTTCCATTTGTGATAAAAACTGGCGAGCGTAAGCCGATAAGCTCTCGACGTAGCGGCGTTGTCCTTCGGCGTATAGGGTGTCAAAGGCTAGGCTAGACTTGCCCGAGCCTGATAAACCTGTGATGACGACGAGTTTGTCTCGTGGGATGTCGATGTCGATGTTTTTGAGATTGTGGGTGCGTGCGCCACGAATTTTGATTGCGTCGTGCTGTGCCATATTGAGCTTCTTATTGTGTGTTTTTGAGTGGGAAATTTGGGTAAAAAGATGGGGTTTTTTATGGGGTAGAAATGGGGTGGTTTCAAGATTGATTAGATTAAAATCTCAATTGGTTTAATAGGTTTCAACTAGCGAATTAACCAAATCTAGCACAATTTTTTGATGAATAGGTGAGAGTAACGCAAAGTTTTTAACTAAATTTTGTTGTTCTGTGGAAAGTGGTGGAATGTGATTAACTGGCACATCATTGCCAAATCTAAGCCAATGAATATCAACGCTTAGCCAATTTGCCAAAGTTTGCAATTTATCTTGATTAGGAACTGAAACGCCTGATAACCAATTACTAGCTGTTTGAATAGAAATATTATCACCATGATGATGTTGATTAAAATTTTTGCATAAAATGGTTGGGCTAATTGGAATGGAATGTTTAGTTATCGATTGTCTTAGACGCTCGCTAAACTCAAATTTATTGTCGTGTTTGTTATATTTTTTCATAAAGAAAAACTAGCAGAAAATAATTCAAATATTTATTGAAAATATTTTCAAATTTAATTATGATTAAATGGCAGTGAAACGTTTTTTTAGTGGAAGAAAATGGAGTTTTTATGAATAGTTATGCAATTAAGTACCAACGTCCTAATTCAAATTCAGTTATTAGCACAGTAGTAAAAGCAAGCAGTGCTAGCCAAGCAAAAGAGCAAATAAAGTCAAGATTTAATGGCGATGTAAAAATCATTTCTTGCGTGGAAAGATAAGGATTCCAAAATGTCTAATGATGATGAAAGAATAGAATTTAAAGATTTGTCTGATAGCGAGAAAGCACAACGGATGAGAGAAAGTGCTAGTTCAATGAAAGATTTTGGTAGTAAAAAAGATTACTATTCCCCTAAAGAAGCTATTGATGATTTAAGATATGCAGATGGAGCAGGAGAAAAAGCTGTTGCTGGTGTGAAACTGATTGGAAAATCATTATTTAATATTGGTAAGTTTGGTGTTAAAGAGCTACTACCTGGAATTTTGGAGCAAGGTGCTAGAAATTTAGAAAAAAGAAAGTAATTGCAAAAATCCTTAAAAAATCGCTCAAACTGAGCGATTTTTTCTTTTTTATAAAACCCTTAAACCTTGCTATACTGGATTGAATCAAGGAAAAAGAAAATTTGTGACCGCAAAATTTGAGACAATAACATGGCAACGTTAACCCAAGAACAAACCGACTTCTTAAAAAGCCACCATATCCCAATGGACAAAACCTTTGACGCCAGCGGACTATCGAGCAAAGAATACAAAGCCAAAATGAAAGAAAACGGCGCGCTCGTTGCTTACGGTGTACCGCCCTGCCCAAAAGGTCATACCCTCAAAAACAAACAAGCCAACTGCCTACAATGCAACCCCCAAGCCATTGCATCGCTCAAACGCCAAGCCACTGCCGGTGATATTTATATTGCCGCATCCACCAGTCAAGGCTTGCTAAAAATCAGCACCGCGAATGATGCAACGGATATTGCCGATACCTTAAATGCCCAGCAGCACGCAGGGATTAGCGATTGGCAAACCGTGTTAATCGGTCAAGTGGACTCGATTGGCCAAGCCGAGAATCACCTTCAGCAGCTGCTCAGCGATCGTCAAGTGCCCAAAAAACTTGAGCCAAATGGCAAAACCACCAAGGCTTCCCAAATCTACGCCATGGATATTGATGAAGCCATTGATACACTCAATGAGTTGAAATTTAGCCTTACTCAAATCGACACACCGGCAGTAGAGCAATTTCATCACGCCTATACCGAGCGCGTTGCTGCTGAAAAAGCCGAAGCCGCGCGTATTGCTCAGCAACAAGCCGCTGCGCGAGCCGCTGAACAACAAGCCCGTGAACAAACCAAGCTGCAAGCCCAAGAACAGCAACGTCAAGCCCAAGAACAAGCGCGTTTAGCCAAAGAACAATTAAAGCTTGAGCAAAGACGCCAACGCGATGCCGAAAAACAGCAAAAACAACAGGCAGCAATGCAAAAAACAGCCACAGCAAAAGCAGCCGCGACCAAATCCGTCACCAATGAGTTAACGAAGCCAAAAGCCACATCTTCGGTACAAAAAGCGTCCGGTCTTGGCGGCCTTACAGATATGCAGCGCGTGATGATATTTGTCGGTATCGCGGTTGTGTTGTTAGCGATTGGTTGGGCGATTGCGATGCGCTAATCGCTGCATCAAGCGAATACCGTGTATTCGATTGCTAATATTACACGACAACAAATGTCGCAAAGCGTGTTTATGCACTGGCTATTTGGGTTAAAACCACGTAAAGTAAGCTAAGCGCAATGACTATTTCAACAGGCTTGCTTTCCGTGTAAAATAGTCGAATCTTACTAAAAGATTAGCCAAACGATTAAAAAGCTGAGCTGTTAGCGACAGTGTTATCGAATTACTATTTATTATAAGGAACGAGCCATGCGTGGTGTGAATAAAGTGATTATCGTGGGTACATTGGGTGCAGACCCAGATGTCAGACAGTTTCCCAACGGTGGCAGTGTGACCAATATCTCGGTTGCGACTAGCGAGCAATGGACCGACAAACAAACCGGCGAGCGCCGTGAATCAACTGAATGGCATCGTATTTCACTGCATAATAAATTGGGCGAAATTGCGGCCCAGTATTTGCGTAAAGGCCGCCAAGTGTATATTGAAGGTAGCCTACGCACGCGTAAATACCAAGACCAAACCGGACAAGAGCGTTATATCACTGAGATTCGCGCTGACCAAATGCAAATGTTAGGTGGAAATGGTGGTCAAGGCGATGGTGGTTTTGCGGGTGGTAATAACACTTGGAATCAACCACAAGGTCAAGGTAATGGTGGCTATCAAGCACCAAATAACTTTGGTAATGCGCAAGCCAACCCATATGCCAATCAAGGTCAGGGTAATCAAGGCGGTTACAATCAAAATGCACCAATGCCTCAATCAGGTTTTGGCGCACAACCAGCGCAAGTACCGCAACCGCAAAACTATGGTAATGCCGGTAACCAGTTTGCCAACAATATGCCAAACAATGCGCCTGCGGCAAATCCGCAAGTTGCGCCAAATCCAACGACGCCAAAACCAGGTGCCGTGGATGATGATATTCCATTCTAAGTCAAAGCAAAGGCGAATTTAAGCCATGCAATGCTTGGAACAAAAAACCGTTAATAACTTTATTAACGGTTTTTTTTATGGTGATTTGTTTTTGTAGCCATGTTTATGCTTGGCTAAAATGCTTCAAATTCAAAACATTCTTTTGGCACAGGTTTTGGCGCAATCGCAATATATTGCGGTTGCAGTTTGATTTGCGCGAGTGCCTCTGATGACAGGGTTGATAACATGGCGGGTGCTTCTTTTAATGACGACTCCATGCTGCTCATTAATTCTGTGATATTTTTGGGGTCTAAATTTCTGATGGTCGTGTTTAGATTAAAGATATTGTATGGCGTGGTGATGCCATAGCTTGATAGGTCGTACACGCCTTCCATTTTTTTATTCTCAACTTCTACCCGAAAAATAGGCCAATTTAGCTTGGCATCATCCAAACGCTCGTTGTTTTGAAAGGTAATATTGTGGCCAACCCCAATAATGGCCGGATAGTAGTCCTTGCCTGATTTGTAAAAATCCACGCGGGTAAAACCATATTTAATATTATAAGTATAGGTGTCGCGCTTTAGTGTCCAGTTGAGCACCGACACTGAGGTACTGTTATTTAAGGTGCTTTTTTTGACATTGACCAAGCCTTTGACCGTTTGCATCAACTCAAGGATTTTTCTTGGGTCATTTTCTGGGAAAGCCATGGTGGTATATAGCGCGGGCTTGGATTGGTGGTAATAAAAACGTGCTTCAAACGGTTCTTCTAGCAACTCGTACTTTTGACGCATATAACCCACGCAAGACATGGGTGATGCTTCTACCGAGGGTGTAGCGGTGGATGAAGTCGCGGTTGGTTGGGTATCTTCGGGCAGTTCATTTTCAGGTATTTCGTTGATGATGCCTTTTTTAATGGTGCCTTTATTGGCGATTATTTCCGCATTCGATTTTATATTATCGTTACTATTGGTCTTACGCGGGAAATCATCATAGGCTTGTACGCCGCTGCCTGTGATGAATTTTAAGTCTTTATAGGGTATCGTATCAGTTGCCCATACCGTACAGGGAATCAGCAAGACCAATGGCAGTAAATTTTTCAACATCCTGTTTCCCCTTTAGAAATCTTTTTTATGCTAGATATTTTAAAATATAGCATACTGATGGGCGGATTGCTATGTAACCTAGCATAGGACTCGTTAGGGGATGGGGCTATATTTGGTGGTTTATTTAAGTGAGTAAAATAACGATAAAATCCCAGCGGCAATCAACGGCCCGACCGGCACACCACGCAAAAACGCCACACCAATCACCGTACCAATCAGTAACCCTGCCACGACATTTGGCTGAATGGTCATCAGCTTGACACCACGACCACCCAGCCATGCGACCAAGATACCCACCGCAATCGCGAGCAATGACTGCCAACTGACAAATGATTTTAGCAGCATGTCACCGCTGATTTTGCCGGTGGCAATCGGCGCAAGTACCCCGATGGTCAGTAAAATAATCCCCCAGTTAAGGCCGTACTTTTCTAACGTGGTAAGTAAGGGTTGGGTGACTGGCAGTAGCTTTAAGACAATCAGTACCCCAACCGAGATGATAATGGCCTTGCTTTGGGTGAGTAGGCCACATGCCAGTAAAATCACCAATACCAATAAGCTAACATCAAATACGGGCATGGTTATCGCCTTTTGGTGTGTTAATGGCTAATGTAATGACGCTGATAAATAGATTAGCTTGGCGAATCATAATAGGTGTGAGTCCTTGAGTTGTTATGGGCTTCTACTTGGGTTTATGGTGCGGGGTTCGGGAATCGGCTTTGCACCGCTTCGATATCCTCAAGCACCGCGTCAGATAAGCTCAGATTAATCGAGTCGATATTGCTTTTTAGCTGCTCAAGTGAGGTTGCACCGATGATATTGGCGGTGACAAAGGCGCGAGTATTGACAAAGGCCAACGCCATTTGTGCCATATCGAGATTGTGCTTGTTAGCGACTTCGGCATAGGCGGCTGTCGCTTGCTGTGCTTGCTCATTGCGGTAGCGGCTAAAGTGGCTGTATAAGGTTAATCGTGCATTTTCTGGCTGTTGGCCATTTAAGTATTTACCCGATAATACCCCAAACGCGAGTGGCGAATAGGCGAGTAAGCCAATATCTTCACGGTGGCTAATTTCGGCCAAGCCGACTTCGTATAGGCGATTAAGCAGGCTATATGGGTTTTGGACCGTAATCGGTGGTAACAGCCCGTGTTTTTCCGCTTCCGTGATATAGCGCATCACGCCCCAAGGGGTTTCATTCGATAGCCCATACGCGCGAATACGTCCGGCTTTGATTTCGTCATTCAGTGCTTCGATGGTTTCCAAAAATGACGTGAGTCCGCTTAAGTCTTGGTTTGCCATCGCTTCGGTATAGCCACGTTTGCCAAAAAAGTTGGTTTGGCGTTCAGGCCAGTGTAGCTGATAAATATCAATATGGTCAGTTTGTAAGCGTTGTAAGTTGGCATCAAGCGCGGTTTTAATCGTGGCTTTATCAAACTTGGTGTTGCCATCGCGCAAAAAATCATTGCGTGAGATTTTACTAGCCAAAATAACCTCATTGCGCTTACCGGTTTTGGCAAACCAACTACCGATAATGCGCTCAGTGGTGCCTTGTTTATCTTTATTCGGTGGTGATGGGTACATCTCGGCAGTATCCCAAAAGTTCACACCTTGCGCCAAGGCATAATCCATTTGGGCGTGACCGTCAGCTTCGTTATTTTGCTGCCCCCACGTCATGGTGCCGAGGCAGATTTTTGAAACGTTATCACCAAGTTGGGGTAAAGTGCTGTATTGCATACTCATCGTAGGCTCCATTTATCGTCTTTTACATTCATGTTAATACTGCATTGAGCGGTTATACAAAGAAGTAAAATAGGGCTTGCTGTATTCCCTTGCCAAGCCGTGCTTCTCATATCTGCGCTCGCTTTTCTTTGTCTTAACAGGTATTTATTTGACTGTATTATTGGTATAGGTAGGTATTATCGTTTGGTTTTATTCATTGCTAGGCTATGATAGCAAACTTCGCGGCAGATTATCGTTATCTTACTTTAATCGATGACTAATCAATTACTTACGCACGCAACTTAATCGTGTGCAAATTGACATTACAACGACATAAAAATCAGTTATGATAGGCCGTTTAAATGCGTTCGCACGACAATTGTTGCGCTTAGGTTGTATGGCGTATGTTGATTCTTTTGGTAAGGTAATCGGTTTTGGCAAGTATTCCCGCACGTCCCACCAAACTTTGGTGGCTTATTGGCTTGGTATTGCTGTGTCTGTGCTTGGTGGTGCAGTTGCCAGCGCGTTGGATTGTGCAAAAATTTGCCCCCAACAATCCGTACCTACAACAAATCTCTGGTAACCTGTGGCAAGGACAGGCCAACTGGCAAGTCATGACCCAACCCAATGCCCCATTAACCGGTACACTCAATTGGCAGTGGCAACCGTGGTATCTGTTTACCGGCAAGCTTGGTTTTGCGACCGAAATTCGTAGCGGTAAAACCACCTTAACCGGCGTGACCAAGGTGGGTAAGTCTAATTGGCAGTTGGTGGATTTTTCCGGTAGTCTAACGTCAGATACCTTAAAGCAAGTGGTCAACTGGCAACTGCCAGAGGCAGCGATTAAAGTTGCTGACCTCAATATTAGCCACGCCAAACAAGGCTTTCAAAGCGCGACCGGTACATTGAACTGGGCGGGTGGTGAATTGGGTTATCCGTCAGGCGGGCGGGTGTACAAGATTACGATGCCGAGTATGGTCGGTACGCTATCGGTGGATAAAGCGAGTGGTCAAGGCAATGCCAATAACAACGGCAATAATGGCGCAAGCAATGGCGGTCAACGTCTGCATTTGGCAATGACAATGCCGCAAGGTCAACGCTTGGGTGATTTGTATTTGGATAATGACAATATGGTGGATGTGGCCTTGACGCAGCGCTTACTCAAAAAGATGCCAGAGTATAAAGGGCAAGGCGCGGATGACAGCGTGGTGGTATCGATTCGCCAACCATTGGCCGGTATGCGTTAAGCGTTGAGAAAGGGATATGAGTTTGACCATGAAAAAACGATTTAGCGCCACACCCGCCAACCCATGGCAGTTACTTGAGCAGTTTTATCCTTGGCTATTGTTACTCGCGATTTTGGCGCTAGTTTGGTGGGTAGCGCAAGCCTTTTGGCTGATGGTAGCACCACCCAAAGCACCATCCTTAACCCCCGTGCCAATGCAACCTAATGTCAGTGCGCAAGCGATGACAGGCAATGCGCTTGATATCTTTACCCAACCCCAAGCCATGCAACCCCAAGCCGCACCACCACCGGATATTAAAGTATTGGGCGTGACGATTGCCAGTCCGGCAAGCGCCTCTTATGCCATCATTAACACCAATGGTAAGACCCAAAGCTATCGCGTCAATGATATGCTAGATGGCAGTAACTATACGTTAGCGGCCGTGGCGCGCGATTATATTGTGATTGCCGATGCCAGTGGCCAGACCAGTAAGGTCAATTTTGGTCAACTATTCAAACTTGATCAAAGCGATGAGTTACGCGCCAAGGCAGCCGCTGCCGCAAACCCGCAAGCCGCGATGAGTCTACCATCCCCGGATATGCCAGCCCCGAATTCCTCAAGTTCATTTGGCATGAATAGTGCGCTCAATAACGGTGGTATGGCGATGCCAAATGCCAATGGCGCAGTACCACCCTCAGCCAATAATGGCGCCATGTCCAATCCGGACGCAGGTGGCAAAGCAACGGGCAATTCTGCGCAAACGGCTATTGGCAATGCCGCCAATAATTTGCAGCAGAACCCGGCTAGTTATCTCAGCCAAATGGGTGTGTCAGCGACGGGTCAAGGGTATCTAGTCACCGATGGTATGCCAAGTGCGTTAAAAAACCGCTTAGGGCTACAAACAGGCGATAAAGTGTTATCTGTGAATGGTCAAAGCGTCGGACAAAACCCAAGCCAAGATGCGCAGTTACTGCAACAAGTTCAGCGCCAAGGCCAAGCCCAAATCCAAGTTCAGCGTGGGGAACAGGTGGTTACGGTGCGCCAATCATTTTAAATCGCGATAGCCAAGCCAATTTTGCTGTAAAAACCAACGATCGATTAATCAACCCATTAATCTAGCAATTAATACAGATTGTGTTGTAAACCGTCAAACCGTTAAAGGTAAGTTATGAATTATTCAGCCATGCTAAAACCGCTGGTGTTAAGTACCGCCCTCATCATGAGCTCAGCCTCGATTACAGCGGCACAAGCCGAAACCGGCTACAAAGTGCATTTACAAGATGCGGATATCAAAGCCTTTATCGACCAAGTAGCGAGTATTACTGGCAAAAACTTTGTGCTTGACCCACGTATTAATGGTAACGTCACCGTGATCGCTAATAAGGCACTATCACGGGCAGAAGTGTATGACTTATTTTTAGCAGTGATGAAAGTCAATGGCATTGTCGCGCTTGATCGCGGTATTACCACCGAATTGGTGCCGGATACCGTTGCCAAACAAGCCGGTATTGATGTGGACTTACGCGGGCAGGCGCGTGGTAACCAACTGACCACCCGAATTTTTTATTTGACCAATACCAGTGCCAATGACGTGCTAAATGTGATTCGGCCAATGATGCCGCCCTATGCCAATGCCGCAAGCTTGCCGAATATCAACGCGCTGATTTTGTCTGACCGAGCCGACAATCTCAATCAACTGTCCAAGCTGATTACGGATCTTGATAGCAATATGAATGACAAGCTGACCGTCATTCCACTGCGCCATGTCGATGCCAAACGCATGATGGAATTGATTAGTTCACTGACCGGCAACAGTGGTGGTAGTATTGCGGCCGCACCGAGCCAACCTGGCTCAGCGGCACCTGCCGTTGCCTCATCTGGCAATAGCTTGGTCAATGTGATTGCCGACCCGACCTCAGATAGGCTATTGGTCAAAGGCAGTGCCGAGATGACCGCAAAAATCGCCCGTATGGTCGAACAATTGGACACCGTGCCAAGTCAGCGCTTAAGTGGCTTACGTGTGTTCCGCTTAAAATACGCCAGTGCAACCCACATCGCCGATATGCTGCGTGCCTTGCTATCAGGCCAATCGATTAACAGTGTTGGCGACCAAACAACCTTACAAGCGCCCTCCATGTTTGAAGCATCAGGTAGCAATTCTACGAGTAGCACTACACCGGCTGCGGCACCCTCACCGACAGGTTCACCGATTAATACCGCAAGTACCAATAGCGCACAAGCCAATAATAGCTACCAAGGTCGCCCGTTTAGTATCATCGCTGACCAAACCCAAAACTCAGTCATTGTGAATGCTGAACCAAGCCTCATGCTTGAAGTCGAAAACGCAATTAATCAACTAGATACGCGTCGCGACCAAGTCCTGATTCAAGCGGCAATTATGGAAGTATCGGGTAATGACACCCAGCAACTTGGCGTACAATGGGCGCTCGGTGATGCCAATAGTGGGGTGGGGGTGATTAACTTTACCAACGTGGGTGCGAACCTATTAGGTTTAGCTGCTGAAGTGTCTAAGAAGGTACCCGGTACGGCGGCAGCGGCTGTGTCGGGTGCGTTATTGGGTATTGGCGATTCACGTACCGATAGCGCTGGCAATCGCCAATTTTATGGCGCGATTTTGCAAGCGATCAACAAAACCAACAATGCCAATCTATTATCCATGCCATCTATCTTGACCTTGGATAATGAAAAAGCCAATATCTTGGTGGGTCAAAACGTGCCCTTTGTCACAGGCTCTTATACCACCAGTGGTAACAACTCGAATAACCCGTTCCAAACCGTCAGCCGTCAAGATGTCGGTATTAACCTCAATGTGATTCCGCATATTGGTGAAAATGGCTCGGTACGTTTAGAGATTTCACAAGAAGTTTCTTCAATTGTCGATGGTACGCTGAATAACGCGAGTGGTGTGATTACCAATAAAAACCTAATTAAAACTACCGTACTGGCTGACGACCAACAAACCGTTGCGTTAGGTGGGTTGATGCGTGATAACAGCACCTACGGTCAGCAAAAAGTACCAGGCTTGGGCGATATCCCCGTGGTTGGCAATTTGTTCCGTTCCAAAAACAAAAACTCTGATAAAACCAATCTGATTGTATTTTTACAGCCGACGATTTTACGTAATGGCACGGCTGTGGCAAGTGTGACCGAAAAAAGCCTAGAAGGCATTCGCACCATGCAGTTAGTGATTGATAAGAATGGTACACTCAAACAAATTCCACTCAATATCAATGGGTTGTATCCTAACACCGCAACGCCTCAGCCAGTTGAATTACCCAAAAATGACTTGGTAAAACCAGCACCTCAAAATCTAGGCAATACCCCAGTGGTTAAGCCTGTGGGCGTGGCGACAGTACAACCTGCTATAACCAATACCACAGTCATTACTGCGCCCGTTACGACCACCACGACCACAGTACCTAGCCAAACTACTACGGTTGTAACGACAGAGACACCTGTGGTGATTGCCACACCACCGGCGGTTGCCCCCTTGGGAACGAGTACAACGTCCCCATAATCTAATCATAACGATTTTAATTTTTATGCGGTTATATGACAGGAGTTGCCCATGAATCAGCCGAACACCCCCGATACGACCTTGCCAACTGGGCAGGTTAATGATTTAGCAGATAGCCAGCAATGGCAGTTAGTGGCGTTAACCCCGGCGTTGGGCGATTTGACCATTTCGGTTACTGGTACCTTACGTATCGGCCGTAGTGACAGTAATGATATCGTACTGGCGACACCGCAAGTATCAAGACAACACGCTCAGCTGACGCTACAAGATACGCAGCTTTATGTACAAGACTTGGGTTCGGCCAATGGTACTTTTATCAATGGAGAACGCCTTGCTAACGAACCTACCATATTGCAAGTAGGCGACGAGCTAGGTATTGCTGATTTACTGTTTGTAATTGACGAGCAGTTAAGTGATGACTTTGACCCAGAAGCGGCATTGGATAACATCGTCAATGCTATAACGGCAACTAGTGCATCAGTTGACACTCCAACAATGATTAGCAATGATGTCGGGTCTAGCGATACAGTCGTCACGCCTGTCATTAGTATAGATAAAGACGCTGTTGCCTCAGTTGAAGCACCATCAATCCAAGCGGACGTCAAGCAGCCGTCTGTACAGGAAATCTATGTACCAACCGAGAAAGATGCCAAAAAGCCAACGCCATCAACACCGACATCAGCTGTAACACCTGCCCCAGTTGTAGAGCCTGTAACGAGTTCAATGCCGAGTGAAGCCGTCACGCAGCCGGTTGCAACCACGCAAACGCAAGCACCGATATCAACCAAAAAGTCGGGTAGCACGACAGGTATTATCATCGCGCTAGTAGTGATTGCGATTATTGCAGCAATTGCTGCCAGTATGATGATGTAAGAGTAGCTGAATTTCGTTTAATAGCCAGTTCACTAACACAGTGATAGCCATATCTAGGCTAGCGCTATTCAGGATGACTGGCTTTTTCTTTTAAGTAATTGGTAAAAGCGAAATTTTAAATGATTGATTTTAATGAATAAAAATTATTTTAGTTAAAAAATCGCAAAATAAATGCAAAAAAATAAAAAAAACGCTTGCAAGATTAAAAATATTTGCTAAAATGCTCACCACTTTCAAGC
>ERZ650312.1145-NODE-1145-length-15116-cov-9.367705_pt1 | contig 15116 bp, 11 predicted proteins | sample MGYA00376248_ERZ650312 | MGnify/ENA primary metagenome ERZ650312 (study PRJEB26733, sample SAMN07839316) | wastewater metagenome | biome: urban; feature: wastewater treatment plant; material: waste water | place: USA: North Carolina | collected 2016-07-28 ... | reverse complement strand
GTATGGCCTTATTACCTATTTTAAGTTTTCCTGATCCCCGTCTTCGTACCATTGCTAAGCCAGTCGAAGAAGTCACTGATGATATTCGTCAGCTTGCAGCAGATATGTTAGAAACCATGTACGAGGCACCGGGTATAGGTTTAGCGGCAACTCAGGTTGATCATCATATTCAGCTTATTGTCATGGACCTTTCTGAAGAGAAAAATCAACCGATGGTGTTCATCAACCCCAAAGTTACTCCACTGACTCAAGAGACTCAGCCGTACGAAGAAGGCTGTCTCTCTGTGCCTCAAATATACGACAAAGTTGCGCGTCCGTCACGTGTAAAAATCGAGGCAATTAACCTTGATGGTCAAGCATTTGAGTTAGAAGCTGACGAACTTCTCGCAGTTTGTATCCAACATGAAATGGATCACTTAAATGGCAAACTTTTTGTTGATTATTTATCGCCATTAAAACGTCAGCGTGCACGTGAGAAAGTTGAAAAAGTTGTACGTCAACGCGATAAAGAAAAAGTTGCGGTTAAACGTTAACAAATGTTTTTCGGTTATTAAAAGTGCCCTTATTGTTTCGTAGTGGTTTAATGCTTGCATTCACCGCAGTCTGTTTACAGATTGCGGTGTTTTTGCAGCCACTGCTGCCGAAGCAATATCAGATTGCACCCGTCTGTGAAACGATTACCCAAGCGTTATTGTTGCCTAAATTAAAAGCTGAACAGCAGTCTGTATCGCACAATATGCGTCATCATTCACATCAGCTTGAACAACATCAAAGCTTGATGTCGAAACATGATCATCACGATCCAAACCATCAGTGTCAATACTGTACGGTGTATGCCAATTTGGTATTACCGCCTGAATTCGGCGTGAAAGAGGTTTTAGTTCGAATCCAAATCCGTTTAGTCGCGTATCAACAGGCATTTAAGCATGTTTATTTTGCACTGCAACGGCTATTCTTATTACCTCAAGGGCGAGCACCGCCACTCTTTGCATAAATTAAAACGTCAATTTCATTAGGGTTTTCAAAACTCTAGCCTAGTTTTACTTATGTTTTAAGAGAGACCGATCATGGCTCAACCTAAATTTTTATTACAGCCCCTTACGGTTGCGATTCTTGCTGCCTCAAATAGCACATTATTATGGGCAAATATGGATATTCAGTCCGATAAAACCCATGTTGTATTAGCACCTATTGTCGTTACAGCACAGCAGCCAAATGATGCAAATGGATTGATTATTCACGCTGATCCTAAGCAAGCAATTCAACCTATTCCTGCAACGGACGGTGCAGACTATTTACAAAATATTATGGGATTTAGTGCCATTAAAAATGGTGGAACCAATGGCGATGTCACCTTTCGTGGCATGTTTGGTTCACGGATTAAAATGTTGGTTGATGGTAGTGAAAATTTAGGTGCGTGCCCGAATCGTATGGATGCACCAACTTCTTATATTCAGCCAGAAAGCTTTGATAAAATTACGGTGATTAAAGGGCCGCAAACTGTTCAGTACGCAACACCTGGTTCGGCTGCAACTGTCATTTTTCAGCGTCAACCTGAAAATCTCAGCAAAGAACAGCCTTATCGTGGCCAAGCCAGTGTTTTGATGGGTTCATATGGTCGTCTAGATCATAATATTGAAGCGGCAATTGGCGATGAAACCAAATATGCTCGTTTAAATGCCAATCGATCTGTTGCAGATGATTATAAAGATGGCAACGATAAAAGCATTCATTCAAATTGGGAGCGCTGGAATACTGACTTGGCATTGGGTTGGAAGCCAACAGATGATTCTTGGTTAGAATTACGTGCAGGTAAAGGTGATGGTGAGGCTGCCTACGCTGGTCGTAGCATGGATGGTTCGCAATTTAAACGAGAAAGCCTTGGTCTACACGCTGAACAGAAAAATATTACAGAGGTGATCAAGAAAGTTGAAGCCCAAGTGGACTACAGCTATAACGATCATGTCATGGATAATTTTAGCTTACGTACGCCGCCAATGACGACAATGAATATGCACGGAATGAATATGACTGTGCCAAATAAAATGTCGATGCGGGTTGATCGTCGTACTTTAAATACCCGTTTAGCTGTAACGACAGATTGGGATAAATTTAGCGTCATTTCAGGTGTAGATACGCAGCAGAATAAGCATGGTGGTGATATGGTCATGTATGCCATGCCATCAATGAATTCGCCTTATGCTGAAGATTTGAAATTTCAATCTTATGGTGCATTTAGTGAGTGGACTTATGCGATTGATCAAGATCAAAAAGTCGTAGCAGGAGCGCGTGTCGATCAAGTCAAAATAGACAATCTGCAAAATGCGAAAAATCGTAAAGATACTGTACCAAGTGGTTTTGTACGCTTGGAAAAGAGTCTCCCAGAACATGGTTTAAAGACTTATCTAGGTTTGGGATATGTGGAACGTACACCTGACTTTTGGGAGTTGTATAGCACCACGACAGATCATGGTGTAGGTTCCACAGATATGATGGGTAAAACCACATATAAAATGGTGGATAATCTAGACAATCTGAACAATGAACGCACTGCACAATTGGATCTCGGTTTGCAAGCAGAGCATGGTGCATGGAGTACTTGGGCATCAGTTTATGCTGGATTAATCAAAGATTTCATCCTACTTGAATACAATACACCAGATAAAAGAAAACCACTTGCGCGTAATGTAGATGCCACAATTGCTGGGGCAGAGGCCGGGGTGGGTTATCAATTCACTGATCATTTCCAAGCGGATCTTTCAACCATGTACGCTTGGGGAGAAAATACTTCGGATCATCGCGCATTACCACAAATTGCACCTTTAGAGGGTCGACTAAATTTACGCTATGTTGATGAAAAATATAGCTTAGGTCTATTGTGGCGTGCTGTTGCAAAACAAAATCGTATCAGTTTGAATGAGGGTAATGTGGTGGGTTATGACATGAATGAAAGTAAAGCATTCGATACCCTAGCTGTAAATGGAACTTATAAGCTAACTGATGCAGCCGATGTTTCAGTAGGGATTGATAACGTTTTAGATAAGGCTTATACAGAGCACTTAAATAAAGCGGGTGCGTCTATGTTTGGTTATGCTGCAAGTGAGCAGTTTAATAATATTGGACGTAATTACTGGATGCGGATGAGCATGAAGTTCTAAATTGCATTTAAAAAAACAAGGTGGGAATTCCACCTTGTTTTATCCGACCTTAAGCCAAACAATCCTGTTTTGGCATTAAGCTATCGCAGTACAATGGATTTAGTGCGCACTGCAAATCATCAATTTGTTCTTGAGTTACATAGTTTTTTGCGATGAGATATTCGGCGACGCGATCATCACGTAAACTTAAGAAAGCAGCGTCATAAACACCTAAATCTACAAATAAAGCCGCTGTTTCCAAGCTATTGAAATGATCTAAAAATACATCGTTTTCATGCATCAAAAAAATGTGTGTCAGTTCTGCATTGGCATCTACGTTTAAACGTTGTGCTAATTGCTCTGGGCGAGTTTTAATAAATAATAAATCTGATAGTTCATCGAACTGACTTTTATCCAGTTGATTTTCGCCATCTTTGATATGAGCTAACCATGCTTTAAAGACCAACACGGCACCACCACGAAGTAGCATACTCCACATTTGATGACGAGTTTCATGATCCAAATGAGCGGATTCTGTTTCTAATACATCCAAGAATTTTTGTTCTTGTAACGCTAGTTTTTCAAATAGTCCTAGACCTTGTGGCTGATAAGCTGCTGGTGCAAATACATCAAAATTCAGCTCATGGAATACATTGAGGGCAAGGGGGACGGCTGCTTGATAAAGTGTATTCAATGCTTTTAGATGAGTATCATCTAAGTTGCTCTGTACAAAAATATCCTGCCAGTTGAGCTCTGGTAATAATGCATTTGCACTGTATTGGCGGTAAAACTGTAACTCGTTATGTTCTGAAGTGGCTTGATTGCTATTCATGATCATGTCCTTTATGGCGATTGTGTTAGAAACCTAAAACAGCAAAGACATCGGTTCCTATCATTTTGATCAATTTATGCGTGATTCAGAAAACAAGTAGAATACGACTAAAGTTGTATATGTGGTTTTTGTGGTAATATTTATTAACAAAAACAATATCTTAATTAATTGTAAGTAAGTGTACAAACGTTCACTAGTGTAAGTGAACGTTTTTGCCATAGCCAATAAATTTTTGAGCATTTTGGTCAATTTATTGTCATTTTAATGCGCTTTTTTTGATGGTTTTTGCCTATGTTTCAAAATATTTTGCCATTTAGCTCATTGGCATAATTTTTAAACCAGAAAGCCATGCACGTAAACCCGCAGGTTTGAGCGGTTTTTTCAATAGAACAATATTTTGCTGTTTCAAATATTGAGGCAACTCAGGATCAGAATCTGCTGTAATTAATGCGACTGGAATGTGTGCAGGGCGATATTGTTCAATAAAATCTAATCCCCGTTGATTATGATTTAAATGCTGATCGATTAACCACACTTGAATATCTTCTTGTTCAATTAGTTTTAGTGCTTCCGATGGCTCAGTTGCTGTAAAAATTTGATAGCCCCACTTACTTAATAAAGTCCGCATACCTTGTAAAATAGTTTCATCATTGTCTAAACAAAGCACTTTATATGCAGTATGTTGCAGTGCGGTCACATGCGATGTAGTCGCTTGAATTTTTGGTGCTTCGGCGAGCGGTACTTCGATCATAAAGCAAGAACCTTTACCTAATTCTGAGTAGACATGCACTGGGAAATCCAGCAGGCTGGTCATACGTTGAACAATCGCGAGACCAAGTCCAAGTCCTTGTTCACCCCAAGGTGAGGTATGCCCGCAACGCTCAAATTCTTGGAATAATTTCACCCGTTGTTGTTCATTGATGCCAGGTCCTGTATCCCAAACACCGATTCGAATATGGTTTGGTCTTTGTGCAGAACGTAATACACCAACAACGACACGACCTTGTGCTGTATAACGCAATGCATTACTAACGAAATTCTGAATAATTCGTCGCATCCATTGTGGATCGGTATCAACCCAGAATTGAGTATCGTGTACAGACAGTTGAATATTACGCTGCGCTGCAATTGATTTGAATTGAAGTTCAAGATCACTCAATAAGTCGTGTAATGAATACGCTTGGCGTTTTGGTTGGATGGTTCCACCTTCTAAACGGGCAATATCGAGTAGGGCAGAGAGCATGCTTTCAGCACCATACAGTGCGCGATCAAGTTGTTGTAAGGTTTGTTGATCTTCAGTTGAGCTGACACTCTGTTCCAATGCCGTACTGAACAAACGTGCTGCATGCATCGGTTGCAGTAAATCGTGACTGGCCGCTGCCAAAAATCGACTTTTAGATTGATTGGCTTTATCGGCTTGTTCACGGGCAAGTTGCTGTTCAGCTAGTGCATTTGCAAGCTGTTGAGTTCGATCACTCACTCTTTCTTCAAGAATCGCTTCATTTTCGCGGAACGCAGTAATATCGGCGAAGGTCGTGACGAATCCTCCACCCTCAATAGGATTACCGCGCATTTGAATGACCAAGCCATCTTTACGAATACGTTCAAATTCATGGGCGCTACCGACTTTCATCCAGTGAATTCGTTTACGGACATGTTCTTCAACTGAACCGGGTCCACATTCTCCACGTTCTGCGTTATATCGAATTAAATCTGCAATTGGACAACCGACATAAACAAGGTCTTTAGGATAATCGAATAAGGTAAGATATTGATTGTTCCATGCAACCAAACACATATTTTTATCAACAACACTTACCCCTTGAGTCATGTGGTCGATCATGGTCATCAAAAGATTTTGGTTAAAGCGTTGCCATTGTGAAGCTTGATCGAGAATATTCGCGACTTGCCCCAATGCTAATCCATTGTTGATCATGGCGGTGGTGAGCAAAGTACGTGCTGATGCAGCACCAATAATGCCTGCCAAGTATTGTTCAGTGAAGCGCCACCACATGCCATTTGCTACATGATTTTCATTGAGTACGACATGATTTTGTTCACAAAATTGCTGGAATGCTTGAGTCGTAGGGCGATCACCTGTAATACGTTTAGCCAGAGCCAATAAATCGCCAACTTTGAGCCGTGCTGCATTTTGCGGTAAATCGGTTAAATCAAGGTTTGTCTGGGTAGAGGGTAACGGTTTGCTTTCATAGTAGAAAAAGCTTTCAGCCTGAATCTGTTCCGCAACACTTGGGCGGTACAAACGAGACCCCCAAATATAGCAAATAATATTCAGTCCCAAAGACCACATGACACCATGGGTCAATGGTGCAAAAGATTCAAAACCAAGTAAAGCTTCTGGACGTAAGCTATTAATATCGAAAGGTCCAAACAATAATAAATGTTGTGCGAACGCTTGATATTGTTCTGGGAGACTACGTAACAAAGTAGGAAAGAGCAGTGTGTAGCTCCACATGATGAAGCCTACGATCAGACCAACGTAGACACCTTGACGGCTTGCACCACGCCAATATAAACCACCAATGAGGGCTGGCGAAAATTGCGCAACTGCGCTAAAAGCCAATAGGCCAAATACTGATAATTGATTAATGTCATTAAAAAAGTGGAAGAATAAAAAACCCAGTAACATCACACTGATAATACTAATTCTTCGAGTCAGTTTGAGTACTTTTGGTAATTGTTGATCGTGTCGAGAGATAATCTTAAAGTGCCATAAAGCAGGCATAATTAAATCATTACTGAGCATGATAGAAAGTGCGACTGAGGCAACCAGTAACATACCTGTTGAAGCAGAGAAACCACCTAAAAAAGCGAGTAATGCCAACCAATCTTGCTGATAACTTAGAGGGAGCGCCAATACTGCAATATCAGGAGTACCTAATGTATCAGGAAGGGAGTGTAAGGCCCAACTGGCGATAGGAATAATCGCCATAATTGTTAAAATTAAATAAGCTGCAAACCAGCGTCTGGCCCCACGAATATGTTTTTCATCACGTAATTCGACTACGGCAACATGAAACTGTCGTGGTAAACAAATCATAGCTAGCGCAGCGAGTAAGGTTTGTACCCAGAAGGTTTCAGGAACCCCTAATTGTTGCAAATCTTGAAAATGTTGAGTGACATCATTGCTGACTTGTTTGATATTTTCGGGGGATTGGAATAAGAAAAAAACTGCAACGCTAAGTAATGCAAACAGTTTTACAAAAGATTCAAAAGCGACTGCAAGCATTAAGCCGCCGTGCTGTTCAGTATGTGCAATATGCCGCGTGCCAAAAATCATAGCCAAAATCGCAAGTACTGCTGTAAGTAATAACACACTATTTGTGCTGGTATGAACATGTGCATTCTGTTCGAGTACAACGGAGGCACTCAATGCAATCGCTCTTAATTGCAAAGCGAGATAAGGGATAATTGCAATCACTGCAAGAATAGTGACTAAGGCTGCGAGACTACCGCTTTTGCCATATCGGGCAGCAACGAAATCGGCAATTGAAGAAATGGCATGATGCTGACGAATCCGTCCTAACCGTTTCCAAATGTCGTAACCAAACCAAATAAAAAGTAATGGTCCTAAATAAATTGGTAAGAAAATAATACCTTCACGGACAGCTGCACCTGTTGCGCCGTAGAATGTCCAAGATGAGCAATATACGCCTAAGGTTAAGCTGAACATCAACATGCGACCACGTGTACTTAAGCGACTGGCATGTTTTTCTCCAAAAAAAGCACAGCCGAATAACAGTGCGATATATAGGGCAAGTGCCCCAATAATAAGCCAATTGTTCATATTGCTCACGTGATCAAACTCCATTTTCTATCATACCCGAAGCATCAAAAGGGTTATGAGCAGAGATTTGTATTTAGAGACCAAAGTCTAAGTTACGAGTCAAGCATAATCTTGTTAATTTAAATAATGAAAAATCCCTAGTAAAAAAGGGGTCCACGGCTGGACACAAAAATAAGGAGTTAATGATGGATGACTCACAGGTAGAACGCATTCTACACAATCCAAAGTTTCAAGAAATGGTCAGCAAAAAACGTACATTAAGTTGGACATTAACAGCAATCATGTTGTTTATCTATGTCGGATTTATGCTTTTAGTTGGCTATAACAAAGAGTTCCTAGCAAGTTCTTTTAGTGGTGGTGTAACAACATGGGGCATGCCCCTCGGTTTAGGCATTATCGTACTGTCATTTTTATTGTGTGGTGTCTATTCATACATCGCCAATAATAAACTGGATCAGTTGAATGAAGAGGCTCTCAAGGAAGTTGAGGCAATCACACATGAAAAAGGGATGCACTGAGATGAAAGGGACGTCATTCAAAGCGAAACTGTTCGCGCTTGCAAGCCTATGTTGTTCTCAAGTTGCATTTGCTGGCCCTGATTTAGGTGCAGCAGAGCAACAGGCAACGAACTGGCATGCAATCATCATGTTCACCATTTTTGTTGGTTTCACTTTGTTTATTACTAAGTGGGCAGCAAAACAAACCACGAATACAGCTGATTTCTATACCGCAGGTGGTGGAATTAGTGGCTTCCAAAATGGTTTAGCGATTGCAGGTGACTATATGTCAGCCGCATCGTTCCTCGGTATTTCAGCACTTGTGTTCAGTTCAGGCTTTGATGGTTTGCTCTATTCACTTGGTTTCATGGTCGGTTGGCCAATCGTACTTTTCCTTGTTGCTGAACGTTTACGTAACTTAGGTAAATATAATCTTTCTGATGTAGTTTCTTTCCGTTTGGAAGAAAAACCAGTTCGTACCTTAGCTGCATTAAGTTCTTTAGTTGTGGTTGCATTTTATCTGATTGCTCAAATGGTAGGAGCAGGTCAGTTAATCAAATTACTTTTTGGTTTGAACTATAATATTGCGGTTGTAATCGTCGGTTTGTTGATGATGGCATACGTAATTTTTGGTGGTATGTTAGCAACCACTTGGGTACAAATCATTAAAGCCGTAATGTTACTCAGTGGCGCAACATTCATGGCATTCATGGTGATGAAAGCTGTTGGCTTTAGTTTCTCAAACATGTTCAATCAAGCGATTGGTGTGTATAGCCAATCTCACAGCATTAGCTGGGATGAAGCTGCAAAAATCATGGGGCCAGGCAAGCTTGCTGCGAATCCAATTGATGCACTTTCTCTTGGTCTTGCCTTGATGTTTGGTACAGCAGGTTTGCCGCACATCTTAATGCGCTTCTTCACAGTAAAAGATGCGAAAGAAGCACGTAAATCAGTTGTGGTTGCAACAGGCTTTATTGGTTATTTCTATCTTTTAACGTTCATTATTGGTTTCGGTGCAATCTTATTCGTTGCAAACAATCCTCAGTTCCTTGATGTTGCGAAAGCGGCTATGACAGGAAAATTAGAGTTGGTTGGTGGTAACAACATGGCTGCGGTTCACTTAAGTGATGCAGTTGGTGGCGACTTGTTCATGGGCTTCATTTCAGCAGTTGCATTTGCAACCATCCTTGCTGTAGTTGCTGGCTTAACACTTTCAGGTGCTTCTGCGATTTCACATGACTTATATGCAAACGTATTCAAAAAAGGTCAAACTACGCCTCAATCTGAATTACGTATGTCAAAAATTGCGACTTTAGGTTTAGCAATCTTTGCCATGATTCTAGGGATTTTGTTCGAAAAACAAAACGTTGCGTTCATGGTTGGTTTGGCATTCTCAGTTGCATGTTGTGCAAACTTCCCAGTACTTGTATTGTCTATGTTCTGGAAAGGTTTAACGACTCGTGGTGCAGTCATTGGCGGTATTGTTGGTCTAGTGACTGCGGTAACCCTGATCATTCTTTCTAAAGCAGTTTGGGTTGACACGTTGAAAATTTCAGATACCGCAGTGAATCCATTCAATGGTCCTGCAATTTTCGCGATGCCATTATCTTTCCTTTGCTGCTGGTTCTTCTCAGTAACTGACAAATCAGCTCGTGCAGAGAAAGAGCGTAAAGCGTTCGATGCTCAGTTTGTTCGTTCACAAACAGGTATTGGTATCTCTGGTGCATCTGATCACTAAGTAGATCGAATCCTAAGAATTAAAGCCCTCAACATTTGAGGGCTTTTTCTATTATTGATGCATACTGGCCAGTTGTTGCGCTTGATTACGATAGAGTGACAAACCGATTCGTTGCAAATGCCGTCCTTTTTCTTCAAGCAGTTGATTTAATTTTGGGATATGTTTGGCACCTGTATAGAGTGCTAGATTGCGACCAATTAAATAATAAGCAAACCATGAGGCTGACTGTGGTGCTAAACCCAATTTCTGCATTTTCTTGCGACCAATAAAGAACTGGGTAATTTCGAGGTGTTGCTTATAGGCGAGTTTTTGCTGAAAAGAGCGTAGGTAACGATATTTCCGTTCAAAGGGTTCTTTGGAAAGACTAGAGCCAAGACAAACACTGCTCTCATCAGATTGAGGATGTGCAAACTGCATCCAGTACATGAGTTTCCAGCCATCAGCTTCATTATCCACTAACCATTTTTCTTCAACGCCCATCAACCAGCCCGCATATTTCCAAAAATGCAAAAAGCTATCAACTTCTTGTTTACTCGGAAAAATACCTAAAGCCCGAATACCCAGCAATACCACACCGCTAAAGGCAATATTGGTCATGGCCTGATCATATTGGTTGATGGGCAAACCCCAGGTCTCAGCATCCCATTTTTCAGATTTTTGCAGTTGATGACGCACCAGCGAATGAATAAAACGTACAAAAATGGTTGAGGTAAAACCTTTGCTAAAGCGTTCAAAACCACCTTGTTCAGTGATATCCACCCACCATTTGGTGGTTTCAGCCAGACGGGTGCCCGCCTGTTTCTTTAATGCGCCTGTCAATACCAATGGCTGGTTAAAGCCAGGATACAGATAACCTGTCATGAGGGAAACATCTCTCAGGATGAAGCCATTATTTACACCCAAACGATAGGTAAATTTCAGGGCTTCATCAATCTTGCCTTGATCGTACCAAACGGGTTTTTGTTCAATGAGCTGAAAAAACTCAGTGAGTTCAGGAATCTCATGCGGCAGCTTGTCCAAACCCTCATACAGCGCCGTTTCAAAATACTTACGGTGCTGTTTTGGGTTTTGCAATACCCAGCGCAACACCTGATCCATCGGCTCATCACCACTTTGCAGGGCGTTATTCAATGCCAGATAGTCCTCATAACTTGGCTGGACCTCCTGACGAGTCATATAGCTTAATATTTTGGATTTCACATTCGACTGAATCATGTCTTCAAAAGAAGCCAGACGTTTAGGTTTAACGATGCTTTGCATTGCATAAAGCCCCTGATTGTTATTTAATCAAAGCTTAATATGAATAAATATTCGTATTCAATTCGCGTTTTAATAAAGGCTGAACATGAGAAAAAGACCCCAGCAGCAACGTGCCAAAATGATCGTGGAAAGCATTTTACAGGGTACACAAAAATGCATTTCTGAATATGGCGTGTTGCATGTCACCACACCTAAAATCTCTGAAAAATCAGGAGTAAGTGTCGGATCAATTTATCAATATTTTGAAAATAAAGAACAGATTGTTGCTGAACTATTGTTACGTAAAAGCGAAAATTTAGGGCAAGCACTAAAGCAGTTAGTGATGCTCCAACAACAAACAGCTATTCAAGACATCATCACATTAAGTATCGCTTTTGGTTTTGAATCATTGAAATCGGATCATGGTTTCTTTATCGAAATCTTAAAAAATTGGCATGCCTATAGTGATTCAGAAGCGGCACAAGTATTAGAGCAGCATTTCTTGGAAGTGGGTATGTACTTATTTGGACGTTACTACCCCCATTGGGATTTTGAGACTTTAAAACATAAGTCTTTTGTGATTATTAACAGTACTTTATTTACCATGATGCGGTATGCCAGTAAAAACACCTTTTTAATTGAAGAGCAGCGTTTGCAACAAGAACTCTCTAAAATGATCATTTCCTTTCTGGATGCAGTATGATGCTATAAACATAATGAAAACCATAACAAGACTTGGGGAAACCACATGCAAACCTTGAGGGAATTTTGGAAAACGTTTCGTTTACTCCCATCCGCATGGCTGTTACTGGTGCAACTGGCCCTGTTGATTTTATATATGCTGACTTCTGGTGACAGTGAATATCGTGCCTTGACTTGGTCGCTGGGTGTATTGGCACTACTGATTATTGCCAAGGTCATTCGCCAAACTCCGGTGTTTACCTTTTGGGGACTGGTTTTTGTCAGTGGCGCTTTCCTGTTTTCCATCCTGATTTTTATTGGCTATGGCACACCAGTCATTCAGGTCACAGCCTATAGCTTTGAGGCGCTTGCCTATTTTTATGCCGCCTATGGGCTGCTGCGTTATATGTTTGCCGACCGTTACCTCACCAAGGATGAGCTATTTGCTGCGGGTGCAGTTTTTACTCTCATCGCTTGGGCATTCGCCTTTTTATATAGTATTTGCCAGTTGCTTTTACCCCATAGTTTTCAAAACCCAAATCAGCCACAAGATTTACAAGTTTGGCTCGATTTATTATTTCTGAGTTTTAGTCTGCAATCAGCAACGGGTTTATCTGATTTGATGCCAATTAGCCCAGCCGCTAGAGTATTAACCATGCTACAAATGTTTGGTGGGGTGATGTATCTCGCTGTCGTGGTTTCTCGATTAATTGCATTACAATACATTGCCCATTTACCTAAGCAATCGAGCGATAAAGAATAAATACAGTTACAGCATTACAACTGCTTTATTTTTCACATTTTTTATAATCAGTATCGAGTTTTACACCGCTGAACTCGCTTTTATTCACTATGTGAATGTCTTATTTGACCCTTAGGGTCTGTCATTATCATTAAAAAAATATGGGGGAATTATGCCTTCCAAGCCATCTTCGCAGTTTGCGAATGTGAATCCAAACGTGTTTTTAAGCACGGTGATTATCATTGCGATTTTTATCGCAATCGTCATTATCGCACCCAGTTCCTTTGAATTTCTGACACAACAACTGAAGCAATGGATTACAGATTCCTTTAGCTGGTTCTATGTCCTCTCTGTTGCGGTGTTTTTGATTTTACTGATTTATATTGCCTGTTCTGCCAGCGGCAAAATTAAATTAGGACCAGATCATAGCCAACCTGAATATAGCAATGGTTCTTGGTTTGCTATGCTGTTTACCGCAGGTATGGGCATCGGTTTGATGTTCTTCGGTGTTGCAGAACCTGTGATGCACTATGTCAGCCCACCGAGTGGTGATCCTGAAAGTATCGCATCTGCACAACAAGCCTTAAGGATTACCTTTTTCCACTGGGGTTTACATGCATGGGCAATTTACGCCGTGGTCGGATTGGCTTTGGCCTATTTTGCTTATCGTCATAATCTGCCGTTAAAAACCCGTTCCGCCTTATATCCAATTATTGGTAAGAAGATTTACGGTCCTTGGGGCGATAGTATTGATACCTTTGCCACCATCGGTACTGTTTTCGGGGTAGCAACCTCTTTAGGCTTTGGTGTTACTCAGATTAATTCTGGCTTACATTATTTATTTGGAGTGGAGCAAAGTAGCCAAATCCAAGTGGGTTTGATTGTCTTTGTCAGTATTCTCGCTTCAATGTCAGTATTTCTCGGTTTGGATAAAGGCGTAAAACGTCTTTCTGAGCTGAATCTGGTCTTGGCTTTGGTACTTTTAGCCTTTGTATTTATTGCTGGCCCAAGTATCTATCTACTACAAACGACCATTCAAAACATGGGTTCGTATATGTCGAACCTATTTGGTATGACCTTTAACCTCTATGCTTATCAACCGAATGGCTGGATTGGCGGTTGGACCATTATGTATTGGGCATGGTGGATTTCATGGTCGCCATTTGTGGGGATGTTTATTGCCCGTGTATCGCGCGGCCGAACCATCCGTGAGTTTATTGTGGGTGTATTACTGATTCCGACTGGGTTTACCATTATCTGGATGGGCTTTTTAGGTAATGCTGCACTGTTCAATATTATGCAAGAGCATAATGTCAGTTTGATTCATGCAGTACAAAGCGATTCATCTGTAGCTTTATTTGAATTTTTGAATCATTTGCCATTTTCAGGAGTGATGAGTTTATTGGCGACGGTATTGGTGATGCTCTTTTTCGTCACCTCTGCGGATTCGGGTGCGCTGGTTACCGATTATCTCACCGCTAAAACCGAGAATTCTCCAACATGGCAAAGATTATTTTGGACGGTGTTGATGGCCGCATTGGCCATTATTCTGCTGTTGGTGGGTGGTCTATCGGCATTGCAATCTTCCATCATTATGAGTGCATTGCCTTTTACTTTTATTATGTTGCTGATGAGTTGGGGCTTACTCAAAGCCTTGAAGTTAGATGTCACTAAAATGAAGGCCATTCAAGAGGCGCGTATTACTCCACGTGCCATCAATAATCCACGCAGTTGGCAGCAGCGTTTAGGTTTAATTATGCATTATCCGCATACTGAAACTGAAGTTCAGCACTATATCGACACGCAAGTTCGTAAGGCTTTTGAAAGTATTCAGCGTGAATTCAAACGCCGTCACTTGGAAGTGGAGATACGTGAAATTGAAAATGGTCTGCAACTGCATGTCGATCATCACCATGAAATTAACTTTACCTATAAAGTGGTTTCGCATGCCACTGTTCCACCTAGCTTTATGTTAGGGCGGGCAGATGAGGATGAATCGAATTATTTCCAAGCAGAAGTGTTCTTAAGAGAAGGTGGTCAAAATTATGATGTGATGGATTGGACGCAAGAAGATTTAATCCAAGACATTATTGATCAATATGAACGTCATCTATACTTCTTGAATATTGTGAGAGGGAGTACTCCTTAAGAGAAAGTACTTATTGCAATACTGAGAACAACGGTTTTGAGCGATCAAAGCCGTTGTTTTTATTTTGGGTGGTGAAGTTTCAAACATCAATCGAATAGGAGGCAGATTTTTGCATGAAGTGAGGTGGTTAAAATAAAAGCTAAATATCAAAATAAAGCTGCTTTATTGCTGATAATAAAAACAGATTTTTCAGTTATATAGCACATAAATTGGAAAAAACACTTGACAATTCCAAAATGTATATGGTAGAATCAGGTCGAAATTTAAGGATATAATACCATTCGTTAAATTAT
>ERZ650312.1141-NODE-1141-length-15133-cov-8.809988_pt1 | contig 15133 bp, 9 predicted proteins | sample MGYA00376248_ERZ650312 | MGnify/ENA primary metagenome ERZ650312 (study PRJEB26733, sample SAMN07839316) | wastewater metagenome | biome: urban; feature: wastewater treatment plant; material: waste water | place: USA: North Carolina | collected 2016-07-28 ... | reverse complement strand
TCACAAGCTCTACAACTCAATGTGTCCCGCGAGTCAGCTTTGATATAATATCATCCCGGCACACATATGTCAACGGATTTACTGCAATTAATTAAAGTAGTAAAACTATCTTAAAAAACACAAATTTTCTAAATTGTCTGTTTATTATATGCAATTCTCACAATTACTATCTGACAGCCTCTATCGCTTCCTTGATATTTGCCACACCGACAATCTCAATTCCACTAATATGCGACACTCCTGCAAGACACACTTTGGGAACAATACACTTTTTAAAGCCAAGCTTCTTTGCCTCAGCCACACGCTGCTCGGACATGGTAACTCCGCGTACCTCTCCGCTTAAGCCCACCTCTCCAAAGCATATGGTATCCTCACGCACTATAATATCCTTTTTGCTTGATGCGATTGCAAGCACTATCCCAAGGTCTATCGCCGGTTCGTTCATCCTTATACCGCCTGCTATATTCACATAAGCGTCACAGTCTGACAGTGACAGGTTGGCTCTTTTTTCAAGGACCGCCATGAGTAGATTTACTTTATTATAATCTGTACCATTTGCTGTACGCCTTGGATTATTAAAAAAACTGTGACATACAAGAGCCTGTATCTCGAGAAGTATCGGGCGGCTTCCCTCTATGGAACATGTGACAATTGATCCTGATGCTCCCTCGGGCTTACCGCTAAGCATATACTCCGACGGATTTTCCACCTCAACAAGTCCCTCCGCCTTCATTTCAAATACGCCTATCTCATTGGTCGAACCAAATCTGTTCTTAACACCTCTAAGTATCCTGTACGACTCATACCTGTCACCCTCAAAATAAAGCACAGTATCAACCATATGCTCTAACGTCCTCGGCCCCGCAACCGCACCATCCTTTGTCACATGTCCTACTATAAAAACAGAAATACCCAGAGTCTTTGCAAGCTGCATAAGCACTCCGGTTGTCTCCCTGACCTGTGAGACACTGCCCGGTGCCGACGCTATCTCCTCATTGTACATAGTCTGGATGGAATCTATTACAACAACCTCCGGTTTTTTTCGTTGAATCACGTCCTTTGCTATATCAAGACTTGTCTCACATAAAAGCTCCAGTGAATCCGTAAAATCACCAAGTCTGTCGGCACGCATCTTTATCTGATGCAGTGATTCCTCACCTGACACATAAAGTAATGGCACCTTTTTTTGTGAAAGTTCCCTGCATACCTGAAGTAGAAGCGTGGATTTTCCTATACCCGGATCTCCTCCCACAAGCACAAGTGACCCCCTCACAATTCCTCCACCAAGCACTCTGTCAAACTCGGCTATACCTGTCACTATACGCTCCTCTTTCTCGCTTTTTACTGCCGAAAGAGGCAGAACCTGTGCCGCCTTTGATTCTTTTTTTACTTTTCCCGACGAGCTTATCGACTTTTTATCTACGGTTTCCTCTACAAATGTATTCCATTCCTTACAGGCCGGGCACTGTCCCATCCATTTTGCCGATTCATAACCACATTCCTGGCAGAAAAATACAGAGGTCTTTCCTTTTGCCATATTGTTCTCCTTTATAAAATACAAAAAGCCCGGCTTTCACCGGGCTAAAAATATGCTCTATTTTCTTGATACTTTGATATCGACTGAATCAACACCCTCAAGCTCTACGCTTAAGCTGAGCTTGCCGCCGAGATTTGTCTTCATAGTACCTGCAACAGCTCCAGCTATATCAATTTCGTACTCTGTCTCCTCTTCAAGGCCAAGAGTAATCTGAGCATCCTCAGGTCCCTCCACAGTAAATGTCACTGTATCAGCAGTCTCCTCGAAATCCATAACCGCTGTTCCCGGAACAGACTCGTATACAAAGAGTCCGTTTCTTTCGAGCTTTGTAATCTCCTTAAAGGTCTTTACCTTGTAGATATCTCCATCCTTCTCAAAATTGTCAAGCTTTGCCTTTGCAGCCAATGTATAATCTCCGAAGCTGAGCTTTCCGTTTTCCTCAGTACGGATTAATTCACTTATTACAGCCATTTTTATCCTCCCGTAGCTATATTGATATATTAATTATAAATCCAATTCTACTCAACAGTCAATGAAATTTGTTTGTTTTTCGTAGAAATTATTACCTTATTGCCGCGCTTAATTTTGCCGGTAATAATATCCTCTGACATACGGTCTTCAATCTCCTCCTGAAGTTTTCGTTTAAGAGGTCTTGCGCCATATTTTCTGTCATAGGCTTTGTCCACGATAAAGGATTTTGCACTGTCGCGCACTGTGAGCTCTATATCAAGCTGTTCTTTACAGCGTTTCTTAAGCTCCTTTACAAGAAGTGTCACTATATGCTTCATGTCATCCTTGTTGAGAGCTCTAAATACAATAGTCTCGTCGATTCGGTTCAAAAACTCAGGTTTAAATATACGGCGGACCTCCTCCATGACACTGTTCTTCATACGCTCGTGATCCTGCTTTTCATCCTCACCAGCGCCAAAGCCAAGGCGCTTTGGTTCTATAATAGAAGAAGCTCCTGCATTTGATGTCATGATGATTATTGTATTCTTGAAATCAACCGTGCGCCCCTGTGAATCAGTGATTCTACCATCATCAAGCACCTGTAAAAGTATATTGAACACATCAGGATGTGCTTTTTCTATCTCATCAAACAGTATAACAGAAAAAGGATTGCGTCTGACCTTCTCTGAGAGCTGTCCGCCCTCCTCATGGCCCACATATCCCGGTGGTGAACCAATCATCTTTGAAACACTATGCTTTTCCATGTACTCTGACATGTCAACACGTATCATGGCATCTTCTTTGCCAAAGACAGCCTCAGCAAGCGCCTTTGACACCTCCGTCTTACCTACTCCTGTCGGTCCCAAAAACAGGAATGAGCCAATCGGCTTCTTAGGATCCTTTAAACCAACACGGCCTCGTCTGACTGCCTTTGCGACAGCAGAAACAGCCTCCTCCTGTCCTATTACACGCTTGTGAAGTATCTGTTCAAGCTTTGCAAGTCGTCCTGCCTCTGACTCTGTAAGCTTATTTACAGGTATTTTGGTCCATCCCGATACTACATCCGCTATCTCATTTTCGCCGACTACAGGCTGATTTTTGGCTCCTGTGCGACGGTTCTTTCTGATAAGCTTCTGCTGTTTATTTTCAAGTACTTCCTTTTCTGACATAAGCGCGCCGGCAGCTGCGAGATCTCCATTCGATAAAGCATTTTCCACCTGGTTCTGCTTATCTGTTATCTCTTTTTTCAGAGCAAGCAGCTCGTCAGATGATGTCAGATTCTTAAGCCTTATCCTGGCTGCCGCTTCATCCATCAGGTCTATCGCCTTATCAGGTAAAAATCTGTCATTTATATATCGTGCAGAAAGGTTTACTGCTGCTTTCACACCCTCATCTGTTATGATGACACCATGATGCTTTTCATAGAGTCCCTTTAATCCTGTGAGTATCTCTATTGTCTCATCCACACCAGGCTCCTCAACCATCACCGGCTGGAAACGGCGCTCAAGCGCAGCATCCTTTTCCACGTATTTGCGGTACTCTTCTATGGTAGTGGCGCCGATTACCTGTACCTCGCCTCTGGCAAGCGCAGGCTTTAATATGTTAGATGCATCTAACGAGCCTTCTGCTCCTCCTGCACCTATTATAGTGTGAAGCTCATCAATGAAAAGCAGTACATTTTTGGCATTTGAAACCTCGCTTATCACCTTCTTGATACGCTCCTCAAACTCACCACGATACTTTGATTTGGCTACAAGCCCGGACATATCAAGGGAAACCAGTCTCTTTCCCAAAAGAATATCCGGAACATTGCCACTGACTATATCCTGCGCAAGTCCTTCTACTATAGCGGTCTTGCCCACTCCCGGCTCTCCAATCAGACATGGATTGTTTTTGCCACGGCGGCAAAGTATCTGGATAACGCGCTCCATCTCCTTTTTTCTGCCTATAACAGGGTCAAGAAGCCCTGCCTCTGCCATATCTGTCAAATCTCTGGAATACTGATCTAATACAGGAGTCGCAGAATTGTATGATGTACTGTAGCTTTTCATCAGATCCCTGTATGCAGACGGATCCTCACCCATCGCACCAAGAATATCTATAAACATCTTCTGACTGTTAACACCCATGGTGTTTAAAAGTCTTGCAGCTGCACAGTCTCCCTGCAGTACTATAGCCATCAGCAAGTGTTCTGTACCTATCTCATTGCACTCAAATCTATCGGCTTCCTCCGATGCACGCTCCAATACTCTCTGTGTCCTTGGTGAATAGCCATCCCTGTCCATCACTTCGATGTTATCCCCCGGTGAAATCAGGTCTTCAATCATCGAAATAAGCTTATCATATTCCACATTGCAGGCTGTTAGAACCTCAGCTGCCACACCGGTGCCCTCTTTTATAAGGCCAGCCAGTATGTGCTCTGTTCCAACATAGCTGTAATTCATTTTCTTTGATATACGTGCAGCCAAATCTATTGCTTTTTTAGCCTTACTTGTATATGGTTTCAAGTCATATCCTCCAGTCATATTCACTAATTTAAGTCGATGAACTGCAAATCATCATCTTCGCTGTCATCTTCATTGTCATCCTTTGCACTGCTGTCTATAGTCTCAGACGGCTTATTTCCCTCATTGACAAAGCCATCAAGTGCCATTTGAAGCTGATTCTTTAAAGCATCCTCATCAGCATCGTTTTCTGTGTCAGAAACGTTTTCCTGCCTTGAATCGTCTTTTAAATCAAACTCAGAGTTTTCATTCTCAACAGCTTTCTTAGAATCAGGTGTAATTTCTACGGTTCTTCCGACATAGGATGCATTTGATATATTTTCATCCGTAGCCATCTTTTGCTCATCTGCAGCACCTTCCGCTGTTTCTTCTGCGACTTCATCTGCCGGCTCTTCTACAGCTTCATCTGCTGTTTCTTCTGCGGCTTCACCTGCCGACTCTTCTGCAGCTTCTCCTGCCACTTCATCCACCGACTCTTCTGCAGCTTCTTCTGCCACTTCATCTAACGGCTCTTCTGTAACCTCTTCTTCCAGCTCATCTGCTATCTCGTCCGCAGTTTCATCAGTTGTTTCTTCCAAAGCTTCATTTGATACATCTTCTGCTGCATCATCTACATCATCATCGTCATCATGATAGTCCATTGCCTTATATTTTCTGTTTTTCACAGCTGATACAATAAGCAACAGTAACAGAATAATGATAATAAGAACCAGTATTGCAGCTAAAACAAGATATTTATTGGCAATTCCCGGAACAAGCTCACTCTTTACCGCATCGTTTTCCTCCTGTGCCACTGTAGGTGTGCTGAGCTCGGTCCTCATATATGTGCCATCTACGCTATCATATGTGTACCAGCCACTCTCACCATTGTCATTCATAGCGTATACGAGGTAAAAATCCTTTGTCTGATCATCGGTTTTTTCGGCTTTGGTCTGGTAGGCTGTTGCCACACCCTTGCCCTCTATGGAGAGCGATATCTCATTATATCCCTCAGGCACATCATCCACCTTAGGCAGTAAAACCACTATAAAATGTGACTCTGAATTGATACGGACAAACTCATATGCTGCATTCTGTGCTGCATCATATACAAAAAGCCCATTGCCGCTTTCCGACTGTAAATACACAAGCGTGATATCACCAAAGGTGCCATGAAGGGTATTGTATTCAAGTCCGTCAATCACTGTCTTTGAGTGCTCAAAGCCTTCAGGAACAACATCCTCCGGAATGTCATTTACCATAGTCCACTCTGTGCCATTTATATCGAACTTCTTCCAGTTATCCTGCTTATCTGCATTCTCCGGATCATCCTCGGCTCTTCTGGTAACAACTATATTGTATGTGCTTGTGCTGCCGTCCTCTGCTGTCACAACAACGCTGACCGTATTCTCTCCAACCTCAAGTGAATCATTGCCTGTGACGGATGTCACACTCGCCTTGGAATCAGCCGGATTTGCTGTAACCGCAAGGCTTGAACAGCTGTAATCTACTGTAGCTGTGTAATCCTTTGTCGCAGCAGAAAACTCAGGGGAAAGCGTACCTGCTGAGATAACAAGCGAACCAAGAGATGCGTTTGAGGATTTCTTTTCCTCTTTGTTTTCATTATCTTTATTTGCATTGCTGTCATTGCCGGTATTGCTGCCGGAATTGTCCTTGTTATCCTTGTTGCTGTTTGAATCGTTGTTTGATGAAGCACTTGTTACCGTCACCTTCGTGCTGGCACCGGTAATTATACCTCCGGCATCGTTGGCCTCTGCATCTCCTACAACTGTACAATATGCCTTTATAGTGCAGCTTCCTGCAGCCTTCGCCGTAAATGAAAATGACTGCGATGTGGGATATCCTGCGGCGTCACCAATATTGGCCACACCATCTCCTCCGTTACTCAGTACTCCCTCGTCAGAGCTTGAGATAACTACAGTGCCAAAATATCCTGACGGCATAGAAACCGTCACCTTGACTGTTTTTCCAACAGCTACAGAGCTTGAGCTGACACTTAATCCAAGTCCCTGCGCATATACATGCTCGGCAGGTGTGAAAACAAGCATCACCGCCACAACAAGTGATAATATACATCCAAATAATTTCTTCATATCTTTCCTCACATTTCTAATTCTGCGATATCTTTGATTTGCCCAGTATGTGTCTGTTCATGATTATCATATCAAGGGCATTTCCACCATCACCCTTTCTGTTGGCATCAGCTGCCTCCAGATAAGCACCTGTGAGTGTTCCCTTTCCTAAAATATGTCTGTTGAGCTTAATCATATCAAGAGCATTTACAGCACCATCACCATTGATATCTCCATATATAACAATATCGTATGTCTTTTTCAGATTACCTGAAGCATCATAAACAGCCACTTTATTGCCTGTTGCAATCTTTCCGCTGTTTTCTGAGCCTGAGCTTGTCAGAAGCTTTACAGTACCTGATGCTGATACTGCTATATTCTTCACAAAATCAGCTGCACCGGTTCCAGGCTCAATGCCTGTAATATAAGTACCTATACTGTATTTACCTGATGTTATGTTTACATCTGTATTATTTTGGTTATTATTGTTCTGATTATTATTGCCACCTGCATTATTTACAGATGCCGCCTGCCTGTTTATATTGATAGTGTATGTTCTTGTATCACCGCTTTGCGACTTGCATTTTACCTTAATTGTATTATTTCCGACAGCAAGCGAATAGCTTCCTGTGCCTGAAACACCACTGTTTCCTGAAACTGCATCTGCCGAAACAGTCACTGAGCTTATAGCATTTGAAACAACTGCTGAATAGCTTGTTGTCGCTCCATTGAAGGCCGGTGTGAGTGTTACACCGCTTATCGCAAGCGACTGCAGATAGTTATTGGTATCGCCAGCTTTATCGAAGCCCACTGCTGACGATGGCATATTGTTGTATACAGGTATTTTAAATACAAAAGCCTGATTCTTGTCTGAATATCCTTTAGCCAGACTCTGTCCCTCAGTAAGAGCCGCTGTGGCATTGCCCATGTACTGATGGAAATACAGCGAGCTTGTATTTACTACATTAAACTTCTCAAAATACAGTGTATTTTGACCCTTATTTATATAATTGCTGCCCACCTTTACAGCTCCGCCGCTTATGGACTTTACTCTTGTATTCCAGCCCTGCTTCTTGGCAAAAGACAGACCATTTTTATAAATCTTATCCTTCGTGTTTCCGGTTGCACTAAAATTAAAATAATTATAATATCCTTCGTATCCGGAATATGTACCCGAAATAAGAGGGCTCGTTCCCTTTTGTCCCTGCTCCTGCTTTATACGCGATGCTATATGGTATGCACTTACTCCACTGCTCTTTGCCACATCCATGAATGTGCTTGCATAATTGATTTTCTCACCATTGTTGGAATAGGTCTTTGTTCCCTCCATAAATGTGCCTTTTACTATGGACTTGACACCTTCAAGTGCCTCATTCGGACTGTATGCCAGACTCTGAAACTGAAAAATATTGGTCTCATCAAGAAAATTCCTTGGATCCATGAGATAAGCAATATAGGCACTGCTTGCTGACACCCATCCCGGTTCGTACTCAACCCACGTATTTGTTGACCAGTTATATGCTCCGGCAGCTGTGGATTTCTTGGCATTGTCTGCTGATTTGGATACCAGATTAAGTCCGTTTACACTTTCATTTTCAATCACCGTATCCCAATTCAAACCTGTATTTACAGCCTCAAATGTCCAGCTTGGATACTTATTGTGAAGAGCTGTAAGGTTTGGAATATAGCTGTCAGGAAAGCCTGCATTCTTCATAGCCGTGACAAAATCAGTATTGTCTCCGCTATTATTGTATGTCACCTTTATGTATGTACTGATAGTCCAGCCCGTAAATGCCTTGCCGTTTAAAGTACCCTTGACATTATACCAGACCACACCGTTTACCCTGGTCTCTCCAATTATGTCAACCTGATGGTTCCAGTTGAGTGAGACAACCTTGGTAGTGCCGGATGTGCCTGCTGCATTGCGGACATACACATTGCCACCTGTAATCGTACCTGTAGCATATGCTCCCGATGCGGTTGCAAGGGCAAGCTGCTCCTCATTATTCTGCTGTATGGCATCCGCATTGCCGGTGTCTGCCGAAGCATCCCCTGTCTGCGCATTGTCTGATGCAGCTGTGCCGGTACCTGCTGATACAAAATCAGACCTGATATAGCTGACACACTCCTCGTTATTTGCTGCCAGATTGTACTTTGCCTTGTACCACACCTTGCCGTCTGCACCTGTGGTCTGCTCAAGAATAGTAATATCCTTGCCGTTTGAAAGCTTGTGCTCCAGCTCATACTCTGTTCCCGGTCCGCTTCTCGCCGCTACCCAGTATCTCTCATCACACACAACCTTAGCCGCCTGATCCGCATAGACTGCTATGCTGCTGTATGGTGCCAGGTCACATGCAGCTAATGACAATGTAACGACAGAGGCTGCCAGAAATTTATTTATCTTTATCATCAAATCCCATCTTTCTTATGTGCATTGTTTACATTAATCCATTATCCATTTAATTATAATAGAATATGACCTTTGTATCAATGTATTCGGCAGAAATTTATTATTTTTTTATTAATTAAAAAAACTCCCTTCAACGTGCAGCTCATGCTTACGTTTCAGGGAGTTGCCTGATTCATATTCTGCTTATTCTTACTGTCTCCTGTAGCTTTTTCTAGCTGAACAGGGATTTTATCTTATCCCATAAATCCATGAAAAAGTTACCAATCTTTTCCCAGAAGCCCGGGTCATTTATCTTATCGCCAAGCTTTGATGCCCAGTCCTGTGCCTGGTTGATGACTGAATCCCAGTCGATATTGGCATCCTTAAGCTTCATAAGAAGCGATGTCAGCTTTGCAATATCATCATCAGAAAGCTTCAGGTCGTAATCCTTTGCAGCCTCCTTTATCGCATCCTTTATCTGGCTCTCATCCTTGAGCCTTCCATCGGCAAGCTGCTTCTTTAGGTCTGCAATCATTGCCTCGATATCCTGCGAATCGCCGTCAATGCTCTTGTTGAGCTCTCCTGTTGTGACAAGCTCATCCATCGCTGCGTCTGTCACCTTGTCGTCAAGCTTCTTGCCTGTCATCTCCTCGTATGCCTTTAGTGTGCCTACAAGTGCTGCCGTTCCGGAAATAGGGAAAGGTCCTGCGACTATGATTTTAGCATCAGCTATGCCTGCTGTGGCAAGCGCATTCTTGTACATTCCTACCGTACAGTAATTGATATTGTGTGTGGAAACACTAAGACCCGCACCCTTTTTATCCTCTGTAATGAGTACTGAGGAAAGTGACCTTGTGCCAATCTCGCTCTTGCTGATGTATGAATCGAGGTACTTGTGCTCCTCATCATTATTTACATAGACCACATCGTATTTGTCCAGATCAGTGAGCTCGATTCCCATAAATCCAAGCACTGTCGCTCTCTGATCCGGTGTGAGGTCTGCTCCAAGACTTAAGTATGGCTTATCATTATTGCTGATGGTCACCTTGTCGTTTGCCTCACTGCCGGCTGTCGTTGTGCTGTCTGCAGTACTGTCTGTGTTACTCTTATCAGCTGCGTCACTGCTGTCACTGCCTGATACATCAACGCTTGAAACTGTATCAGTCTGCGTAGCTGTCTCTGTTGCAAATACAGCCGGATTCATTGTAAACAGTGTCACCGCAGCAAGCACGCTACATACAATACTCTTTGCTTTTTTCTTTATTAATCTAATCATTTTTCCTCCAATCTACTGCTCTATATCATACGAAATTGTAAAGCTGCTTCCGTCGAAGCTGACATCTGCCATGCTTCCGCATACCACAGGCATCATCGGCGACATATGACCTATATCCAGATCCATGATGATTGGCACATTAAACTCTCTAAGCAGTGATGAAAGCGCCTGTCTGTGGTCTATGCCAAACATTTCCTCTCCGAAGTGCGCCGGGCGTCCGATAAGAAAGCCCTTTACATTTGAAAACCATCCTGCATTTTTCATCTGCCACATAGCCCTTCTCATGCCCATCACATTAAGGTCACAAGCCTCAAGGAACCATATGATACCATCATCACTGTAGCGCTCATTAAATTCCCTTACATGGTCAAACGATGTACCAAGCAGATTGATAAGACAATCCATGCAGCCACCAAGCAGCCTGCCTCTCATGGTAAGCCTGCTTTCCTTTGCCACCGCAGGAATAGAGCTGATACACGACTTTTCAGTCAGGTTGTAGCCCACAAACGGAGCATTCTCATCCTTTATCGATTCCTTCTCCCACATAGGGTAATTGGTAAATGAAAGCTTCCTGCCACAAAGCAGATTAAATGCATCGGTAAGTGACTCATGCCACACCTCCATGCCAAAGCTGCCCGCACACGGCCCGTAAATACCTGCTGTATCTGCAATAGTAGCCTCCAAAAATGTGAAATTCGTGTTGTCGGAATAGCCCATGTACCATTTCGGCTTTGACTGCTTCACGCGCTCAAAATCAATATAAGGCACTACCTCGCACATCAGCTCGCCACCACCACAGGATATAAGCACATCACTGTCAGCAGAAGCATAGCTCTCGTTCAGCTCTTCTGCGCACTTCTTAGGTGTATTGCTGATACCTATGCCACTGTCGCACCTGCAGTTAGGTCCCTCTATCGTCTTATAACCCATGCTGTGAAACCTTTTAATGGCATTGTCAAAGGCACTCCTGTACGGCTCTGTTGTACAGCCCATCGAAGGCGCCACAAAGCCTATTGTTCCTCTATCCTTTAGAAATTCAGGGTATCTCATGTTTCTATCATCCTATCACTATTATTTACATATCTAAGCTTCTGTCTGAAGTAAAATATGTAGGATTTTATCATTTCTGTCAAGGTCATTTTACTGTCATAATTAAATGTCGTCGTGTACTGCACATGCTGTCTGTTGCACCAGTTGTATATATCATGCAGACTTATCGAATCAACATTCTTCATATTGTTCATAAACACCTTAACCTTTGAAAGCTCATCCTCACTGTCAATGTATAGATGAAAGATAGTATTCGGACATTCAATTATTATCTGCTGTTCTTCTATATTTTTCATCACTGTATCCTCTATTGAATGATGTATCCTGTGTGATTAAAAACATTATCGTCTGTCACACCGGGATGTGAGTAATAACAAAATATCGTAACTGTTCAGTACCTTCACAGTTAAAAAATATCACATAACCATAGTACTACACCGGCGTCACAAAATCCAGTCATTTTTGCCTGCCAATTCTTACTATTTTATTAAGAAAAACGGTAAATATTATACTCCCTCACAGTCAAATGCCGGAATGAAGCTGTCCTTTGCCACGTCACCCTCCTGTATAAATGCATTCGTGATTCCTATTTCGAGGGCATAGTTAACAAGTCTTTCATACTCTCTCTTTGTCACTGTGCGGTTTATCTCAGGATAATCCTTTAGTGCAATCGGCGTAAACTGGCTCATCATGCTTATATATACGTGATCATGATATGTATCATACAGGTACTTAAGTACAGCCTTTGCATCATTCACATGTCCCGGCAGTAGAAGCTGTCGCACAATAACTCCCTTTTGTATGAGTCCTGTCGCATCGTCAATCACGACATCCGGCTGCTGCCTGACCATCTCTGAAAGCGCCTGCTTTGCGACAGACGGATAATCTTTTGCCCTTGAATACCTTGCCGAAAGCGTACTGTCCATATATTTAAAATCCGGAAGATACACATCCACTATACCCTCAAGCAGCTTTAGCTCTGTCACATTTTCATATCCGCTCGTATTGTATATAATAGGAAGCTTCATGCCGCGGCTTTTTGCATCGTTTACCGCCCACACTATATCAGGGATATACTGCCCCGGTGTGACCAGATTGATATTATTTGCGCCTTTGTCAGCAAGTTCCATAAAGATATCACTCAGCCTCTCTTTACTGATTACCTTTCCCGCTTTTCCGTCAGAAATCTCCCTGTTCTGGCAGAACACGCAGTGCAGGCTGCAGCCTGAGAAAAAAACTGCCCCGCTTCCTCTTTTTCCTGATATGCACGGCTCCTCCCAGTAATGAAGTGCTGCTCGCGCCACCTTTATTTCAGATGAAACGCCACATACACCTGTTTGTCCGGTGCTTCTGTTTATGCCACATTTTCTGGGACACAATAAGCAATTCTCGTATTTATTCATATTTTTCATTTTAACCCTTGCTAAAAATAATGTTTGATACTACAATCTATATGATTAAAGGGTCAAAAGGTATCATCGATGCATGCTTGCATGCAATTCGATGTATACCTTAGTGACCCGCACTACACCGAGAAAGTAGCAATTTGCTGCGGGGACGCAGGAAATTAGCGGATTTCGAGGTGTAGTCAGATTACGGGAATGCGTAGCATGTAGTAATCTGATTAATCATAAATGAGGGGCAAAATACCTTTTGCCCCTCATATCATTATTATCTTGTATGAATAAAATAAACTATGCATTATTGCTTTCTATGAATGAAATAAACTCAGCAGCATTTCTCGGTTTTGAGAAATAGTAGCCCTGAATGTAATCTATTCCAAGCTCATCCAGCTTTGCAAACTGCTCCTTCTCCTCGATTCCCTCAGAAACAATCTCAAGCTTTAGCTTTTGAATCATGCCCATTGCGGCATCCATAACCGGCTTGCCCTTTCCGTTGTCAAAATATGCATTTGTCATGCCTCTGTCAAACTTCACAATGTCAATCGGCATATCAACAATATAGCTTAAATTTGACTGACCTGTGCCAAAATCATCCAGCGCAAACCTCACTCCCACCTTACGCAGGGCATTCATATTATCAAGCAGTATCTTTTTTTCAGTGATAGATGCAGACTCTGTAATCTCAAGCACAATATCATTTGCATCCACATGATATTTCTCCATAATTGCAATAAAATCCTGCGCTAAATGGTCATAAGCACACTGCACCACTGACAGATTGCATTCAATATACTCAATTCCCATCGCATGTATATCATGCTGTACAATAAATCTGCACACTTTCTCAAACACGCGCTCTCCAAGCCTTAAAATGAGTCCCCGCTTCTCAGCTACAGCAATAAACCTGCCCGGAGGTATGATATTTCCCTCGCGCGACCTTATTCTGACAAGCGCCTCCGCAGAGGTGAATTTATGCGTTTTAGTGTTATAAATAGGCTGGTAAAATACCTCAACACGGTTATCGCGCAATGCCTCTATTATCTCATTCTCAACCGAATTTTCATCATATATGTGCTCAATGACTTCATTATTTATGAGCATCACGCCGCGCCCCGTAAACTCAGCTCTGTTACGCTTGGCATATTGAAAAAGCCCCAGTATATCCGATGGTCTCCGCACAAGCTCAGTAGACCTTAGATAATATATCTCCCCAAACAGCATCGTCATATTGTCACCGCCCCATGGCTTGTCGAACCTGCGTTCCAATATTCCGATTGTTTTTTCTGCACAATCAGTATTCTCAAAAACCAGCAGATACTCGTTTGCCGAGCTTCTAAAAACATAATTATCAGGCAGCTTATTTATAAAAGAAACCACCTCATAAAAAATACTTTTTTCCATCTCGCGGGTGAAAAAATCATTTTCATTGCTTCCATAGCGAATACACACTATCGATACATCATTCCCCTGTCCATATGCCTCCTTCATGTATTCAAAAAGGGCATTGAGGTTGAAAAATCCTGTATCCCTGTCAATATTTGCCATTGGATTTTCAAGCATAATAAAAAGGATAAGCACACCTATCACACTCGCAAAGCTGACAATCAATATTTTTTTATCTATAAACTGAATAACCGCCGATATAAACATAAGAGCCACCCAGACCTGCATGCTCTTTCTTCTTCTCGGATTTATAGCCTGACTGTATTTTTTTGTCAGCATTAGAATAAGCGCCAGCAGAATTACAGTTACTGCATATGTTATAATAACAGCCGGACCATATGTATAAACTATATTATCCGAATCATAAATTTTAATCGGTACGACCATTATCAGAATATCAGTTAAGATTCCAAATATCCACAGCCGCTTTCTCCACTTGCGCTCAAGCTCTTTTTTCCTGAAAATATCCACGCATATATACCAGAAGGCCACCATGGCAACCCATGTAACCGTCCAGAGATATAATTTGCAGATAATATTGGTAGCAGTATGAGGATATCCGCTTCTTTTTTCAATTGCAACAAGTGCGAAAATATCAGAGAAAAGTGACAGCAAGCCTGCAATCCATACCTCAACAAAAGCCTTCGATGTATGTAATATAATCTTTTTCTGCGAAATATAAAAATACATTATTACGAACATCACCGCAATGGCACACATTTGTGAAACAATATTCATATCCCCTATTTCCTGTACCTTTCCTAAATCAAACCAATACCCTAGTACTATTTTACTGTTATTTTACCAATAAAGCAATATATTGTTTTGATTTACAAAGAACTAAATAAAAAAGTTACTATTCACACTGAACAGTAACAAAAAAAAACACGCTATGCGCGTGCTCCAAAATAATACAGTCGATAACTATTCAGATACATCCATAAATAAATCGGCGTGACAAGATTCGAACTTGCGACCTCTACGTCCCGAACGTAGCGCTCTACCAAAC
>ERZ650312.1139-NODE-1139-length-15143-cov-7.452545_pt1 | contig 15143 bp, 29 predicted proteins | sample MGYA00376248_ERZ650312 | MGnify/ENA primary metagenome ERZ650312 (study PRJEB26733, sample SAMN07839316) | wastewater metagenome | biome: urban; feature: wastewater treatment plant; material: waste water | place: USA: North Carolina | collected 2016-07-28 ... | reverse complement strand
GGGGCACTGGCATGACTATCGTTGATCGGCAGCGATTTCGCGCGCTGTCGCGACGTGACGGGGAACCGGTCGCGGCTCTCAGTCCGCACAAGCCCAGTCGATGATTGGCCGCCACTGCTCCATGTCTTTTTCGACTCGTGATCCTGGCAAGTCAAATAACGTCATTCCGTTGGCCGCGACCTGGACATAGAGCTGCGTGTCGCGAAGATAGGCCAGGACCGGCAGATCATAGGCGCTGAGAAACCGCTCAAGTTCAGCGGCAGAACGCGTTCGTGCGTCGACCCGCATTCCGACGATCGCGACGTGGATTCGCGCCTTTCGGATCGCCTTTTCCGATAGCAGCAGTTCGAGAAAGTGACGCGTGGCGGTGATGTCAAAGAAGGACGGTTGCACAGGCACGATTACGTCTGAGACGGCCTTCAGCACACGCTCGAGCGCTCTCCCATGCAAACCCGCCTGAGAGTCGAGGATTGCATGAGAAGTGCCGCGCGGCGGTCTGGCTGGACTGTCCTTCTCGATGGTCCAGGTGCAAATCGGGGGCAATTCGCTGGGACGGATCTGCAGCCACGCGCGTGCGGATTGCTGTCGATCGGTGTCGCCAAGCATCACCTGATGCCCGCTGCGGGCCAAGTAACCAGCCAGGTTCGTTGCGAGCGTAGTCTTTCCCGATCCGCCCTTGGGGTTTGCCACAAGATAAGACTTCATCGCGCCTCCGTCTCGGCATCATTTCTCCAGCCGCGCCGCGCCTCACCACATCCCGGATCGCAGTAGCTCTTTCCGGCGGACAAGGTGTCCGTGTATGGCGCCATGCACAAGCACAACGCGCTTCACAACTGGCAGTCCGCGACGTAGCGCAAAAGCTGACCGAACGCGCAAGCTGACGCCCACACCATTCCGACGAACATACCAACCAAGGCTACGGGAAGCCAAACCGCAGCGCAGAATAAGAAAAAGGCCGCCTAGTATGCACTAAGCGGCCCTCGACTTAACGATCCAACAGCCCCCTATGCGGCGACGGGTAACGCCTCTTCTTCCGGCTGATCCAGCAACTGAACCAGTGCCATCGGCGCATTATCACCATCGCGGAAGCCGCACTTGAGGATTCGCAGGTAACCGCCGTTACGGCTCGCATAGCGCGGGCCAAGTACGTCGAACAGCTTAACCACAATCTCGCGGTCGCGCAGGCGATCGAACGCCAAACGACGGTTTGCCAAACTCGGCTTCTTGCCGAGCGTGATGAGCGGTTCGACGACGCGACGCAGTTCCTTTGCCTTCGGCAAGGTAGTCTTGATCGTTTCGTGGCGCAGGACCGATACTGCCATGTTGCGCAGCATCGCCAAGCGGTGAGCACTAGTGCGGTTCAGCTTACGCAGACCTAAACGGTGACGCATATCATTTCCTTCCTATTCTTGTCCGAGAGGGCTACTTGTCGAGACCAGCCGGTGGCCAGTTCTCGAGCTTCATGCCCAGTGTCAGGCCCCTAGCTGCCAACACTTCCTTGATTTCATTCAGCGACTTTCTGCCCAGATTAGGGGTCTTAAGCAGTTCGTTCTCTGTGCGCTGGATCAGGTCGCCGATATAGTAGATATTCTCGGCCTTGAGGCAATTCGCCGAACGCACCGTGAGTTCGAGGTCGTCAACCGGACGAAGCAGCAACGGGTCAACCTGGACCGTCTTATGGTGTTCAACCGGCAGCGCCGTCCCTTCAAGATCCGCGAACACCGACAGTTGTTCCATCAGAATCCGGGCTGCCGTGCGAATCGATTCCTCCGGCTCGATGACGCCGTTTGTTTCGATTTCCATCACCAGCTTGTCAAGATCGGTTCTTTGCTCGACACGCGCGCTTTCAACGAAATAACTCACGCGGCGAACCGGGCTGAATGAAGCGTCGAGAACCAGATTTCCGATACTCTTACTACTCTCTCCGTCTGATCGAACATTTCCTGGAACGTAGCCTCGGCCCTTCTCAACCTTTAGCTCCATCGACAACTTACCGCCAGCCGAAACATGCGCAATCACGTGATCAGGATTGACAATCTCGACGTCGTGCGAAACCGTGATATCGCAAGCGCGCACGACGCCCTCGCCCTCTTTCGTGAGATGGAGGGTTGCCTCCTCACGATTGTGAAGTTTGAAGACGACGCCTTTCAGATTAAGCAGAATGTCGACGACGTCCTCCTGGACGCCATCAATCGTGGAGTACTCGTGAAGCACGCCATCGATACTGACCTCAGTCGGAGCGAAACCTGGCATCGACGACAGCAGAATCCTGCGCAGCGCATTCCCTAACGTGTGTCCATAGCCACGCTCGAACGGCTCCATAACCACCCGTGCGTGTACTGGCGACAAACTCTGTACATCAATAATGCGCGGTTTCAATAATCCACTACTATGCATATCCTGTCCTTTGCCTGATTCTGTCAAGCCGCGCAGCGCTTACTTCGAATACAACTCGACGACGAGGCTTTCATTGATCGTCGACGACAGTTCGCTGCGCTCCGGACGCGCTTTATAAACGCCTTTGGCTTCCTTGGTATCGACTTGGACCCATTCCGGGAACCCGCGCGACTCAGCCGCCGCAAGTGCAGCCTTGACCCGCAGGTGATTCTTCGCCTTTTCGGCGATTTCGAGCACGTCGCCGGGACGGACCTGGTACGACGGAATATTCACGCGCCGGCCATTTACCAAAACACAATTGTGCCGAACCACTTGCCGCGATTCCGAACGCGAGGCGGCGAAACCCATACGATAGGCAACGGTATCCAGACGCGATTCAAGCAGCTGGAGCAAATTTTCGCCCGTCACGCCCTTCCGGCGATCGGCTTCCTTGTATACCTTACGGAACTGCCCTTCGAGCACACCGTAGATGCGGCGAATTTTTTGCTTTTCGCGCAAATGAACGCCGTAGTCAGACAAACGTTGCCCGGACTTCTGGCCATGTTGACCAGGAGCGTATGACCGGCGCTCTATTGCGCACTTGTCCGTAAAACACTTCTCACCCTTGAGGAAGAGCTTCTCCCCCTCACGGCGGCACTGACGGCACTTGGGATCGAGATTGCGAGCCACTATACTTTCTCCTTAAATCCGGCGCTTCTTCGGCGGACGGCAACCGTTATGGGGGATTGGCGTCACGTCCGTGATCGCCGTGATCTTCATGCCAAGCGCATTAAGCGCACGCACCGAAGACTCTCGCCCGGGGCCCGGCCCTTTGATGCGGACTTCGAGATTCTTGACTCCGCATTCAACAGCAACTTTACCGGCTGCTTCTGCGGCCACCTGTGCCGCGAACGGCGTGCTCTTACGCGACCCCTTAAATCCCGCTCCGCCAGACGTCGCCCACGACAGGGCGTTTCCTTGGCGATCCGTGATCGTAATGATCGTGTTATTGAACGAAGCGTGAATGTGCGCAATGCCTTCCGCGACGTTCTTTTTGACTTTTTTGCGAACTTTCGTTGCAGTCTTTGCCATGGTGATCAGATCCTCTTATTTCTTGCCGGCGATTGCTTTGCGCGGGCCTTTACGCGTGCGCGCATTCGTACGCGTACGCTGACCACGACACGGCAGCCCCTTGCGATGGCGAAGGCCGCGATAACACCCAAGATCCATCAGGCGCTTGATGCTCATCGTCACTTCGCGACGCAAATCGCCTTCGACGGTGAACTTACCGACCTGCTCACGCAAACGATCCATCTCCGCTTCCGTAAGGTCTTTCATCTTCGTCGTACGCGCGATGCTCGATGCATCACAAATAAGACGTGCTCGACTACGTCCAATACCGTAGATCGCGGTCAAAGCGATCTCGGCATGTTGGTGGTTGGGAATATTTACCCCTGCGATGCGGGCCATCGAATCACCCCGAATAAACTAAACTTAAATTGTACTCGACCGACAACAACTCAAACCGAGTCGTTCCGATCAACCCTGACGCTGCTTGTGACGCGGATCAGAACAGATCACACGCACAATGCCGTGGCGCCGAATAATCTTGCAGTTGCGGCAGATGCGCTTTACAGATGCCAGCACTTTCATGGTTTGCTCCTAAAATCAAGGCATCCGGCGCAGCCAGCCTTTTGCCAAAAACACAACTACGTAGAGATTCTGAATTCTTACTTCGCCCGGAAAACGATCCGCGCACGACTCAGGTCATACGGCGTGAGTTGTACGGTAACCTTGTCACCCGGGAGGATGCGAATGTAATGCATGCGCATCTTTCCCGATATGAAGCCAAGGACGACATGCCCATTCTCAAGCTTTACCCGAAACGTCGCGTTCGGGAGGTTTTCGAGAACCTCCCCTTGCATTTCAATGAGATCTTCTTTCGCCATCCTTATTTCGCCGTGTAACCAGAGCCTTTGAAATTTGCCTTCTTAAGCAGCCCCTCGTACTGATGCGACATCGCATAGGCTTGAACTTGGGTCATGAAATCCATGGTGACGACCACGATGATCAACAACGATGTACCGCCAAAGTAGAACGGCACGTTCCACTTCAATATCAGGAACTCCGGCAACAGGCAGACGATAGTGATATACGCAGCACCAACCAACGTCAGACGCATCAGAATCTTGTCGATATAGCGAGCCGTCTGGTCTCCGGGACGAATCCCAGGCACAAATGCGCCACTCTTCTTCAGGTTGTCGGCTGTTTCCTTCGAATTAAACACGAGTGCTGTGTAAAAGAAGCAGAAGAAAACAATAGCCGCCGCGTACAACATGACATAGATCGGCTGACCTGGCGAAACCGCACCGGCGAAGTCTTTCAGCCAACGCATCGAATCACTAGAGCCGAACCAGCCAGCGATGGTAGCCGGGAACAGGATGATCGACGACGCAAAAATCGGCGGGATAACGCCTGCCATGTTCAGTTTTAGCGGCAGATGAGAACTCTGACCACCGTAAATCTTGTTTCCAACCTGGCGCTTCGCGTAGTTCACCAGGATCTTTCGCTGACCTCGCTCAACGAACACCACGAACGCGGTAACCAACCCGACCAAAAGCGTAATGAACAACGCGGACACTGGATGCATGGCACCAGTGCGCACCAACTCGAGCAACCCGGCGATAGCCTTCGGCAACCCTGCCGCGATACCCGAAAAGATAATAATCGAAATACCGTTGCCCAGGCCGCGCTCGGTAATTTGCTCGCCGAGCCACATCAAAAACATAGTACCGGTCAGCAGCGTTACCACCGTCACCAACCTGAAAAGCAGACCTGGGTGTGGGACCAAGCCCGGTTGCGCCTCGACCGCGACCGCAATTCCAACCCCCTGAAATAGCGCGAGAACGACGGTACCGTAGCGCGTGTACTGGGTGATCTTTCTGCGCCCGGCCTCACCTTCCTTCTTTAACGCCTCGAGCTGAGGGCTCGCGTGCGTCATCAGTTGCAGGATGATCGAGGATGAGATATACGGCATGATCCCCAGGGCAAAAATGGAGAAACGCATCAGCGCGCCGCCTGAGAACATGTTGAACATTCCCAGAATGCCGCCCTGTTGACGACTAAAAAGCTCGCTCAGGGCAGCAGGGTCGATTCCGGGCACCGGAATATGCGACCCGATCCGATACACAACCAACGCGCCGAGCAAGAAGAACAGACGCCTTTTCAGATCGCCGTACTTCCCGCTCTTACCTACTGAACTTTGATTAGCCGACAAAAAACACCCCGGTTAAAACGATTACTCGATCACGGAGCCGCCAGCGGCTTCGATAGCAGCCTTCGCACCGCGCGTAGCACCAACCCCTTTGAGCGTAACCTTCCGCGCAATCTCGCCGGAAAGCACGACTTTAGCCGACAGCGAGTGCTGAGAAATGAGGTTCGCCTGCATCAACGTCAGCAGATCGATCTCATCGACGGGCAACGCGGCGATTTCAGAAAGCCGAACCTCTGCACTACGCCCCTTCGCCAGGGAGACAAATCCACGCTTTGGCAAACGGCGCTGAAGCGGCATTTGGCCGCCTTCGAAACCAACCTTGTGAAACCCCCCGGCGCGCGACTTCTGCCCCTTATGACCGCGCCCAGCGGTCTTTCCAAGTCCAGAACCGATACCACGACCAACGCGGCGTTTCGCATGCTTCGAACCCTCGGCGGGCTGAATCGTATTCAATTTCATATCAACCCTCGCACTTCACAAGGTACGCAACCTTGTTGATCATGCCGCGAACCGCGGGCGTGTCTTCCAGCACGGAGACACTATTTAACTGCCGGAGCCCGAGCCCTTTTACAGTCGCTCGATGGGACTGCTTCGTCCCAATGACGCTTTTGACTAGCGTGACCTTAACCGTCTTCTCTGCCATGTCTTACCCCAAGATCTCTTCGACTGTCTTGCCACGTTTTGCCGCAATTTCTGCGGGCGTGTTCATCGCTTGCAGTCCATTAATCGTTGCGCGCACAATGTTGTAAGGGTTCGTCGAGCCGTGCGCCTTAGCAACAACGTTCGTCATCCCCATCACGTCGAACACGGCACGCATGGCGCCACCAGCAATGACCCCGGTACCTTCGGGCGCCGGTTGCATCATCACCGTTGAAGCGCCATGACGCCCGACGACCGTGTGATGCAACGTGCCGCTCTTCAGGCTGACCTTCACCATCTTCCGCCGCGCTTCCTCCATCGCTTTCTGCACGGCGACCGGCACCTCACGCGATTTGCCCTTACCCATACCGATGCGTCCGTCGCCGTCGCCCACCACGGTCAAAGCGGCGAACCCGAGGATGCGACCACCTTTAACGACCTTCGTGACCCGGTTGATCGAGATCATCTTTTCGCGCATGCCGTCATCAGGCTTTTCGGCTTGCTGCGACTTTCTGCTTTGCGGTTTTGCCATTACTTACTCCGATTCTTTATACGAGCGCTCAGAACTTGAGCCCGGCCTCACGAGCAGCCTCAGCCAGGGCCTTCACCCGCCCGTGGTACTGAAACCCGCTGCGGTCAAACGCGACTTGGGCGACGCCAGCCTTAATAGCACGCTCCGCGATCAACTTCCCGATAATGGTGGCAGCATTCTTGTTACCCCCATTAGCAAGTTCTTTACGCAACGCAGGCTCGAGCGACGAAGCCGCTGCGATAACCTGCGACCCGCACGGAGAACATACCTGTGCATAAATGTGCAAGTTAGTACGATGAACCGACAGCCGTACCGTGTTCAACTCGGCAATCTTAAGCCGCGTCTTCCGAGCTCTGCGCAACCGCGCCTCGTTCTTGTTAATCATCTATGCACCCTTACTTCTTCTTGGTTTCTTTGAGGACGATCACTTCGTCGGAATACCGAACACCCTTGCCCTTGTACGGCTCGGGCTTGCGATAGGCTCGGATCTCGGCAGCAACCTGCCCAACCTGTTGTTTATCGACGCCCTTGATAACGATCTCGGTTTGCGTCGGCGTTTCGCATTTGATGCCCTGGGGCATCTTGTGCGCAACAGGGTGCGAGAAACCGAGCGTCAGGTTCAGCACATCACCCTGAGCCTGCGCGCGATAACCGACGCCCACCAACGTAAGCTTGCGCTCGAACCCCTTGCTAACGCCAGCCACCATGTTCGCGACAATGGCGCGAACGGTGCCGGACAACGCTCCGGCGTTCTCAGCGCCCTCAACGGCCTTGCACACAAGAGTATTTTCAACCTTCTCGACCGTCACCGCATCACAAGCTGGCAACGATATGGCACCAAGCGGCCCCTTGATCGAGACATTACCGCCTCCGAGCATGACCTCTACGCCCTGCGGGAGAACGATGGGATTTTTAGCTACGCGCGACATAGTTTCCCCTTATTACGCCACGACGCAAAGCACTTCACCGCCGGTATTGCTGGCGCGCGCCTTACGATCAGTCATTACGCCCTTCGGGGTTGACACTATCGCAACACCCAACCCATTCATGACCGTCGGTATCGAATCAACACCTCGGTAAATCCGCAAACCCGGCTTCGAAACACGGTCGATTCGCTCAATAACCGGTCGGCCAGCGTAATACTTGAGGATAACTTCAAGCACCGCCTTACCTTCCACGGTCGCGACGGAGTAATCTTCGATATAGCCCTCTTCCTTCAACACCTTGGATATCGCCATTTTTACCTTTGACGACGGCATCGCCACAGAAGCCTTGCTAGCCATCTGCGCGTTGCGAATGCGGGTCAGCATATCGCTGATCGGATCGCTCATACTCATCTCGTTGTCTCCTGCTTACCAGCTAGCCTTAGTCATACCCGGAACTTCTCCGCGCATGACAAAATCACGCAACTTGCTGCGCCCCAACCCGAACTTGCGAAAAACGCCACGGGGCCGCCCGGTCAGCTTGCACCGGTTGCGCAACCGGACTGGACTTGAGTTTCGCGGTAACGCCTGAATCTCCAGGCGCGCAGCAAAACGCTCCTCTTCCGTACGAGCTTGGTCATTAACAACAGCAAACAGACTCTCACGCTTTGCAGCGAACTTCTCAACCAATTTACGACGCTTCTCGTCGCGGTTAATCAATGCACGTTTCGCCATTATTGATCGCCTCAATTCTTGAACGGAAATTTGAACGCACCAAGAAGCGCCCTAGCCTCTTCGTCCGTCTTTGCGGTCGTCGTCACACTGATATTCATACCGCGCAAAGCATCGATCTTGTCGTACTCAATTTCCGGAAAGATGATCTGCTCTTTGACGCCCATGTTGTAATTACCACGCCCGTCAAAGCCCTTGCCCGACACGCCACGGAAGTCGCGCACCCGAGGCAAAGCGACAGTAACGAGACGATCGAGAAACTCGAACATACGCGGACCACGCAGAGTCACCATACAGCCGATAGGGTAACCATCCCTGATCTTAAAACCAGCGATTGACTTACGGGACTTCGTAACAACCGGCTTCTGACCCGCGATCTTCGTCATATCCGAAACCGCGTGCTCCAACACCTTCTTGTCCGCAACAGCTTCGCCAACGCCCATATTCAGCGTAATCTTGGTGATACGCGGAACCTCCATCACGGACTTGTAGCCGAATCGCTTCGACAACTCACCAACGACGGTACTCTTATAAAAGTCAAACAAACGCGCCATGATCGCCCCTTACGCCCCCACCGCCTCGCCACTCGACCTGAAGATGCGAACTTTCGCACCATCGGCCGAAACCTTAAACCCAACGCGATCAGCGCGCTGTGTTGCCGGATTAAACAAGGCCACATTCGAAACATGGAGCGGCGCACTTTTTTCCACAACACCGCCGACCACACCCTTTACCGGATTGGGCTTTACGTGCTTTTTAACGCGATTCACACCTTCGACAACAACAAAGTCGTCGATACACGAAACGACCGACCCGCGCTTACCCTTGTCCTTACCGGCAAGAACAATGACTTCATCACCTTTACGAATCTTATTCATCGCCCCACCTCACAGAACCTCAGGCGCCAACGAGACGATCTTCATGAAACGATCACCACGCAACTCGCGCGTGACCGGCCCAAAGATACGAGTCCCGATCGGCTCGAGTTTGTTATTCAACAACACAGCGGCATTACCATCGAAACGAACGAGCGAACCATCCGGACGACGAACACCTTTCGCGGTACGAACAACAACCGCGTTATAAACATCACCCTTCTTAACACGCCCGCGCGGAGCCGCATCTTTGATGCTTACTTTGATAATGTCACCAACACTGGCGTATCTTCGCTTGGACCCACCAAGCACCTTGATACACATGACCGAACGCGCGCCAGTATTATCGGCGACGTCCAACACCGTCTGCATTTGAATCATTTATTCACTCCAACTTAACCCGCCGCGGCGGTCAGTCTTGGAACCCGTAGAGGGAAGGACCGCCTGCCGTTCGACGCCAGGCGAAAAAGAGCCGAGATTATATACCAATCATCGGCAATTGCAACGACTAGATCGCGACTGCACGCTCAAGAAGGCGGCTCACCGACCAAGTTTTCGTCTTCGAAAGCGGACGACCTTCCTGGATCTCAACCAAGTCCCCCGCCTTTGCCTCGTTGTTGGCGTTATGAGCGTGATACTTGCGCGACCGAACAATAATCTTGTCGTACATTGGATGCTTGACTCGGCGCTCAACCAAGACAGTGACCGTTTTCTCCATCTTGTCACTCACGACACGCCCGACAAGCGTGCGCTTACTCATCGTATCACTCATTGCTTCACCACCTTTTCACGAAGAAGCGTTCTTACTCGTGCGATATCACGCCTGACCTTGCCGATCTGACTTACATTAGCGAGTTGCTGCGTCGCCATCTGCATCCTCAGTCCGAATTGTGCCTTCAGCAACTCGAGAAGCTCCTTGTTCAACTCGTCGACGCTCTTGCTTCTTAGTTCACTCGTCTTCATCTCAACCCACCATCCGAGTAACAAACGTAGTTGGAATAGGCAACTTCGCCGCAGCGAGTGCGAACGCCTCACGCGCAAGCGCCTCACCAACGCCATCCATTTCGTAGAGCACTTTGCCAGGCTGGATCTCCGCAACGTAATACTCAGGATTACCCTTGCCGTTACCCATGCGAACTTCTGCTGGCTTCTTCGAAATAGGCTTGTCCGGGAAGATCCGAATCCAAATTCTGCCACCACGCTTGATATGCCGGGTCATTGCACGCCGCGCGGCCTCGATTTGCCGAGCTGTCAACCGGCCACGACCCGTTGCCTTCAGTCCAAAATCACCGAAACTCACTTTGGCGCCGCGGGTCGCCAATCCTGTGTTGCGGCCCTTCTGTTCTTTACGGTACTTTCTTCTAGTTGGCTGCAGCATCGCTCGCCCCTGCCTTTCTCACACGTTTTGCCGTTGCTTTGACGTCACCCGCACCAGCATCGGCAGTCTTAGTCCTTGCCTTATCGGCCTCACCAAGCGCGGGCTTAGCCAAGCGACGCGGCTTCTTAGCCGCCTCATCGACCGGGCCTGCCTCGGCCGACGCGCCAACTTGCTCGTTACGGTTAAGCACTTCGCCCTTGAAAACCCAGACCTTAACGCCGATCAACCCATACGTAGTCAGCGCTTCGGAGGTCGCGTAATCGATATCGGCGCGCATAGTGTGAAGCGGAACACGCCCCTCGCGATACCATTCGCGCCGCGCGATTTCCGCCCCATTGAGACGGCCCGAGCTCATGATCTTGATACCTTGCGCCCCTAGGCGCATCGCATTCTGCATCGCACGCTTCATAGCCCGACGGAACATGATGCGCTTTTCGAGCTGCTGGGTAATCGAGTCGGCAATCAGCTGTGCATCGAGTTCTGGCTTACGAATTTCCTCAATCGAAACATGAACCGGTACGCCCATGATCTTTTGAAGCGCCGCGCGCAGATGATCGATCTCCTCGCCTTTCTTTCCAATCACAACGCCCGGTCGCGCCGAAAAAACGGTGACCCGTGCATTCTTGGCAGGCCGTTCGATCAAAACGCGCCCAACTGAGGCATGCTTGAGTTTCGCTTTCAAGTACGCACGAACCTGAACATCTTCGTTCAACATGCCTGCGAAGTTCTTGCTGTTTGCGTACCAGCGAGACGCCCAGTCACGAGTTACTGCAAGCCGAAAACCAGTCGGATGAATCTTCTGTCCCATTGCTCTTCCTTAGTTCCCGACCGTCAGAAAAATGTGGCAAGTCGGCTTGACGATCCGATTGCCACGCCCTTTTGCGCGCGCTGTAAAGCGCTTGAGCACCATGCCTTTTTCGACATAAATCGTCTTGACCTTCAATTCGTCGATGTCCGCACCGTCGTTATGCTCGGCATTAGCGATCGCCGACTCAAGCACCTTCTTAATGATGCCAGCACCTTTTTTTGGGCTGAAGGTGAGGATATTTAGCGCCTTATCGACCGGCAATCCGCGAATCTGATCCGCCACCAATCGCCCTTTTTGGTCCGAAAGCCGGACACCACGCAAGCTAGCACGAGTTTCCATGTTCATTCCCTTTACTTCTTCGCCTTCTTGCCGGCGGTGTGACCTTTAAATGTCCGGGTCAGCGAAAACTCGCCAAGCTTGTGCCCAACCATGTTTTCAGTCACGTACACGGGAATGTGTTGCTTCCCGTTATGGACAGCAATCGTGAGACCAACAAAGTCCGGCAATACCGTTGAACGACGCGACCAGGTCTTAATCGGCCGCTTGTCGCTAGTTGCTCTAACGGCTTCAACCTTCTTGATAAGATGGGCGTCGACGAACGGGCCCTTTTTTACAGAACGTCCCATAGCTATCTATCCCCTATCGTTTATGGCGGCGCTGCACGATCATGCTGTTCGTGCGCTTGTTACTGCGAGTCCGGAACCCCTTGGTCTTGATACCCCACGGTGTAACTGGATGCATACCAGCGGCGGTACGCCCTTCGCCGCCACCGTGCGGGTGATCGACCGGATTCATTACCACGCCACGAACAGTCGGTCGCACGCCGCGCCAGCGCATCGCACCAGCCTTGCCGATGGAGCGGAGGCTATGCTCCTCGTTCCCGACCTCGCCAATCGTCGCCCGGCACTCCACATGGACGCGCCGGATTTCGCCGGAACGCAGACGCAATTGCGCATAAACGCCTTCGCGCGCGAGCAACTGAGCGGACGTACCTGCGGAGCGCGCCAACTGGGCGCCCTTGCCCGGAATCATCTCAACGCAATGAATCGTCGTTCCAACCGGAATATTGCGAATAGGCAGCGCATTACCCACTTTGATCGGCGCTTCGGAACCGCTAACAACCTCTTGACCAACCGCGAGACCACGAGGCGCGATCACGTAGCGACGCTCACCGTCCGCGTAGAGAACGAGCGCAATGTTGGCTGTCCGATTCGGATCGTACTCAAGCCGTTCAACTTTACCGACGATACCGTCTTTGTTCCGCTTGAAATCGACGACACGGTAGTGCTGCTTGTGACCGCCACCTTGATGACGAGTCGTCACATGCCCGTTATTGTTTCGCCCGGCATTCTTGGATTGAGCTTCTACAAGGCCGGCAAACGGGGCGCCTTTATGCAACCCAGGCGTCACAACCTTGACAACCGCACGCCTTCCCGGAGAAGTTGGCTTTACTTTGATGAGCGCCATTATGCAGCCCCTCCATCAACGAAATTGATCTCCTGACCGGGCTTCAGGCATACAAAAGCCTTTTTCCAATCGCTTCGGCGCCCGGCACTACGGCCCGAACGCTTTGATTTACCCTTCACGTTGGCGATCTGAACCGATGCTACGGAAACCTTAAACAGCATCTCGACGGCCGCCTTGACTTCCACCTTGGTTGCACTTGGAGCGACACGAAAAACCACCTGCTCGTTCTTGTCCGCGATGAACGTCGCTTTCTCCGAGATTTGCGGAGCCAAGAGGACCTGCATTAAACGTTGCTGATTCATCCCAGAATCTCCTCAAACTTAGCGAGGGCACCCTTCGTCATGACAACCCTCGGGAATCGAATCAGCGAAACAGGATCCGCCTCATTGACTTCCACCACCAGCACGCTAGGAACGTTGCGCGACGCCAGGAAGAGGTTCTCCCCCAACTGATCGGTAATCACCAAAGCGGACTCACAACCAAGCGCCTTCATCTTCTGGACGAACAATTTCGTCTTCGGCGCTTCCAACTCGAGCGAATCCACCACAGCCAAGCGATCTTCGCGAACTAACTGCGACATGATCGAAGCCATGCCAGCCCGATACATCTTCTTGTTCAACTTGTGGCTAAAGTTCTCGTCCGGCGAGTTCGGGAAGATTCGACCGCCGCCGCGCCACAACGGCGAGGAGGACATACCAGCCCGGGCGCGCCCCGTACCCTTTTGCCGGAACGGCTTTGCTGTCGTGTGCCGAACCTGCTCACGATCCTTCTGCGCACGATTTCCGCTGCGCGCATTTGCCTGGTACGCCACAACAACCTGATGAACGAGCGCTTCGTTGTACTCGCGCGCGAACAACACATCGGACGCCTCCAACTTTCCAACCTCAACGCCCTTACTATCGACTAATTTAAGTTCCATTACGCCCCCGCCTTGACAGCCGGACGAACAACCAGGTTCGAGCCTTTCGAACCGGGGACCGCGCCCTTAACCAGCAACAACTGTCGCTCGACATCGACACGAACGACTTGCAAATTCTGCTGCGTGCGCAAAGCGTCACCCAGATGACCCGCCATTCGCTTCCCCGGGAACACACGCCCCGGATCCTGATTCATACCGATAGAGCCCGGCGCGTTGTGCGAAACCGAGTTACCGTGAGTCGCGCGCTGGGAACTAAAGTGGTGACGCTTGACACCACCCTGGAAGCCTTTACCAACGGATCGACCAGTCACATCAACGACCTGCCCGACGGAGAAGAGGGTGACACTCAACTGGTCACCCGCCTTCATTTCGGCAAGCTGCGCGGCATCAACAGGGAATTCCTTCACGACACTCCCAGCCTCAACACCGGCTTTCGCCAGATGACCAGCCATAGATTTACTAACGCGCGACGGGCGGCGAACCCCATAAACCACCTGAACGGCGGCATAGCCATCAACTTCTGGCGTCTTGATTTGCGCGACACGATTATTCGACACATCCAGCACGGTCACAGGAATCGACACACCGTCGTCCGTGAAAATGCGCGTCATGCCGACCTTGCGCCCTACAAGGCCTAGACTCATGGTTATTCTCCTCTAGTCGGCTGCGATTGGCCGACAAGCGATACACAAACAGGTTGCGACGTGAACGAAGCAACCCCGAAAAAGGGCAAGATTATGCCCCAATAGGCCGATTACTGCAACTTAATTTCGACGTCCACACCTGCTGCCAAATCTAGCTTCATCAACGCGTCGACAGTCTTGTCGGTCGGATCGATGATATCCATCAACCTTTGATGCGTGCGGATTTCAAACTGATCGCGCGACGTCTTGTTAACGTGCGGCGAACGCAGCACGTCGAATCGCTGAATACGCGTCGGCAACGGCACCGGCCCGCGAACAACGGCACCGGTACGTTTCGCAGTTTCGACAATTTCCAACGCTGACTGGTCGATCAAGCGATAATCGAAGGCTTTCAGACGAATACGAATTTTTTGACTTTGCATACTAGGTTCCAAAGAGCGTCGAGGCCCCACCACCGGGCGGGAACCTCGAAATACGATAAAAATTACTCGATGATTTTTGCGACGACGCCGGCGCCGACGGTACGGCCGCCTTCACGAATCGCGAAGCGCAAGCCTTCTTCCATGGCGATCGGGC